>Ga0123353_10000655_pt1 | contig 42424 bp, 31 predicted proteins | sample TergutLab28metaG_3_FD_92763 | JGI IMG/M metagenome (GOLD analysis project Ga0123353, IMG submission 92763) | Labiotermes labralis P3 segment gut microbial communities from Petit-Saut dam, French Guiana - Lab288 P3 | ecosystem: Host-associated > Arthropoda: Insects > Digestive system > Gut ... | reverse complement strand
GCGGCGTGTTCCCGGGCGCACCAACACGAAGCGCTTTTCCCCCAAGTTCCACATATCCCCCCCCCCCCCCCCTCCATTTATATAACCCCAACTCACATACGGTAGGCGTAAAGACCGGATTCGGGTTTTTTCTTTGGGTTCTCCCCGACCAGAAAATTGAGGTAATTCATGGAAACCGTTAACGTTACGGACGGACGGACGTCCACCCGCAAACGGCGAACGACACCGGCGGTGTTTTCCGTCACCGTCGAAGCCTGTCTTTGCGGCATCTTCCTCCTGTCCATGGTGGTTGTGATCGTTCGGTTCATGAACCCGCCACTCGCCGGGGTATGGCGGGGCGAAGAAAAACGCGGCACTTCCGGGGACACATCCCGTTGCCTGTTGATCTTTGATCGTGACGGGACGTTCGAACTCCTGAACGCGACGGAACTGCTCCTGGTCAGCAGAGGCCGATACGACATCGCCAGGGAGACCCAGGGGATAAAACACATTCGACTTCGCGTGGAAGACTACGAAGTAACGTCCGCCATCCCGACAACCTGTGCTCTCATTGATCGGACATTACTCGTGTACACGGAAAAGATCGCCCGCTTCGATTCGGAATTGCCGGCGACCGTTCTCTACAACGAGGAATCGGTCTACCGCAAAGACATGGATTCGCTTTCCTATTTTTGTATCTGTATTTTTAGCGGTTCGTTTCTTGGGTTGGTGATTTGGCGCATGAGACAAAATTCGCGGAAATTCGCGTAATTCGCGGCGGAAAGGAACATCCTACAGCGCAAACCGGCAAGCCATCACGAACGGTTTTTCGACTACGGCGCGTCCGTCTCCGTGTCGTCGTGTTTCACCACCTCGACATCCGCACCGAAACTGGCGAGCACCGGCAGCCGGTTGGCGGGTACGCGGGCGTCGATGACGGCGGTGCTGTCTTCGTAGGTTTGTTGGATCACCTGCGCGTGCTGGGCGATGGTTTGCATGAGTTTGCCGTTGCGGCAGTTGGCGCGCAGCGTCACGCGGACCGGGCCGCCGCCGCTGCGATGTAACACGGTCGCCAGCAAGGCATCGGTGCCCGCGCCGGTGGTGGCCGACACGAACAGGGCGCCGGGGTACTTGCCCCGCAAAATCGTGTGCGTCATCGGATCGACGATGCGGTCGGTCTTGTTCAGCACCAGCAGCACGTGGTCGCGATTGACCTCCAGTTCGTCCAGTACGGTATGGACGGCCTCGATCTGCACGTCCACGCGCTCGTGCGACGCGTCGGCGACGTGGAGCAGCAGGTCGCCGTGGATGGCCTCTTCGAGCGTGGCGCGGAAACTGGCGACCAGGTGGTGCGGAAGGTCGCGGATGAAGCCCACCGTGTCCGACAGCAGCACGCTCTGGCCTTCGCCGACGTTCCAGCGTCGGGTTTTGGTGTCGAGCGTGGCGAACAATTTGTCGGCCGCGTAGGCGTCGGCACCGGTCAGCAGGTTCATCAGCGTGCTTTTTCCGGCGTTGGTATAGCCGACCAGGCAGACGCCGTAGGTGTCCTTGCGGCTTCGGACGGTGCGGACCTTCCGCTGGTCGATTTCGTCCAGTTCCCGCTTGAGGGCGCTGACGCGTTTCTGCACGAGGCGGCGGTCGATTTCGAGCTGCTTTTCGCCCGGCCCGCGCGTGCCGATCCCGCCAACCGCCCGGGCGCCGGAAGACCCGCCTCCGGCAAGACGTTCCAGGTGCGTCCACATCCGCCGCAGCCGGGGGTAGGTGTACTCCAGTTGGGCCAGTTCCACCTGGAGGCGGGATTCGCTGGTGCGGGCGTGGGCGGCGAAAATGTCGAGGATCAACTCGCTGCGGTCGATGACCTTGCGCTGGGTGATTTTTTCCAGGTCGCGAATCTGGTTGGGCGACAGGTCGTTGTCGAAGATGATCGTGTCGACGTCGTTCTGGTCGCACCGCAGGGCGATTTCCGCCGCCTTGCCCGTTCCGACGTACAAGGCGGGGTTGATGTCCTGCCGTTTGGCGACCATTTCATCGACGACGACGGCCCGGACCGTCTTGGCCAGGCTCCGCAGTTCGTCCAGCGGGTCGTCGGGGTTGGCCTTGCTCTTGGGCAGCATCACGCCGACCAGCAGGACGCGCTCGTGCTGCACGGTTTCATGTTCGTCTCGTGGGGTTTCTTGCATGTTTTTCCTGCGTTGCTTTCGATCGAAAAAAACCAACGGCTCAGTCTGATGGACCGATATCCTGCCACCCGGCAGTGTCACATTGGCCAACAGCATTCCACCCAACCGCGACCACCGTGCCGTCACGACGCAAGCCCACCGTATGCCCATCCCCAGCCGAAACCGCGACGATGTCCCGCCACCCGCCGACGCCACATTGGCCTTCAACATTCCTCCCAACCGCGACCACCGTGCCGTCACGACACAAGCCGACCGTATGAAAACACCCAGCCGAAACCGCGACAATGTCCCGCCACCCGCCGACGCCACATTGGCCTTCAACATTCCTCCCAACCGCGACCACCGTGCCGTCACGACGCAAACCCACCGTATACTCCCACCCAGCCAAAACCGCGACGATGTCCCGCCACCCGCCGGTGTCACACTGGCCAAAACCATTCTCCCCAACCGCGACCACGGTGCCATCACGACGCAAGCCGACCGTATGAAACCCCCCAGCCGAAACCGCGACGATGTCCCCCCATCCGCCGGTGGCACACTGGCCTTCATCATTCCGCCCAACCGCGACCACGGTGCCGTCACGACACAAGCCGACCGTATAACACCCCCCAGCCGAAATACGACCATCAAATTGGGCATTGTCTTGGCGCGCTTGTTTAAGCTCCGCCTCACTGTTCCCCGGTTTGCGGTTTCCCTGTGTGTCATTTCCCAGATCGCCGCTTTTCCATTCACTACAGCCACTCACGAGGATCGTGGCCATGAGCAGGGTCAAGGTCGCGACAGTCACGGTCGCGGTGGCGGCAAGAGAAACGGTACGCGGATTCAATGAACGTTTCATGATTCTCCTTTTTCGAATTTTTCAGCGACTGTAGCGTTGCATGCGTGCGATTTCGACGCGGAAAACAACGGGTGTGGCTGGATTTTCTGGCACGCGAAACATGGATGGGTTTTCGCTGAAAACAACCGATTTCCCTCCCCGGCCTCGCGTGGCAGTCTCCGGCACGCAGCCGCGGAGCGGCGTCTTGGGTAGCCCAGGGCGAGCGGTACTCCGCGAGCCCTGGGGTCGAGGTTCTTTTCATCTCTCATAACCGCTCGCTCGCGCCACTGGCCGTATGTCACGCCATCGTGATGTACGGCGGCCCACGACGCACGCTGTTCCCCAGTGGGCGTCGTTGGATGCCGACAGGCCCGCGTGCCCGGCTTCGGCCAGTGGCGTCTGCGAACGATTATTGAGGAAAAAGAAGACCGTCCCCCAGGGCTCGCCGAGTACGGCTCGCCCTGGGCTACCCAAGACGCCGCTCCGCGGCTGTATGCCGGCCCTTCGACGCGAGGCCGGGGAGGCTGATCGATTGTCCTGCACTCGATTGTTTTCCACGTCGACTCCACACACACCTGCGATATTACCGTCTCCACACATCACACGATCCACATTTTCGCTATTGTCGTATCCATTCCCGCTTCTATTGTGTTTTCGCCGATGGCGTGCCTTACCTGGTGGCTAGTGGCTTGTGGCTGTTGCTCATCCCTTGTCCACATACCGCCGCAGCGACACCTTCAGATTCCCCCTGGCCCGGCTGAGGAGGCTTTTGACGGCCATGGTGGAGCAGTCGAGGATATCGGCGATTTCTTCGTAGCTTTTTTGTTCGTATTTGTTGAGGATGATGGCCACTTTCTGATTTTCGGGCAATTGGTCGATGGCGTAGGACACGTGGTGGCGAAGCTCGGCCGCGTCCATCTGGTCGTGCGGGGCCACGTGGCGCGTGTCGGGGATTTCCTGCGAAAAATCCTCGCCGTCGTTGCCCTCGCCCTTGATCTGGCGGATCAGGCCCTTTTTTCGCGACCGCAGCACGTTGAAGCACAAATTGGCCGTGATCCGGTATAGCCAGGTGCTGAACTTGGCCGTCGGCTGATACCGCCCGACGGTGCGGTAAATCCGAAGGAAAACCTCCTGCGTGAGGTCCTCGACCTGCCCGGGGTCTCCGAGGAACCGAAACACCAGCGCGTGCACCTTGGCCGTGTTCCGCTCGACCAGCGCCTCGAACGCCCCGCGGTCGCCGGCGCGAAACCGCAGCATCAGTTGTACGTCCTCATCCTGCTGCGCCCACGGAGCGAGCTTGACGCGGGGGTTCTTGTTATGCCACGATTCCGAAATAAGCCGTCTCCTCTGCCCATGGGCCGGATATGTGTACTATACCGAAAAACAAGCCAGTAGCCAATAGCCAGTAGCCAGTAGGAGCAAAGCGACAAGTGACAAGCGACACGTGACAAGAGAAGGAAAATGTTGTCGTTCAAAACGTTCGCATTGCACGAGAACATCGAATAACACAGGCGTTGCCTTCTCTTGTCGCTTGTCACTTGTCGCGGGTCGCTTCGCTGGCCATGGCATTCCCGCGTCGCACCGACTAGAATGCTTCCATGATCCCGATTCCGATTCGAACGGACTATCAGATGTCGCGGAGGCCTTGGGCGAATTACGCCCTCGTCGCCGCCAACATCCTTATTTTCGTCATGGGGTTCAACGGAACCCTCGGCGCCAAGGCCGTCAGCAACCTGGGACTGCTCCAGAGCGACCAGCCGCAGTTGTACCAGTTCTTCACCTGCATGTTCATGCACGGCGGATGGACGCACCTGCTGGGAAACATGCTGTTTCTGTGGGTCTTCGGAAACGCCATCAACGACCGGATGGGCCACCTGGGGTACGTGTTGTTTTACCTGGCCGGCGGCGTGTTGGCGGGCGTGGGGTATCTCGTGCTGGGCGGGTCCGCCCCGGTGCTCGGGGCCAGCGGGGCCATCGCGGCCGTCACCGGGGCGTATCTGATCCTGCTGCCCAGGGTCCGCGTGACGCTGATCGCGTTTTTGTTTCTGCTGATTATCCCGTTCGAAATCTCCAGCCTGATTTTCATCGGCCTCCAGTTTGTCTGGAACGTGCTGATGTCCTTTAACGACCTGGTGACGCCCACCGGCGGGGGCGGGGTGGCGTATGCGGCCCACAGCAGCGGGTACGTGTTCGGCATCGTGGTGGCGTTGATGATGCTGGGATTGAAACTGGTGCCCCGTCACGGCGCGGACATGTTCAGCCTGTGGAAATCGCACCAGCGCCGCTCGACGTATCGGCGGATGGTGGCCCAGGGGTACGACCCGTTCGGCTACACCGGCAGGCCGATGGGGCCGGCGCGGGCGACACCGCCACCGCCGGACCGGTGGGTGACCGGCATGGCGTCGGCGGATTCGCCGCCGCCACCGCCGCCGCCGTCTCCGCAGGAGGTCGAGCTTCGCCGGGCCATTGGGCGGGCGCTGTCCGACGGCGATTTTCGCACCGCGGCCGAACGGTATCTCGAACTGGTCCGACTGGCGCCGGACGCCGTTCTGTCCAGGCAGAACCAGCTTGACGTCGCCAACAAGCTGTTCCAGGACGGCCAATATGCCCAGGCGGCCGACACGTACGAACGATATCTCAAGCACTATCACGAGGACGCCGCGGATGTGTTGTTGCTGCTGGGGATGCTGTACGGCTGGTATCTCGGCAGCCCCGCCCGCGCCAAACCGCTCCTGGAACAGGCCCTGCCTCGCTTGCGCGATCAACGAAAAATCCAGCGGGCCCAAGAGGTGTTGGCGTCGCTGGGCGAAGAGAGAGGCTGAACGAAGCCCCGCGGTGCCGCGTCGCCGGATTGTTTTTCGAACGGCCGTCCACGCCCGGCGGCGATTTGCAGGCGCCTTTACGAATCGGGTCGTCGATCGGAAACCGGGGTTGACTCCGGAAAAAGCCCTGTTGACTTCCTTCGCGTTTGGACGTACGAATAGAGCTTGTTGAGCCTCGCGGCGACCCCGCGGGGTTCTGGATTCGGCCGGCAAGGCACCCCGAGCCGGCGAAACATCGAGTTTCCGCGTCAGGCCCCCGCCGCGCGGACACGAGGATTGCATGAACATTTTTGTCGTGAATTGCGGCAGCAGCTCGATCAAGTATCAACTGTTCGACATGGCCGACGAAAGCGTGCGGGCCAAGGGCGTCGTCGAACGCATCGGCGAAGCCGGCGCCGAAGCCCAACTGACGCACACCGTCGGCGAGCAGAAGCACAAACGGACCATCGCGGCGAAAAACCACACCGAGGGGCTGACGTACATCCTCGGCGTGCTGGTCGACCCCGCCATCGGCGTGCTCGGCAGCACGAAGGAAATCGACGCCGTCGGCCATCGCGTCGTGCATGGCGGCGAAAAAATGTCCCGCACCTGCCGAATCGACCCGTCCGTCATCGACGTCATCCACGAAAACGCCGTCCTCGGCCCGCTGCACAATCCGCCCAACCTCATGGGAATCGAAGCCGCCATGACCGTCATGCCCGGCGTGCCCCACGTGGCCGTCTTCGACACGGCCTTTCTGTCCACGCTTCCGCCCAAGGCGTACCGCTACGCCGTCCCGGCCGAGTGGTACACCAAGCACCGCGTCCGGCGGTACGGGTTCCACGGAACCAGCCACCGCTACGTCAGCCTCCAAACGGCGAAATTGCTGGGCAAGCCGCTGGAACGGCTTAACGTCATCACGGCGCACCTGGGCAACGGGTGTTCGATGACCGCCATCGCCAACGGGCAGGCCGTCGATCATACGATGGGCATGACGCCGCTGGAGGGCCTCATCATGGGCACGCGCAGCGGCGACATCGACCCGGCCATCGTCTCGTACATGGTGACCAACGCCGGACTGTCCGCCCAGGCCGTGGACAAGGCGCTCAACAAATCCAGCGGGCTGCTGGGGCTGAGCGAGTTCTCCAACGACATGCGCGACCTGCTGGAGGCCGTGGACGCGGGCAACGAAAAGGCCAAACTGGCCGTGGAGTGCTTTGTGTACCGCATCGTGAAATACATCGGGGCCTATTACGCGATTCTGCCGTCGGTGGACGCGGTGGTGCTGACGGGCGGAATCGGCGAAAACAGCGTCCCCGCCCGGAGCATGATCGTCGATGGCCTGTCGAGGCTGGGCGCCCGGCTGGACGATCAGCGCAACCACGCCACCCTCCGCGGCGCGTGCGGCCCGATCACCACCCCCGACAGCGTGCTACCCGTCTGGGTCGTGCCCACCAACGAGGAACTGATGATCGCGAGGGACACGAAAGCCGTAATCAGCCAATAGCCCGTAGCCAGCAGGTAAGGAACGACAAGGAAAAAAAGACAGCGACAGCGAGCACAAATAAGCGCATAATGAAGATCGGGATCGTGTACGTTACGGCCAGTTCGTCCATACCTACTGGCTATTGGCTTGTCTCCCTCGAACAAACGGCCCGAGTTTACCCACGAGCAGCGAAGGACGACCATGACAACTGAAATCGCGATTATGAACAAGTCGGGGCTTGCCCTGGCGGCCGACAGCGCCATGACCGTCGTCATTCACGGTCCGGGCGGACGGGACCGGAAGGTCCACAACACGGCCAACAAGGTCTTCGCCTTGTCCAAGCACGCGCCCGTGTCGGCCATGATTTACAGCAACTCGTGGCTGATGGAGATTCCCTGGGAGATCATCATCAAGCAGTTCCGCAACCGCCTGGGGCGGACGCGCTACGCGACGCTCAAGCAGTATTGCGACGAGTTTCTGCGGTTCCTGGTGGAGCTGCCCATCAGCGAGTCGGCCGAGAATTCGTACATGCTCCAGGGCGCGTACGCGCTGTCGGGGGACATTCGCGAGAGCCTGGATCAGTTCGTGGCCATGACGATCAAGGTCAACGGACGGATCACCGAGGTGGAGATCAAGGTCCGGTTGAGCGAGTTGATCGCGGAACAGTCGAACCATTTCCGCGAGTTGTCGCACGACAGCAATTTTACGGACGAGCAGAAGAAGCAGTTATGCGCGAAGTACGAAGGGCGGATTCTCGAGGCGGCCAAGCAGGTTTTCGAGAATCTTCCGTTGACGGCCTGCGACCGGGCGGAGTTTGTCCGGGCGGTGGTCGAGTCGGCCGTCATCGGCACGCGGCTGCACTCGGGCGTGGTGTTCGCCGGGTTCGGCGAGGACGAATTTTACCCGTCGTATTACGATTACGAGATTTCCGGCGTGATTCAGGGGCGGGTGATCGCGCGGCTGGAGGAGAGCCAGTCCGTCGACGACACGAACGACGCGGTGATCGCCCCGTTCGCCCAGTCCAACGACGTGCGGACGTTCATGGAGGGCATGGGGCGGGACATCACCGAGTTCTTCGACAAGGCCATCGCCGAGGTCGCCCGCAAGGGCGTGCCGGAGAAAACGGTCCAGGCGCTGCGGAAAAAGCACGCGATCGACGACAAGCTGGCCGAGGACATTCTGCACATCGCCCAGGAAATCGGCAACGGCACGTATGACGAAATTACGCGGAAATTGCGGGAGTTGAAACACTCCCGCTACGTCAATCCCGTGCTCCAGGCCACGCGGTTTTTGCAAAAAGAGGACCTGGCGATGATGGCCGAGACGCTGGTGAACCTGGTGTCGTTCCGCAAGCAGGTGACGATGGAAGTGGAGACGGTGGGCGGCCCGATCGACGTGGCCGTGATCACGAAGGGGGACGGTTTTGTGTGGATCAAGCGGAAGAGTTATTTTTCCGCGGAGTTGAATCATCGTTTTTTCCGAAACTATTTTGATGATGGAGAGCACCATGACCAGCAAGAATCCGTCGGCGGGCGAGGAGGAGACGCGGGTCTTTAAGTCGGTGGACGATTATTTGCGGCACTACGGCGCGCAGAAGGACAAGGAGTCCAATCCGAACGAGTGGTACGAACTGGGCACCGAGGCCGCCAGACTCGCGATCCGAAACGCGGAGAAATAGAACAGCCGAAATCCGAAGTACGAAATCCGAAACAAATTCCAAAAATTCAAATCCCAAAACCCAAACGGCTATGTCGCGCCTTGGCGCATGGTGTCGCCGTTTGGGAATTGTTGTTTGAATTTTTTGGAGTTTGTTTCGGATTTCGTGCTTCGGATTTCGACGTTGTGATGTTACCTTGGCGAACCATCTCTACAAGCACGCCGCCAGCGCTTCGGTGAATCGCTGGAGGTCGTCGCGGGTGTGGGCGGCGGTGAGGGAGATTCGCAGGCGGCTGGTGTTTTTGGGGACGGTCGGCGGCCGGATGGCCGGGACGAGAAACCCGCGTTCCAGCAGCGCCCGGCTGACGCGTACCGCGTCGGCGGCCGGTCCGATCAGGACGGGGAGGATCGGGGTCGTAGCACGGGCGTCCCGCCCGTGAGTCGCATGGGCGTCTCGCCCATGCTCGCGGTTGGCAGGAGTTTCGTCAGACAAAACCGTTTCCGCCCGCACCGACTCCTCCGACTCCGAACCGTCGCTTCCAAGGTCACGTTGCATGGGCGAGACGCCCATGCGACTCACGGGCGGGACGCCCGTGCTACGACGCAACCAAGCTGCGTTTTCCAGCAGCGTGCGGCGGCGGTGGGGTTGGGATTCGATGATCTCCAGCGCCGCCTCGGCGGCTTGGCACAGCGCCGCCGGCAGGGCCGTCGTGAACAGGTACGGTCGGCCGGTGTTGCGGATGGCGTCGATGAGCACGGCCGGTCCGGCGACGAACCCGCCCAGCACGCCGATCGCCTTGGACAGCGTGCCGACCACGACATCCACGCGGCCTTCCACACCGAGCAACTCCGCCGCCCCGCGGCCGGTCTCGCCGAGCACGCCGGTGGCGTGGGCGTCGTCGATCATCAACACGGCGTCGTGCCGCTCCTTCAGGTCGGCCAGTTCCGCCAGCGGGGCCAGGTCGCCGTCCATCGAGAACAGCGAGTCGGTGACGATGAGGCAGCGTCGGTGCTGGCCGCGGTGGCGGCGGAGCAGGTCCGCCAGCCGGCCGGTGTCGCCGTGGGGGTAGGTTCGCGTGCGGGCGGGGCTGGACAGGCAGGCGTCGACGATGCTGGCATGGTTGAGTTTGTCGCAGAGGATCAAGTCGCCCGCCCCCACCACCGCGTGAATGGCGACGTGATTGGCCATCCACCCGGTGGCCGTCACGACGGCGGATTCGGCGCCCTTGAACGCCGCCAGCCGCCGCTCCAGCCTCGCGTGCGGCGACTGCGTTCCGCTCACCAGCCGGCTCGCTCCCGCCCCCACGCCAAACCGCTCCACCCCCGCAATGGCCGCCGCCTTGATGAGCGGGTCATTCGCCAAACCTAAATAATCGTTCGAGCACAAACACACCACGTCGCGTCCGCCAACCCGCACCCGGGCCCCGCAGGCCGACTCCACCTCCACAGGCCGCCGCAACAAGTCGGCCGCGGCGAGGGCGTCCAGTTCAGATTGTACATCGCGCCAGATCGTCACGATTGGCTCTGCCTGTTTGCGTTGCAAAACGTTATGTAAAGCGAACGTTTCATTTTGCACAACATCTTACAACGCAAACAGGCAGAGCCATATCCGGAAAAATTGCCGTTTGATTTTTCGACGGACTTCTGGCATGGTTATGCCCGCGGTGGAATTGGCGTCAGGCGTTTGCGTTCTGGAAAGAAAGGACTCCCATGCCGATCACGTTGTCCTGCCCGTCGTGCGGGGGTGGTTTGAGCGTACCGGATGAACAGGCCGGGCAGACCGTGCAGTGCCCGTCGTGCCAGACCGTCATCACGGTTCCGGTTCCGATTCCGCCGCCGGTTCCGGTGACCGCGATGGCGGTTCCACCGCCGCCGCCGCCCGTGGGCGGCATGTACGGTGCGGGCCCCGGCATCGTGTACGTGGCCCCGATGCAGGACCCGACCTCCCTGTGGGGGCATTTCATCAACTGCCTCAAACAATACGCCACCTTCACAGGCCGGGCGCGGCGAAGGGAGTTCTGGGGGTTCTGTTTGTTCTGGTTCCTCACGTCCCTGGTGTTGGGCATTCTGAATCTCGTCCTGACGTTCGTGGCGTCGGCGGCGGTGATCGGTTTGGCGCTGTCCTGGCTGTTCACGCTGGTCTTTTTGCTGCCTTCGTTTGCGGTGATCTGCCGCCGGTTCCACGACATCGGGAAGAGCGGCGTCGCGGCCGTTCCGTTGTATATCGCCATCCCGGTGCACATCATGGCCGGCGCGATTTCCGGTGTCCTTTCGCTGTCGTTTCTCCAGAACGCCAGGGCGTCCTCGTTTGCGATGCAGCCGCACGACTTCACGCCCATGATGATCGCCAACGGCCTGTCGGCGCTGTCGAGTTTGCTGAGCCTGGGCGCTCTGATTTACATCCTGATTTTCCTGACCCGCGACAGCGTCCCCGGCGACAACCCATACGGCCCCAACCCGAAGGGCGTGCTGCCGTATCAGTACGGAACCGAGGTGCGAAGCATCTGAGCGCGTGATCCATTCGAAATAAGTCGAGCCGGCCGTTTGGGTTTTGGACTTTTGTCGTTTGTGATTTGTTTCGGATTTCGTGCTTCGAATTTCACGCCGTTACGCATACCCCGCCACGATCCCCCGCAGTTCTTCCAGCCGGGCGATGCGGTGAACGGGTTTGGCGCGGGGGTGTCGGGCGGCGGGGTCCTTCAGGACGCTGATCAGGCCGTTGCGGTTGGCGCCAACGATGTCCGCGTGCGGCGAATCGCCCACGAACAGCGTCTGGGTGGCGGCCAGCCCCGTCAACGACAGCGCGATTTTGAAAATCCCCGGATGCGGTTTGCGATAGATCACCGCGCTGGAATACACGCGGTGCGGCAGCAGGTCCAGCAGGTTCGATTCCTCCAGATGGCGGTCCAGCACCTCGGCCGGCAGGAACGTGTTGCTGACCAGCCCCAGCGTCAGGCCCTGGCGGCTGAAATCCTCCAGCAGTTCCCGCGTGCCGGGTTCGACGGTGGCCTTGTCGTGCAGCGGGACGTAAAACTGCCAGGCCAGTTCGAGCATCTGGTCGTGGGTGAGTCGGTGCCCCATCGCGTGGCTGACGCGGCCCAGGAGGTCCAGCGAGTTGAATTCCCGCCGCGTGATGCGGCTTTTGAAGTACGACCAGCGGATGGCCCAGAATTGTTTGCGGTAGAATTGGGGAAACGGCATGAGCGGCTGGCGGATGGATTTCAGGTAGTCATACGCCCGTTTGGCCCCCTGCTCGAACAGGCCCAGAACGTCCACCTTACCGAAGTTCAACAAGGTGTCGCCCAGATCGAACAAAATGCCTCGCAACCGTGCCATCGCGCGATGACTGTACCAAACTCACGCCGATTTTCCATCACAATTATCACGGACTGTGGACTGAAAACTGCGGTTCGGACGCATGTTATCGGACTTTGCGAGGGTTGTTCCGGGAAATTTACAGGGGGTTTCGAAATTTTTATCTCTTGATGTTTTATTTGGTTACGTTTGGATGACCGTCGGTCATTTTTTGGACTTCTTGACGGGGCATGTGGAGATCGTATACTATCGGTCTTGATGGTGACATTACTATTCGGCTGTTTTCAGCCGTGGCGATCTCCGGCCTGCCTCGTTCCCCGCGGCGGGCCGGAGGTTTTTTAACGACAGGCTGTGACAAGCGACCAGTGACCAGCGACTAGAGAAGGCAACGCCTGCTTGATTCAACGTTCTCGCGCAGCGCGAACGTTTTGAAAGACAAGATTTTCCTGCTCTTGTCGCTTGTCACCGGTCACTGGTCGCTGTTACGATACCCCTGCGGGCTTCGGATGCCCGCCAGAACGCGAGGCAAACATGAAAAACGTGATGCTGGCATGCCTGTTGGCGGCGGTGGTGGGTGGATGTGGGGCGGGAGGTCCGACGCCGGACCAACTTTCGCCGCAGGCCTTGGCGGTGGCGACGCATCGCGCCATCGAAACCCGAAACCGCGATACCTTGGTCGGCCTGACCACGCCGCCCTACCAAAAACCCATGCGGGACGTCCTGGTCGCCATCGACGACTACGCCCGCGAAGCCGACAAAACCGCCGCCCTGGTCGCCCAGCGGATCGGACAGGCCCCCGCCGACCGACTCCGAAACGAAACGGCCGACTTCTACCGCCAGCTCTTCCCCCTGCCGTTCCAGGAGGCCGCCGAGGGCGACACCGTCGACTGGACGCGAGTCGACATCCGCGAGGACGACAAAAACACCGCCTGGGTCCACGTGGACGGCCTGCGGAGCCCTTTCCACAAAATCTTCGTCTTACTCTACCTCGACGGTGCATGGTTCGTCGAACCGCTCGACATGCCCGAGGAATTCGCCGCCGCCGCCAAACGGCTGGCCGACAACTACCGAAGCGCCGCCAAAACCCTCCAGAAAATCCAGGCCGAACTCCGAACCGACAACCTCACCGAGGCCGACATCACCCTCCGACTCTGGCCGCCGCAGTAGCCCGCCCGATTTTGCCTCTTGGCGCGGCCGGAATTTGCGGTACGATACACCCATGTGGTGTAACAGGCTGCTGTTGTTTTTATTTTCCGTCATCTCGGTAAGGAGAGTCACATGAGAATGGCCGTGTTGTGCGGTGTGTTCGTGACTGGTGTGATGGTGTCGTCGGTTTTGGCGCAGACCTATGTTCCCTTCAGCAATTCCACATCGGTGAATCTGTTGGAGCGGTGGCAGCCCGACGGAAAAAATCTGGTGTATTACTACAACGAGACGTCCGACGTAGGAAAGCTGTCGCAGGCGATGTTGTACAAGAGGCATGTCGGAGGGATGTATTCCGCCACCCTGCACACAGCGCCCTCCACGGTCGTCGCACACGTCGACATCGGCACCGATGGCGTGCAGTTGGACAAGATCACGCTGGAATGGCGCCAGGACAACCATACGCCGACCTGGTGGGAAATCTGGGACAATAACGGCATGATCGGTTCGGGCAAGTGCGACGCGGATCATCCATTCACACTGGATACGCTTGAGTATTCGATTTCGAAACTGGAATTGTCGCCGGGCGTGCCCTGGCCGACGTCCACATACCTGGAGATTCGAACCTCCAATGCCAGTTACGCGGCCACCGGGAATCCTTGCCTGGACATTCTCCACTTTGGGGCGTACGCGGCGAAGGGAATCGAACTGACCATGGACGGGACGTTCAATATTTTCCAGGAAGAACGAACCAAACTGGGGACGGGATTCTCCGTCGAGGCCCAGCGTTTTGATCGCACCGACGGCCGCACCCCGACGGGGACCTTTGACGCGGGCTGGCTGACCAACGGCGGGAGAGATTGCGTAGGTTTGGGCATGGCCGGGGAGATCATCTGGACGTTCTCGCGGGAGTACACCCTTTCCGGCGCGTACCTCACGAAGGAAGGGGGCGGCGACATCGTGGGCTTGACATTCGAGGTGTTCGACGGAACGAAATGGGTGGAGGTGTTCGCGAGCAACGTGTCCGCGAGCGGCTATGTGTATTTCCGCGACATGGTGACGGGCGACCCGATCGAAATTACGGGCGGGAAACTCCGAATGTCCTGGGACGACTCCGGTGAACCTAGTGGAACCACCGGCTGGAATGGTGGCGGCGGCAGGGAGTTGTCGGAAATTTTGCTTTTCGGCTACGCCTTGGCCCCGATTCCCGAACCGGCGACGATGAGCCTGCTGGTGTTGGGCGGTTTGGCGTTGCTGCGGCGTCGGGCGTGAGGGGCGGAGCGGCGTTGGTTTGGCGCATCCCAATCATAAGGACATGACGATGAAACGGCGAACGATGGTTCTGATGCTGGCGGCGGTTGCGGCGTTGCCCGTTTGGGCGGATGTAGCCAATCTCAGTATGCTCGGCAAGGCCTATGGGTGGCAATCCTCGGACGCGCAATCGTCTCCGGGCGGCATTAACGACGGGTCCGCGTTGTGGGGCGGCGGGTACTACGGTTCGACCGCCGCATTGGCCGACGGATACTATTACATCCTGTGGGAAGAGGCCCAGACGGTGGAGGCAGTCCGTTGGTTCGGATCGACCGCCGACAGCAACCGGGGCCTGACGACGTTCACCCTTTGGATGCTCAACGACGGCGCGGACCCCACGGCCGATTCCTCCTGGACCAAACTCGGCGTGTACGACGTGCCCAACAAACAACAATATCTGACGGCCCCGCTGCCCGCCGCCGTCAGCACCAGGGCGATCAAGCTCTCCTATACCGATCAGGTCAAACCGCTGACGGGCGAGTTTGAAATCTACAGCCGGATCATGGAACCGCTTCCGGTGACGGTTTCCGCCGCCACCAAAAACTATCCCAGCTACGGCGAACCCGAAAACGCCCTGACCGAAAACATCTTCTCCACGTACGGCAGTGAGAACCTCAGCGGCGGAACCGGGTTCATGGAACTGGACCTGGGCGGCGAACAGGCGGTCGGCGATCTGCAAATTTACTTCCGCGTGCAAAGCGGGTATTACGCCGCACCCCAGGCGTTTACGCTCCGGGCGTGGGACGCCGACGCCAACGACGGCGACGGTGACTGGGTCCTGCTGGCCAACGAAAACAACTGGAACGCGAACACGGTATTGTACGACCTGACTCTTCCGGAAGGGTTCACCACGGAAAAAATTCGTCTCGATGTCACGCCGAACGCGACGACGAACTTTCCGGGCGGATCGTTTGGCCTCGCGGGATTTTATCTCTACGCGCCCGTCGTTCCCGTTCCCGAGCCGGTCACGATGAGCTTGCTGGCGCTGGGCGGTTTGGCGCTGTGGCGTCGGCGGGAGGCGTGAGGGGTGGAGGGGTGTGGCGCGGTCATTTTCATTCGAAGGAAACGGCTATGAAACTACGAGCGATGTCGCTGGTGTTGGCGGCGGCTGCGGTGTTTCCCGCTGTCGCGAGCGTGGACAATCTCAGTTTGCTCGGCACGCCCTACGGGTGGCAGTCCCGGACGGACTTCCAGTGGAACCTCCAGGGTCTCAACGACGGTTCGGCTTCGTTTGACGGGCACTATCACGGTTACGCGACCGCCGACGGTCCGGTTGACGGGAACTATTACATCCTGTGGGAGGAAACCAAAACGGTGCAGACGGTCCGCTGGTTCACATCGCAACAGGCGACGACTCGGGGCCTGACGGCGTTTACGCTCTGGTCGCTCAACGACGGAGCGGACCCCGCGCTGGAGGCTTCGTGGACGAAACTCGGCGACTACGACGTTCCCGACAAGCAATTCCTGTCGGTTTCCCTTCCGGCGGCCGTCCGCACGAGGGCGATCAAACTCTCCTACACGAATCAGACAAACCCGTTGACGGGCGAGTTTGAGATGTACGACCAGCTCCTGACGCCGCTGGCGGTAACGGTGTCCCGTGACCACGCCAGCCCTTCCGCGTACGGTGATATCGGCAATGCCGTCGACGGAAACATGTTCTCCACGTACGGCAGCACCGGCGGCCTGGGCGGAAACGGCTTTGTGGAACTGGAATTGGACGGCGAGCAGGCGGTGGGCGGTTTGCACATTTACTTCCGCGTGCAGTCGGGATATTACGCCGCGCCCAGCGCGTTTACGATCCGGGCGTGGGACGCCGACGCCAACGACGGCGATGGCGGATGGTCCGACACCTTGTTGGCGGACGTGACCGGCTGGGCCTCGAATGCCTCCATGTTCAGCCTGGACTTTCCGGCGGGATTTTCCACGCAAAAGATCCGCCTTGACATCACCGGGCCCCGCGAGGCGACGAACCTTCCCGGCGGTTCGTTCGGCCTCCATGAGATTTACCTCTACGCGCCCGTCACCGTGCCCGAACCGGTGACGATGAGCCTGCTGGCGCTGGGCGGTTTGGCGCTGCTGCGGCGACGGTCGTAGGAAGCGCGGATAGATGTAGATCTTCCGGTCTCAATCCATTCATCCCTCAATCCCCGCGAAAAAAATTGTCGATTACCGCCTGCCAGTCGGCTTGGCTTTTGACGTGGATGAACGCCAGCCGGACTTTGGCGGGGTGGGGGTGCATCCGGGCGTATTTGATGCCGAATTTCCGCATGATTTTCGGCGCGCGGCGCGGGCCGTAGAGTTCGCACGAGAGGCGGAAGTGTTCTTCCATCACGCTGCGAAGCTCGGCCGTGGTGGGACGGTGGAGTTCGCGTCCGGCGGCGGCGTCCTGGACCTGGCGGAAGAACCACGGGTTTCCGATCGCGCCGCGGGCGGCCGTCACGCCGTCGACTCCGGTTTGCTGGAGCATGGCGATGGCATCGGCGGGGGTGAAGACGTCGCCGCTTCCGAGCATCGTTCGGCCTGGGAATTCGCGTCGGGCGGCGGCGAGGAAGGTCCAGTCCGCCCGGCCGGTGTATTTTTGCGTGACGCTTCGCGCGTGGACGCACACGCTGGCGACGCCGGCGTCGTAGGCGAATCGGGCGATGTTGTAGAAGGCGGCGTATTCGAGGTCGTCCTCGTGGAACGCCCGGCGGAGTTTGATCGTGACGGGCCGCTTTCCGCCGAGGGCGTCGAGCACGCGGCCGATGATGTCGATCACCAGTTCCGGTTGGCCCATCATCCACCCGCCGCGTCGCCGGCCCAGCACTTTGCGGACGGGGCAGGCGAAGTTCAGGTCGATCACGTCGAATCCCATTTCCGCCAGAACGACGGCCGCCGCGGACATCGACTCGGGCGTGCAGCCCATGATCTGTCCGGCCACCGGGTGGTCGTCGTCGGCGAGTTTGACCAGCCGCCGCCTCAGCCGCCCGTCGGCGAGCATGAGCGTGTCGAGCATGGCCTCGGTGGCGCAGTACGCACACCCCAGCCGGCGACAGATTTTCCGGTACGCCAGATCGCTATACCCCGCCAACGCCGCCAACACCACCGGCGACGCGACACGAATGGGCCCAATCGAAAAAGGTTGTAACTCGTACGACATGGGGACAGTATAACTATGGGATGACAAAAAAAACAAACAACGCCCCGCGTGTAACGATGATCTCGTTGGGGTGTCCGAAGAATCTGGTGGACAGTGAGAAGATGATGGCGCAGTTGGCTGAGGGCGGGTGCGTGGTCGGGGCGCCGATGGCGGAGGCGGACGTGGTGGTGGTGAACACGTGCGGTTTTTTGGCGGCGGCGCGGGAGGAGTCGCTGGCGGTGATTCGTGAAGCCCTGGTGCACAAGCAGGCGAATCCGACGGCCCGCGTGGTGGTGGCGGGATGCCTCGTCAGTCGCGATGGGGAGCAATTGTTCGAGGCCGTGCCGGGCATCGACGCGATTGTGGGCGTGAATGATCGCGAGCGGCTGCTCAAGGCGGTGCTGGGGTCGCGGCGCGTTTCGCACGTGACGGCGTACAAGGAAACTCGGAGCGCGGGCAAGATGCCCGCGTCACGGATTTCGTCGGACGCGGGGCGGTTTCGGTTGACGCCGCGCCACACGGCCTATGTGCGGATTTCCGAGGGGTGCAGCCAGCGGTGCACGTTCTGCACCATTCCGTCGATTCGCGGGCCGTTCCGCTCGAAGGCCCCCGCCGACGTGCTGGCCGAGGCGAGGGAACTGCTCGACGACGGCGCGGTGGAGTTGAACGTCATCGGCCAGGACACGACCAGTTACGGCATGGATTTTTTGACCAATGCGGACGGCGCGAACGAGGTCGACCTGGCCGCGTTGATGTCGTCGCTGGCGGACCTGGACGGCGCGCGGTGGATTCGCCTGTTGTACGCGTATCCGACGCGGTTTTCGCCGCGGCTGATCGACGTGATGGCCGAGCGCGAGAACATCGTCAAGTACGTGGACATGCCGCTCCAGCACATGTCCGACGGCGTGCTTCGCCGCATGGGCCGCCGCGTGACGCGGGCGAAAATCGAAACCCTGCTGCGGCGGCTCCGCGAGGCGGGCCTGGCCATCCGCACGACGTTCATCGTGGGGTTCCCCGGCGAGAGCGAGGCCGAGTTTTCGGAACTGCTGTCATTCGTGCAGGAATTCAAGTTCGACGCGTTGGGCGTGTTCGAGTTTTCGCCGGAGGAAGGCACGCCGGCCGTTCGGCTGCGAGGGCCTGTGGACGCGGAACTCAAGGCCGACCGGGCCCGGCGAGTCATGCTCGCGCAGCGGAAGATTGCGTTGGCCGCCAATCGTCGCCGCCGGGGGCAGCGGCTTGACGTGCTGGTGGACGGTGTGGACTCCGCCGGACGATGCATCGCCCGCCACGCCGGCCAGGCGCCGGACATCGACGGCGTATGCCTGCTCTCGCCGCCCCGTCCCGCCGGCACAATCGTCCGCGCAAAGGTCACCGGCAGCGACGGGTACGATCTGCGGGTGACGACAGACTGTTAGACTTTTAGGCTGTTAGACTGTTAGGCGCCGACCTATGCGGCATTAGGCCTAATGATTCATAGGTCGGCGCCTAACAGCCTAACAGCCTAAAAGTCTAACAGTCTGTCGTTCTGTCGTTACGGGTTATTCCCTTCGTAAAAATATCGTGGCGCGTTGTTGGCGGGCGTGTTATGGCGGGTCACTTCGATGCTGCCGGGCCTGACCTCGGTTCGGCCTGGGCTTCGGGTGATTTTGATACATCCGCCCGCCCCGAGCATGGCGGCGGACACGACAACGGCCAGGACGGCGGTAAGCAGTCGACGCATGATTTTTCCCCTTGGAAAGATGTCAGTTCACCCGGACGCCGGTGTTGCCCACGTTGGCTTCGATCTGTGACTTGTTTTCCCCGCTGCTGCCGATTTTCAGGCAGCCCGCGAACGCGGTCAACAACGGCAGCGCCAGCAACAACGCCAACAAAATTCGCCTGAGCATGATGTCCCCTTTTTCGCTTGGTGTGGTTTGATGTTCCAACCTTCGCATTATAGGCAGGCTGTTAAAACGACGCGGAAGACGAACGAGTCTCCTCCCCGGTCTCGCGTCGAAGGGCCGGCACAAAGCCGCGGAGCGGCGTCCTCTATAGCCCAGGGCGAGCGGTACTCCGCGAGCCCTGGGAACAGGGCTTTTTTCACATTTTCATCGAGCCTGACGCCACTGGCCGAAGTCGCACCGGCACGCGATGACGGCATCGAACGACACGCACAATTCCCTGTTCGCGTCGTTCGAAGCCGTACAGGCCCGCGTGCGCGGCCTCGGCCAGTGGCGTCAGGCACGATCATAAAAAAGAAATGAATCGCAAACCCAGGGCTCGCGGAGTACCGCTCGCCCTGGGCTATAGAGGACGCCGCTCCGCGGCTTATTCCCGGCCCTTCCACGCGAGGCCGGGAAGGGCCAAACCATTCTTTTCCACATCGAAACAACACATCTGCAAGGCTATCGTCACAATTTGTTTCGAATTTCGGTTTCGGACGTTCATTGAGGTTGGTTCTCTGCTGTGTCTACCTATCTAAAACACCTCGCCGCAAGGCCAGCGTGTATCAAGGACTTTTTACTTTTCTTCCTCCTCGCCTCGTCGTTTGCGCTGGTTGAAGAACAGCCGGATGGGGATTTCGTGGAACGGCAGGCGGTGGCGGAGCTGATTGACGAGGAACCGTTGATAGCCGGTGTCGAAACTGCGGACGTCGTTGACGAAGCAGACGATCGTCGGCGGTTCGGTGCCGACCTGCGAGGCGTACAAAATTTTCGGCGGTTTGGTTCCGGTTTTGTGGCTGGGGCCTCGAAGCTGCTGAATCTCCTGCACCGCGCGGTTGATGTCGGCCGTGGGCAGGCGCATGCGGGACTGGTCGTACAACTGCTCGGCCAACCGGATCGTCTGGGCGACGTTTTTTCCCTGGGCGGCCACGGTGAGGCTGACGGGCGCGAAGGCCAGTTCGGGGAACATGCGGGCAACGTACTCTTGATAGTCTTCGCCGCGCTGGCCTTTGGCGAGGTCCCACTTGTTGACGACGATGACGACGGGTTTCATTTCGGTGAAGATTTCGCCGGCGAGTTCTTTGTCCACCTGCGAGACCGGGAGCGTGGCGTCGATCATGAAGGCGACGACGTCGGCGCGGCGGATGGAGCGCATCGCGCGGTGGTGGCTGTAGAATTCGAGGTGGTTTTCGAAGCTTCGCCGTTTGCGGACGCCGGCGGTGTCGATGGCCAGGAACGTCCGGCCTTCGAGTTCGACGCGGACGTCCACGCTGTCGCGGGTGGTTCCGGGAACTTCGCTGACGATGACGCGTTCCTCGCCGGCCAGGGCGTTGATGAACGTGCTCTTGCCGGCGTTTCGTTTTCCGACGATGGCGAGTTTCATCACCGTTTCGGCGGGCGTGGTGGCCAGGGCGTGCCCGCCGTCGCGCAGCGTCTGGCCGACGCGTTCGAGCAGTTCGGTGCGTCCGAAGCCCGCGTTGGCGCTGAACCGCAGCGGCGGTCCGAACCCCAGCGAGTGCAGTTCGCTCAGTTCGGCCTGCATGTCGGGTTCGTCGAGTTTGTTGGCGACGAGAATGACGGGCTTGCTGTGCCGCCGCAGCCGCTGAGCGACCGCGCGGTCCAACGCCCCCACGCCCTCGCGCGCGTCCACGACGAAGAGGATCATCGCGGCCTGTTCGAGGGCGAAGGTGATCTGCTCTTCCACGTGGTCGGAAAGCTGGTCGCTGTCGACAATACCGATTCCGCCGGTATCGACGAGTTCGACAAACGGTTCCTCGCCGTCGGGCCCCTCGCCCAGCGAACAGGGCGTCGCGATGCGGTCTCGTGTCACGCCCGGCGTGGGATCGACGATGGAGATTTTTCGGCCGGCTAGACAATTCAGCAGGCTGCTCTTGCCGACATTAGGTCGGCCCACGATGGCGACGATCGGAAGACTCATAGTGGTGGTATTCTACCAGAACAGCGGCGACAAGTGACCAGCGACCAGCGACAAGAGAAGGAAAATCCTGTCGTACACGATATTCTCGCGCCGTACGAACGTTTTGAAAGACAGGCCATTCCTTCTCTTGTCGCTGGTCGCTGGTCACTGCTGTTTCAAATAGCCATTCGTTCGGCGTAATTCATGTACGGGCTGTCGTATGCCGATAGGCCTTATGTAGCCATGGACCGTCGGACACGGCGGGATATGGCCACCGGAGTGGAAGGGCAGCGGCGGAGGGCAATCCGTCCAGCGAGGGTATGCGAGGAATTCCCGAATCCCGAGGCTCAGCGTGTGTTGTCGGCATGTGTGCGTATTCCCATGCGTGGCCCGCGTCGGGCGAAAAGGGCACTGCCGCATTCATGCCGTGACGCTATTGATGATTTGTTCTGGAGGATCGGTTTGACTATGGGTGACGCTCATATTCATTTTGTTACGCGGTGTGCCATTGTTGCGGCGGCGCTGGCGGCGGTGTTGGCGGAAACGGCCGGCGCTTCGGCGGTCGATCCGGTCATGTTCGTGGACGGTCGTGGGCAGATCGCGACCCTGGTGTTTTCGCGGTCGCCCGGCCATGTGATGATGCAGCGGACCGACGTTTCGCTGACGGACGTCGCATATATTCCGGAAACCGTTCTTCCGACGGTGCGTGTCGAAGAGGTTGGCGGTTCGGGGCTGGCGGGACTTTTGTTCATTTTGACCCAGGACGGCGAGTCCGAAGACTCCGGCGCCCGGTCGCCCCGTGACGCGTTGGCCGACGAGTGGATACGCGCGAAGTACACGAAAAACGTTCCGGACGGCCTGGAGGGCGACGTCGGTGTGCATGAGAAGCGTTCGGAGTTCGCGTCGGCCGACGGCGGGTTTCCCGCGGCGGGTGTTGTCCGGCGTTGGGACGACCGGCGGGCGACCGCCGATGCCGGTCTGGCGGACCCAGGCAGGCCGCTGGCGGGTCCGGCCCCGGTTTATCGCGCCTCCGCGATGTGGCACGGCGCGGTCCGGTCCGGTTTCGTCGCTCCCGCAAAATCGCGTGCCGCCGCGAGGACGCCGAAATCGCCGGCCTTGCCGGGCGTGGTCCGGTCCGAGCCGGAAGAAGAAGACGACTTGCACGCGATTTTTTTCGAGGGCAGTTCGGGCAATCTTTCGGCGGAGGTGTGGTTCTGGCAGGAAGGCAGCAAGCTGATGATCCAGTTGACCAACACGTCGATGGTGGACCCCACGACGACGACGAACGTTTTGACGGCCTTGTTTTTCAACGTGGCCGGTCAGCCGACCTTGACGCCCGTTTCGGCGGTTCTGGCTTCGGACAGCGTGCTCCTGTATGTGACCAAACAACCCTCCGACGGTGTGACGGTTGGCGGCGAGTGGGCGTACCGGGCCGGCGATGTGAAATCGCCGGGCAGCATGGAGTACGGTCTCAGCGCAACGGGGTATAATGCGATCTTCAAACCGGCGGACCGGTTCCCTGGGGAAAGTCTCGCCACGAACGGCAATAGCATGACCGACGCCTCGTTCGGCCTGGTGGGCCCGGGCAAAGTCCTTGTGGGCAAAGACAAGAAGATGTACGAGTCCACCCCGTTTATTATGACCAGTGTGATTTTCACCCTGGACGGGCTTCCGGAGACGTTCGATCTCCTGGTGGACATTGACCACGTGTGGTTCCAGTACGGAACCTCCTTGAACGATCCGTCGATCGAGAGTTTTCGAATCATCCAGGAGTGGGAGGAGGAAATCATCAATCCGCCTGACCCGCCCGAACCACCCGGTCCGCCCGACCCGCCGACCCCGCCCGACGTGCCCGAACCCATGACCCTGGGCATGCTGCTGCTCGGCACAGCCGCCCTGCTCTGTCGGCGATAACCCAAATAACGGACATGCACCCCCAGAACGCCCAGACCACCTCGCCACACGGGCGAGACGCCCATGGAACTCACGGGCAAGAGCCCGTGCCACACCAATAAAAAAAGGCGTCAGGGGAGGGGGCCTGACGCCGGTACAGCATCTTCTCGGCCAGAGGAGGGGATCTGGCCGAGCGAGCCTCAAAATAGCCGTCCAAAACATGCAAACGATCTGTACATCTTGAACGATACCCTTCTTGTATCTCCTTTTGGCGGCTTGTCAAGAAAACTCCGGAAAAAATTCCACGTTTTCCCACGTTGGAGATTCGCCGTCCGACGGTAAACCCGCACCGCCCGTTCGAGGGAGGCAAGCCAATCGCCACCAGCCAATAGCCACCAGGTATGGATAAACCTGCCGCGATTCACATGATCTTGATCGTCGCTACGCTCACATCCTTTCCCGCGTTCACATTCTTTTCGCCAATACGGTTCCTTACCTATTGGCTACTGGCTATTGGGCAGGCTTGGCCAAAATAAAAATTACGCACCGGACGGATTTTTGTATTGAAATTACCAAACAAATTCCTTACCCTCGACATGTCGTGCGTTTGAGTGCTTGTTTGGTTGGCGTTTAGAGCAATTCAAGAATGAGATGTCGTCTTTTTTGGCCGCGAATTACGCGAATTTCTCAAAAGAATTCGCGTAATTCGCGGCCAAAAGGACATACGACAGGTCATTCGTACGTGGCTCTATCGGGAAAATCAGGATCGAGAACCCGTTTCAGGAATCGTAAGGAGACGAGCAATGTCCAAGCAGTCGGCGAAGGAAAAGACGAAGGAAAAAGAGAAGGAGCAGGTCGAGGCCGTCGATAAACGTCGCGACCACGCGCTCGATGCGGCGCTCAAGCAGATCGAGAAAAATTTCGGCGCCGGGGCCATTATGAAAATGGCGGAGGATCAAATCCAGGCCGTACCGGGAATTCCGACCGGGTCGCTGAGTCTGGACCTGGCCCTGGGCGGCCGGGGGATGCCGCGCGGGCGAATCTGTGAACTGTTCGGGCCCGAAAGCTCGGGCAAAACCACGCTCGCCCTGCACGTGATCGCCAGCGCCCAGAAACTCGGCGGCGTGGCCGCGTTCATCGACGCCGAACACGCCCTCGACCCCACCTGGGCCCGCAAACTGGGCGTGAACCTCGAAAATCTGCTCCTCTCACAGCCGTCTAACGGCGAGGAAGCCCTGGAAATCTGCGATCTGCTGGTGCGTTCCAACGCCCTCGACGTGATCGTGATCGACTCGGTGGCGGCGCTGGTCCCCAAGGCGGAAATCGAGGGCGACATGGGTCAGCAACAGATGGGCCTCCAGGCCCGCCTGATGGGCCAGGCCATGCGGAAACTCGTCGGCATCGTCGCCAAGAGCAACACCACCGTGATTTTCATCAATCAGATTCGCATGAAAATCGGCGTGATGTTCGGCAATCCCGAGACGACGACGGGCGGCAACGCGCTGAAGTTTTACAGTTCCGTGCGGCTGGACATTCGCCGCGTCCAGACGATCAAGGAGGGCGAAAACGCCGTCGGCAACCGCACCCGTGCCCGCGTGGTGAAGAACAAGGTCGCCGCCCCGTTCAAGGTGGCCGAGTTCGACATCATGTTCGACAGCGGCATCAGCTACATCGGCGACCTGGTGGATTTGGCCGTCGAGCACGGCGTGATCGCCAAACAGGGCGCCTGGTTCAGCTACGGTTCGGTCCGCCTGGGCCAAGGTAGAGAAAACTGCAAAAACTTCCTCGCCGGCAACAGCGACCTCGCCGACGAAATCCGCGCCGCCGTCATGGAAAAAGGCCTGCCGGAGTCCGCCAACACGAAAAAAGAACCCGGCGACGAGTGACGTGGCGAGGGCGTCTCGCCCTCGCGTCTCGCGGGCATCCTGCCCGCGCGGGGCGGCGAAGGCGATTGGGCGTCCTTCAGCGATTCGTCTAATGGAATGCACAACGCGGGCGAGACGCCCGCGCCACGTAGCACGGGCGTCTCGCCCATGCATGCGTCCACCCGACAACGACGGGTGAAGCCGGCACGACATCCGCGACGGCTTGCCGGTTTGCGCTGTAGGGCACGGTGAAAAGAAAAACGCTTTTTGTTCCACCACGTCCTACAGCGCAAACCGGCAAGCCGCTGAAAACCGCCTGGAGGTATCGGTGATGACATCTCGACATCTTTGTCTGGTGGGGTTGGCGATTTGGGTGTGCGCGTGCGGGGATTCGTCGTCGGAGTCATCGGCCGAGCGGCCGGCGGTGGAGATCGGCGAGGAGACCACGTTCGTGACCGGGCCGTTGACGGCGGATGGGGAGGTGGACTTCGCGGCCGCGTACAACGAGTTCGCCGGGGCGGGCGTCACGCGGGAGAACAACGCGGCCGTTGCCTTGGCCGAGGCGGTCGGGATGCCCAATTATTTCGTGCCAGGCGCGAACATCTTCGACGAACCGGACGCGGGACTTCAGGCCCTGGCGGCCGAGCGGATGGGCGGACTGGCGCCCGGCAAGCCGCTGCCGGGGTTTGATCTGGATGATCAGCTTGACGGACCGTGGCGGGAGTCCGACTCGCCGGAGGCGGCCAAGTGGCTGGTGGAGATTTCGGCCTCGCTTGACGCGTGCGTCGAGGCGGTGCAGCGGCCGAGGTGGTTTTTCCCCTGCGTCATTCGGGAGGATTTTTCCGCACCGTCGTTTCCCATTTGCGCCCGCGAGCGTGGGCTGGGCAAGTTTCTCATCGCCCGCGGGTTTTCCAAGATGGGCCAAGGTCAGGCCGCCGACGCCTGGCGGGACATTCAGGCGGCGGCGAGGCTGGGGACGCTCTTCCGGCAGGCGCCGCATGACATGGACATGATGATTTCCGTGGCCATCACCGCGGTGGCCGACGCGGCGATTCAGCGCCTGGCCCCGCACGTGGCCGACCAGGCCGTGCTGACGGACATGCTTCGCGAGGTCTCGGACAGGCCGCCGCTGGACCTGGAACGCATCTACCGGGGCAATCGCATTCTTGGCGTCGGGAGCATCGTCGGCATGTTGCGGGGACCGGAGAACCTGGAGAATTTTCCGAATTATCTATTGAACGGACACGAGTTGACCGACGCGGAGACCGCCCGCATCCAGACCGCCCTGCGGCGGGCGGACCCCAACGCCGTACTGCGGGCGTTTCACCGGCAAATGGACGAGCGCGTCACCCTTCTGCAAATGGAAGACCGCAAGGCGATGGCCGCCGCGAGCAAGGCCCGCGACAAACGACGCAAGGACATGGAGGCGGACCTGCTGAGGCGGCTGGCGATGCTCGACGGAGCTTCGAGGCCGTTTACGACCCAGTGGGTCGCCGACGCGATGGTCGTGTTCGACAGCCTGCGCGTCGAAACGTTGCGCGACGCCCTCGACCGCGCCGAGCAGATGCGGCGGATCACGGTGGTGGCCGTCGCGCTGGAATTGTACAAACTCGACCACGGCGCGTACCCCGGCCAACTCGATGCCCTCTCGCCGACCTATCTACAGGCCGTGCCGACGGACCTCTTCACCGGCGGCGCGATGATCTACACCCTCGTCGACGACACGTACGACCTCTACAGCGTCGGCCCAGACGGAGCGGACAACGGCGGGGACCGGAACAAGGACACGGTCAGCGAAACCACACGCCGGCGGGCGCGAGAAAAGGAGGCGGCGGGAACATGACGGGCGCCTCGAAATGTTCCCTCTCAGGGACACGTGATTGACGTGAATGGCACGCGGCGATACCATCGCGTACGCGACAAATTTGCCCATGAACTCCTCGACGAGTGGCTGAAAGAGCATGACCCTGGGAATTTCGCGGTGAAAAAAATCTTGCCACTGCACTGGCTCACCGGGCCGATCCTCACCAAGGAACTCCGCGTCGCCTCGCGGCGGAAACGCACGTACGCGCTCCGGCTGATCTATCTGGCCGTCGTGGCGCTGATCCTCGTGCCGATCTGGGCCCGCGCGAGCGGCGACGGCTACTACGACTACGACACCACCAGCGCCGTCTACCGCATGGCCGATCTCGGCAGAACCATCGTCCCCGCCATCGTCTGGATTCAATACATCGCCGTCCAGCTCGTGGCCATGCTGTCGATGTCCACCTCCGTCAGCGACGAAATCGCCCGCCGAACCCTCGGGGCCCTGCTCACCACGCCGATGACGGCGTGGCAACTGGTCATGGGCAAACTTGCCAGCCGCCTGGTGCAGTGCGTGGGCCTGATCGCGATGAGCCTGCCGATTCTGGCGTTGCTAACCGTTTTCGGCGGCGTGCAGTGGTCGTTCGTGTTGAGCGGCCTGGCGCTGACGCTTTCGACCATGCTGATCGTCTCCAGCGTGACGATGGTGTTCTCCATCCTCAACCGCCGCCCGTACGTGGCGTTCCTCGAAGGCCTGCTGACCCTGGGCGTGCTGCTGGGCGGAACCCTCCTGCTTGGGGTGTGGATCGCCGAACAGGGCACCAGCCGTACCCGGGACGACTTTTTCGCGCTGGGGACGATCTTCTATCCCTTCATCTCGCTGTTTGTGGAAACCGTCTCCCAGTCCTGGGGCAGTCGCGGAATGGGGTTCGGCGGGATCTGGTTGGCCCCGTGGTGGGTGTGCGTGCTGTGTAACGTGGCGTTCTCGGGGCTGGTGTTGGCGTTGTGCGTGCGGATCGTTCGCCACGCGTCGCAGGCGGCGGCGATGGGCATGTCGATGTCCGAACTGTGGCGGATGGACGACGACGGCTTGACGCCGGTGACCATGCCGACACCGACGCCCGCAACGGACTCCGAACCCGCGCCCGAGCCGCCGCTCATCGCGCTGCTGACGGGCACGTCGCTGCTGCCGCCGTTGAAACCCCGCGACACCGTACCGGCGCCCGCGTCGACGACCGTTCCGCCGCCGGCGGACACCGACAACGCCTCGCCCGCCTCCATGAAAACCTGCTCCGGAAATCCGGTCTACTGGAAGGACACTGTCCGCCGGCGGTTCAGAATGCGAACCGTCCTCGCCGTTTACGCGGTGATCGGCCTGCTGTTGTTCTCGTACTTCGCCATCGCCGCCACGAATTACGACAGCGAGTTCCCCCGAGGACTGCACCGGGTGTACGTGGCCGCGTTGGGCATTCTGGGCGGACTGGCCGCCGTGGTCGTGTCGGCCGGCGCCATTCCCGCCGAACGCGAAGCCCGCACCTGGGACATGGTGCTCGCCAGCCCGATAACCAACGGCCAAATGGTGTGGGGAAAATTTTTCGCCGTCTTGCGCCGCGTTTGGCCGGCGTACATTCCGCTGGGGCTGCACGTGGGGCTGTTCACGCTGACCGATGCGCTGCATCCGGCCATTCTGTTGCACGTGGCCATGATCGTGGCCGGGTCGGCGACGTTCATCGCGGCCGTGGGCGTCTGGATCGGCACGTGGGCCCGCACCACGACGGCGGCGATGGTGCTCCTGTCGCTGCTGATGATCGTCCTCTGGGCCGGCGCACCGCTGCTGGTCCGGCTGGTGGAAGATAACGTGATGGTGAAACAGGTGTTGTGCGAAAACTGTGGCGGCTGTCACGAAGAAACGGACAATTCCGTTTCGGAGGCCCTCACCGACAGCAACCCGGTCGTGCAGTTGGTCGTCACGGGAAAGGGCTCGGCCGACCTGATGCATGATGTCAACGACCATTCCGTGCACACCGAGTGGCTTGACTACGAGTGGCCCAGCGGCGACAAGAACCTCACGCGGACGACGCTGTACATCCTCCTCTACGCCAACGGCTACATGATCCTCGCCATCCTCATTCTGCTCCTGGCCCAACGCCGGGTGCGGCGGGCGAAGGCGTGACCGCCGAATTTGCCGGATTATGGATGTGGCTGGGCCTGTTTGCGTTGTGGAATATCCCCGTCGGTTGGGTGTATGTGTGTCCGTATGACTTCGCGAAGACGTAAAATGTAACGTTTGGCGTTTGGAACGTTCTGCCGCGCAAACAGGCAGAGCCATCGCGAAACGTTTTTCGACGACCGAATCCCGAATCCCGTTTTCTCTCCCGTTTTCTCTCTGTGTTCTCTGTGTCTGTGGTTAAAATACCCGTCGACATAATCAAAGGAGAACCCATGAGCGTGGCGCATGAAGCGAATTACACGGTGGCGTTGGCGGCGAAGAGTGTGATCAAGGCCGGCGTGATCGCGGCGGAGATTGTCAAGCTGCACAAGTCGTCGGTGGAACTGGCGACAGTGGCGACGCTGAACATCCGCCGCGAGCTGTCGTCGGGCGATTCGTCGATGCTCAATCAGCAGGAGTTGGCCCGCGTGGGGCAGACGGTGAGCGGCCGCGTGCGGATCGACGTCGTCAGCGACGATTGCATCCGCATCCGCTACGCCGAGGGCGAGGCCGTGCCGGAAAACAAAACCGACATGGTGGTCGGCGAACTCAAACCGCCGCGGACCTGTAAAATCGCGGCCATCCCGGCCCCGGCGGGCGCGATGAATATGATCGGCAACGCCCCCGGGGCGGAAAACCTCGCCAAAAAGCCGCGGCAGGCCGTCCGCATCGACACGGCCAAGGCCAAGGTGATCGTCCATCTCGACCCCTACCGCGTGGAAATTTACGACAAGTCCGGGCGGCTGGTGACGGGCGTCGGCGGGCCGGAGAAAAACAACTTTGCCTTCTTCGACAGTTACAACACCGGCGTCGCGCGGTTCGGCGTCGACAACGCCCCGCTGGCCACCGAAAATTTCGACCTCGCCTACGACGAGTGCATCTACGGCCTGGGCGAGAAATTCGTCGGCCTGAACAAGGTCGGCCAAACCATCGACCTGAACATGAAGGACGCCCTCGGCGTGGTCACGCAGCGCAGTTACAAAAACGTGCCGTTCTACGTCTCCAACAAGGGCTACGGCGTGTTTTTCAACCACTCCAGCCTGGCGACGGTGTGGGTGGGTTCGATGTCGGCCATGGACATCCAGTGGGGCTTGGAGGACGATTTCCTCGACTATTACATCTTCCTGGGCGACATCAAACATGTGCTGGGCCGCTACACCGACCTGACGGGCAAGGGCGCCCTCCCGCCGGCCTGGACGTTCGGTTACTGGCAGAGCAAAATCAGCTACCAATCCGCCGACGAAGTGCTCGACATCGCCCGCAACATGCGGGAAAACCACGTGCCCTGCGACGTGATCCACCTGGACACGTTCTGGTTCGAGAAGGACTGGCTGTGCGATCTGGAGTTCTCCACGACGCGCTTCCCCGATCCGGCGGGCTTCCTCAAGCAGCTTGCCGACCTGGGGATCAAGGTCAGCCTGTGGCAGATTCCGTACATTCCCGAGGGCAGCCAACTGTTCGACGATCTGCTGAAGGTGGGCGGTTTCGTCAAGGACGCCGACGGCCAATTGGCCAAGGGCGGGTTCTGTTTCACGCCGGGGTTCAAGGGCCGCGTGGGCGTGATGGATTACTCCAATCCCGCCGCCGTTCGCGTGCAGATGGAGTACTTCCGCCGGCTGTTCCGGCTGGGCGTCAAGGCGATCAAGACCGACTTCGGCGAGGCCGCCCCGAAGGACGGCGTGTACGCGGACGGCCGTCCGGGCCGGCAGCATCACAATTTGTACCCGCTGCTGTACAACAAGGCGTTGTTCGAGACGACGGCTGAGGAAACCGGCGAGGGCGTGGTGTGGGCCCGGTCGGCCTGGGCGGGCAGTCAGCGGTATCCGCTGCACTGGGGCGGCGACAACAGCCCCAACTACTTTAACTTGCTGCCGCAATTGGCCGGCGGGCTGTCGTTCGGGCTGTCGGGGTTCCAGTTCTGGTCGCAGGACATCGGCGGATTCTGCGGCACGACGAACGACCAACTGCTGATTCGGTGGATGCAGATCGGCATGTTCATTTCGCACAGCCGCGTGCACGGCTACGGCAACCGCGAGTTGTACAAATTCGCGCCCGACACGCTGCGGATTTGCCGCGACTACCTGCGGCTGCGTTACGCCCTGATGCCGTACATTTACGCCCAGGCCCGCGCGTGCGTCGAGAGCAGCCTGCCGATGGCCCGGGCGTTGGTGGTCGAGTACCAGAACGATCCGACGGTGTGGAACATGTTCGACGAATGGCTGTTCAGCGACGACCTGCTGGTGGCGCCGATTTTCGACGAGTCCAACCGCCGCCGCGTGTACCTGCCCGAGGGCATGTGGACGGACTTCTTCTCCGGCGAACGCATCGAGGGCCCGTGCTGGATGACCGTTGAGGCCGACATCGAGTCCCTGCCGCTCTACATCCGCGAGGGCGGCCTGGTGCCGATGTGCGAACCGATGAACTACGTGGGCGAAAAACCCGTCAAGGAAATCGAACTGCTGGTCTCGCTCCTCACGCAGCCGGGCGAACGCTCGCTGAAAATCCCGCTCAACAACAAATGGGTGGCCGTGAAATATACATTCGACGGCAAAACCCACACCTTCACGCTGGGCAAGACGAATGTGAACATCGAGGTCAAAATCTTCGGACGACGTCGTGGTGAAAAAGTCGTGGTGAAAAAGTAGTACGGGCTATGCTGCTGACGATTACAACTTCACGCGGTCCGACGACGCATGATCCGGCGGCGACGCATGGGCCGGCGGCGGATGGGTCGGCGACGGAGTTGGGGTATTTGTTGCATAAGAATCCGGCGAAGTGTCAGTCGTTTGAGTTGAGTTTTGGGTTGGCGCATGTGTTTTATCCCGAAGCCACGGCCCGGCGGTGTACGGCGGCGTTGTTGTTGGATGTCGATCCGGTGGGTATGGTGCGCGGTGGCGGCGGGGCGCGGTTTCGGGAGGGGGTGTTGGATCAGTATGTGAACGATCGGCCGTTCGTGGCGTCGAGTTTGATGAGCGTGGCCATCGCCCAGGTGTTCAGTTCGGCGTTGGGCGGACGGTGCAAGGAGCGGCCTGGGTTGGTCGACGTGGCGATGCCGCTGACGGCGAAGATTTGTGTGTTGCCCTGTCGCGGCGGGCGGGAGTTTTTGACACGAATCTTTGAGCCGCTGGGGTACGCGGTGGAGACGGTGCGGCATCCGCTGGATGAGCGGTTCGCCGAGTGGGGGGAGAGTCCGTATTTTACGGTCACGTTGAGCAAGACGACGACGGTGTGCGAACTGCTGACGCATTTGTATGTGCTGATTCCGGTTTTCGATCATCACAAACATTACTATGTCGGCGATGCCGAGATGGACAAGCTGTTAGCCAAGGGCGCGGGGTGGCTGGCGTCGCACCCGGAGCGGGAGGTGATTACGTATCGGTTCCTCAAACACGCGCCCAGTCTGGCGAGGCAGGCGTTGGCGCAGTTGGAGGCGGAGGACGCCACGGTTGAGGCGGCGTTGGACGAGGCGCCAAACTCGCCCAAGGCCGATGAGGAATCATTGGAACGGCGGATCAGTTTGAACGAGCAGCGGATTGACGCGGTGCTGGCCGTGCTGCGAGGCTGCGGGGCCCGGCGGGTTTTGGATTTGGGTTGCGGCGAGGGCAAGCTGATTCGCGAGTTGATGAAGGCCCGGCAGTTTGAGCAGATCGTCGGTATGGACGTGTCGGTTCGGTCGTTGGAGATTGCGGCCGAGCGGCTTGGGCTGGATCGGCTGCCGGAGCATCAGAAGGGCCGCGTGACGTTGCTGCACGGGTCGTTGATGTACCGCGACAAGCGGCTGGCGGGTTTTGATGCTGCCGCCATCGTGGAGGTTATCGAGCACCTCGACCCGCCGCGGTTGGCGGCGTTCGAGCGGGTGGTCTTCGAACACGCCAGGCCGGCGACGATCGTGCTGACGACCGTGAATCAGGAATACAACGCGTTGTTCGAAAAATTGCCCGCCGGTGCGTTCCGGCACAGCGATCATCGTTTCGAATGGACGCGGGCGCAGTTCCGCGGCTGGGCGGGCGGCGTGGCGGAGCGGTTCGGGTACGGTGTGCGTTTTTTGTCCGTCGGGCCCGAGGACGCCAACCTCGGCCCGCCGACGCAGATGGCGGTGTTCGAAGCGTGACGCGGGCGTCTCGCCCGCGTTGTGCGCTCCATTGGCTTGGCCATTGGAAGACGAACCATCGTCTTCCGCGTCTGCCGGCGAGGGCGGGACGCCCTCGCGACACGCGGGCAGGATGCCCGCGTCACGACAGTCCGCGTCACGAGACATGATGAACATTGAGATTCCCAACCTGTCGCTGGTGGTGCTGATCGGGCCTTCGGGGTCCGGCAAGAGCACGTTTGCGCGGACGCATTTTCTGCCGACGGAGGTGCTGTCGTCCGATGCGTGCCGGGCGCTGGTGAGCGACGACGAGAACAACCAGGCGGCCACCAACGACGCGTTCGCCGTGCTGCACTTCATCGCCGCCAAACGGCTGGCGGCTGGGCGACTGACGGTTGTGGACGCCACGAACGTTCAGCCGGAGGCCCGAAAACCGCTGGTGACGCTCGCCCGCGAACATCACTGCCTGCCGGTGGCGATCGTGTTCGACCTGCCGGAAAAGCTGTGCCAGGAACGCAACCGCCAGCGGGCGGACCGCGATTTCGGCCCGCACGTTATCCGCGGGCAAATCTCGCAGATGCGCCGCGGCCTGCGCAAGCTCAAACTCGAAGGATTTCGCCATATTTTTGTGCTCCAGTCGCCCGAGGACGTCGCGGCCGCCACCGTCACGCGCATGCCGCTGTGGAACGACAAACGCGGCGAGCACGGTCCGTTCGACATCATCGGCGACGTGCACGGCTGTTGCGATGAACTCGAAACCCTGCTGACGCAACTCGGCTACGAACCGGCCGAGTTGCCCGAGGAAGACATTGAGAAGAACGCAGCCTGGGGCCGGCGAATCCACCGCCACCCCGCCGGCCGAAAGGTTGTCTTCCTCGGCGACATCGTGGACCGCGGTCCGCGCGTGCTGGACACGCTCAAACTCGTTCGAAACATGGTCCACGCCGGCTCGGCGTTGTGTGTGCCGGGCAACCACGACATGAAACTCATGCGTGCGCTGGCGGGCAAGGATGTCCAAATCACGCACGGCCTGGCGGAGTCGCTAGCCGAATTCGACGCCTTGCCCGAAGACGCCCGCCAGCCGCTTGCCGCCGCGGTCCGCGAGTTCCTCGACGGCCTGGTCAGCCATTATGTGCTGGACGACGGCAGGCTGGTCGTCGCCCACGCGGGCATGCGGCAGGAGATGCAGGGCCGCGGGTCGGGCCGAGTTCGCGACTTCGCCCTGTACGGCGAGACCACCGGCGAGACGGACCAGTTCGGCCTGCCGGTGCGGTACAACTGGGCGGCGGATTATCGCGGGGCTGCGATGGTGGTGTACGGCCACACGCCGGTGCCGCAGCCGGAGTGGCTCAATCGCACGGTGAACATCGACACCGGCTGTGTCTTCGGCGGCAGCCTCACCGCCTTGCGCTACCCGGAGCGGGAGTTCGTTTCCGTGCCCGCGGCGAAAACGTACTGCGAGCCCGCCAAGCCGTTTTTACGCGAAGAGCAGTCCGCCGCGCTGTCGGGCCAACTCTCGGCCCAGCAGGCGCAGGACGATCTGCTCGACGCCGAGGACGTCATCGGCAAGCGGATCATCGCCACGCGGCTGCGGGGATCGGTCACGGTTCGCGAGGAGAACGCCACGGCTGCGTTGGAAGTGATGAGCCGATTCGCCGCCAATCCCAAGTGGCTGATCTACCTGCCGCCGACCATGTCGCCCTGCGAAACCAGCCAGGCCGACGGGTTCCTCGAACACCCCGCCGAGGCGTTCGCGTACTACCGCTCCGTCGGCGTGCGGCAGGTGGTGTGCGAACAAAAACACATGGGCAGCCGGGCCGTCGTGATCGTGTGCCAAAACGCCGACGCCGCCCGGCAGCGATTCGGCGTCACCGGCGACGAGTCCGGCATCGTCTATACACGCACCGGCCGGCGATTCTTCGACGCCCCCGCCCTGGAAACCGAATTCCTCGCCCGCGTCCGATCGGCCATGAACGCCGCCGACTTCTGGAACAAATTCGACACCACCTGGGCCTGCCTGGACTGCGAACTGATGCCCTGGTCCGCCAAAGCACAGGAATTGTTGAAGACGCAGTACGCCGCCGTCGGCGCCGCCGGCAGGGCATCGCTGCCCGAAGCCGTCGCCGCCTTAACGGCAGCCACTCGACGAGCAGCCGAACGGCCAGACGACGGACTGACCAATCCTGCCGTGGCGAATCCCGCCAACGTCGCCGCTCTCCTTGATCGCTATGCCAGTCGCCAAGAGGCTGTCGAAAAGTTCATCGCCGCCTACCGCCAATACTGTTGGCCGGTCCACTCGATGAACGACCTCAAACTCGCCCCCTTCCACCTGCTGGCCACCGAGGGCAAGGTCCACACCGACCGCGACCACATCTGGCACATGAACACGCTGGCCGAAATATGCCGCCACGACCCGCAACTGCTGCTGCCCACATCGTACAAAGTGATCGACACTCACGACCCCGTCAGCGAGCAAACCGGCACCGACTGGTGGCTGCAACTCACAAACACCGGCGGCGAAGGCATGGTCGTCAAACCGATGAACTTCATCACCACCGACAAGCGCGGCCTCGTCCAACCCGCCGTCAAATGCCGAGGCCGCGAGTACCTCCGCATCATCTACGGACCCGACTACACCGCCCCCGAACACCTGCCCCGCCTCCGCAAACGAGGCCTGGCCGCCAAGCGTTCCCTCGCCCTCCGCGAATTCGCCCTGAGCATCGAAGCCCTCGAACGCTTCACCCGCCGCGAACCCCTGCGCCGCACCCACGAATGCACCTTCGCCATCCTCGCCCTGGAAAGCGAACCCATCGACCCACGACTGTAGTTGTCCGCCCACAACGCAACGCCGCCGCGGAACCTCACCCTTGCACTCGCGCCCGCACATACTCGACGACCTGATCGGCCGCGACGCGGTCCTGTTTCAGGCTGTCGCGGTCGCGGATGGTGACGGTCTGGTCTTGCATCGTTTGGCCGTCGACGGTGATGCAGAATGGCGTGCCGGCTTCGTCCTGGCGACGATACCGCCGGCCGACCGCGCCTTTTTCGTCGTAAAAACTCGCCAAACCGGCCTTCTTCAACGCCTGATGAATCGCCGTGGCGGCCTCGGGCATGCCTTCCTTTTTCACCAGCGGGAACACGGCCGCCTTGACCGGCGCCAGCCGCGGATGAAACTTCATCACCACGCGCGTTTGCATTTCGCCTTTTTCGTCGGGGGCCTGATCCTCGGTGTAGGCTTCGCACAAAAACGCCAGCGTCGCGCGGTCCACGCCGCCCGACGGCTCGATCACGAACGGAATGTACCGCTCCTTCGTCTCGTCGTCGAAGAACGTCATGTCCTTTCCGCTGAACTTGGCGTGCTGCGACAGGTCGAAATCCGTGCGATTGGCCACGCCTTCCAGCTCCGACACGCCGAACGGGAACTCGTACTCGATGTCCGCGCACGCGCGGGCGTAGTGGGCCAGTTCGTCCTTTTCGTGAGGCCGCAGTTTCAGCTTGCTGCTGGTCAGTCCCAGTCCGACGTACCACGCGTAGCGGCGGTCGCGCCAGTATTCGAACCATGTGTCGGCCTGATTGGGGTGGCAGAAAAATTCGATCTCCATCTGCTCGAACTCGCGGCTGCGGAAGGTGTAATTCCGCGGATTGATCTCGTTGCGGAAACTCTTGCCGACCTGCGCGATGCCGAACGGCGGTTTCATGCGGCTGGTGTCGAGGACGTTTTTGTAGTTGCAGAAGATGCCCTGCGCCGTCTCGGGGCGGAGGTACACCTCGGACGCCGAGTCTTCCATCGCGCCGGTGTGCGACTTGAACATCATGTTGAACTTGCGGGCGTCGGTGAGCTGTCCGGCGCAGTTGGGACAGATGGAGCACACGCCCGCTGGCATGCGGTCGGCGCGTTCGCTCCACCATGTGACGCGTTCGGCGAGTTCTTCCAGCCGCCGGCGGGTTTTGGAATTTGCCTTGGCCAGGGCGGCGTCCATGACGGTCTTGGCGTCGTCGCCGTCGGGTTCCACGCCGACGCTCAGCAGCACGTTGTCGCCTTCCCTGGCGATGACCGCCCACACCTTGTCCGCGCGGTAGCGGGCCTTGCAGGCGCGGCAGTCCACCAGCGGATCGTTAAAATTCACCACGTGCCCGCTGGCCTCCCACACGCGGGGGTTCATGATGATGGAGCAATCCACGCCCACCATGTCGTCGCGCTGGACGACGTTGTCCTGCCACCAGGCCTCTTTGATGTTCCGCTTCAGTTCCACGCCCAGCGGCCCGTAGTCCCAAAAGCCGTTGATGCCGCCGTAAATTTCCGAAGACTGAAAAATAAACCCGCGCCGCTTGCACAGGGCCACGAGCTTGTCCATAAACGCATTGGTCGTCTTGTCATCGGCCATGATCGCCTCAAATCCTTCTTCTCGAAAAAAGTTCGTAAGGCGGCCATGATACGGCAGATGACGAAAACAGACAAGCGTTTTGACGTTACGGTTTGGGTGCACGTCACTTCGCCCACGAACCCTCTTCTTCGCGCAGGCCCACGGGGAGGCGAAGGATTTCCGAGACGATGATTCCCTGCCGCAGGTTGGAGGGTTTTTTCAGGTTCAGTTTCAGCGTCGTGGCGGCGGCGGTGGCGGTTGTGGTGGCGGTCGGCCGGGCGCGAACACCCGCCAGGGCGGACAGTTGGTTGCGTCGGGCCTGAAGTTTGGCGAGGTTTCCCTCGAGGATTCCGATCTGCTGTTCGACTTGTTTGAGCAGCAGGACGGCCTGTGGCGGTTCGTTCGATGCCGCGGGCGCGGGCGTCTGGCGGACGGGTTGGCCCGGTCGCGGCGGCGCGGGCGTGGGGCGTTTGGGAACGGGGACCGGAAGCGGGCGGCCTGCCGGTGACGGAAGGAGCACAGCCCCGCCGAAATCCCGTTGGCTGCCCGTGCCCGTCGGCATCGGCCGGACCGGCGGAGCGGCGCGTTGGCTGGGGCGGGCGGGCGTCGGCGGATAGTAGGCACCCCTCTCCCCGCCCGGCGTGGGGGTTGGGGTTTGCATGGGCCGCTGCACGGGAGGCGGCTGCACCGGAGGCGGATTCGCCGCCTCGCGACGCTCCCGTTCCCGCCGCAGTTGCTCCATCCGGGCGTTTTCACGGGCTTCCTCGACGGTTTTGCCCAACCATTTCAGGATGCCGATGCCGCCTATGACCACGACAAGCACGATCAGCCTGATCAAACCGCTGTCACTGTCGGCCAGCGGCAGAGTGGCGATGTCCATCATTGTGCCTCCAATCCAGTCCTCCGGTGCGTCGGCCTCCGACAGTGACAAGCGACAAGTGGCAAGCGACTAGAGAAGGCAACGTTTGTTTTCTATCGTGTTCTCGCACCGCGTGATCGTTTTGAAAGACAAGATTTTCCTGCTCTTGTCACTTGTCGCTAGTCGCTTGTCACTGTCGGAGGCCGACGCACCGGAGGACTGACGGTGTTACGTTTTCTGTCCCGTGTTTTCCTTGCCGGCCGCGGGGGTTCCGCCGATGGACTCGCGCATGGCCGTGTCGGCGTTGATGTTCTTCATGCGGTAGTAATCCATGATTCCCAGGTGCCCGGAGCGGAAGGACTCGGCGATGGCCTTGGGGATTTCCGCTTCGGCCAGCACGACGGCGGCCCGGTTTTCCTGGGTTTTGGCGGTCATTTCCTGTTCCTGCGCCAAGGCCATCGCGCGGCGTTTTTCCGCCTCGGCCTGGAACCTCCGCTTGTCCGCCTCGGCCTGGTCGGCCTGGAGTTTCGCGCCCACGTTCTCACCGACGTCCACGTCCGCGATGTCGATCGAGAGAATCGTAAACGCCGTGCCCGCATCGAGACCCTTAGCCATCACGGTCTTGGAGATGCGGTCGGGATTCTCCAGCACTTCCTTGTAATTGCCGGACGAGCCGATCGTCGTGACGATGCCCTCGCCCACGCGGGCGATGATCGTCTCCTCCGTCGCACCGCCGACGAGGCGGTCGATGTTCGAACGCACCGTCACGCGGGCCTTGGCCTTGAGCTGAATGCCGTCCTTGGCGACCGCGTCGATGGTGTATCGCCCGCCGGAGGGGTTGGGGCAGTCGATGACCTTGGGGTTCACGCTGGTCTGAACGGCTTCGAGGATGTCGCGTCCAGCCAGGTCGATCGCGGTGGCGAGTTTCCACCCGAGGGTGATCCCCGCGCGGTCGGCGGCGATCAGGGCGTTGACCACGTTAATGGGCCTGCCGCCGGCGAGGTAGTGGCTTTCCAGTTCGGTCGTGCTGACGTTGAGTCCCGACTGCACGGCCTGGATTCGCCCGCGGACGATCAACTGCGGGTTGACCTTCCGCAGCCGCATGCCGATCAGTTGCCCGATACCCACGCCCGCGTTGGCGGCCAGGGCCTGAATCCACAGCCCGAACATCGGTCCGAACATGCCCAGAAACACCAGCAGAATCACGACGATGACGCCGATGAGAATCCACATCCCCGTCGAGGCCGCGTCGGTCCCCGGATTGGCTTGCGCCAGCAACGTGTGAAGCAGTGCGTTCATCTTGGTTCCTTTCGGTTAGTTTTTGTTATCGGCATATCCGTGCGACGTATGCGAGTTTTTTCGCAAACCAGCGACCAGCGACCAGTGACAAGCGACAAGAGAAGGCTCGCCTGCTTTCTTTCATGTTCTCGTACAGTGGAATCGTTTTGAAAGACAAACTGTTCCTTCTCTTGTCACTTGTCGCTAGTCGCTTGTCACTGGTTTTACGATCAAATCCATCCCGTCGAACCGCAGGACGCGGACGGGTTGTCCGGCGTCGATGTGGTCGCTCTCGGCCATGGCCTGGTAGCGCCGGCCGTTGATTCGGACGGCCCCGCTGAGCCGCAGCGGTGTCTCGGCGACGCCCTCCTGCCCGACCAGTCCGGCCAGCGATTCCTGCTCGGCCGTCATCTCTCCCGACGGCGGCTGCTTGAGAAAAATGCGCTTGGCCAACGGACTGCGGGGAATCGCGCGAATCAGCAGCCAGACGTACATCGGAAAGAAAATCAACACGCCCAGCAGCACGCCCAAACCAACCGACCCGCTGATCATGAACGCCTGCACCACCGCCCAGACCACCGCCAAAACGGCAATAATCCCGAGAATACCCAGCGTGGGCAGGAAAATTTCCGCCACGGTTAACACCATGGCCGCCAGAATCAACACGAAAATCGTGATCGCCTCGGTCATGTGGGCTTAACGTTCCTTTCCACCACGAGGGTGCTGCCCTCGCGCCGCAGCACGCGGACACGCTCGCCGCGCTCGAGCATCTCGCCGTCGCTCATCGCGTCGAATAGTTCGTCGCCGATGCGGACCCGCCCGATCGGGCGGCACGTGCTCTCCAGCACGCCCTCGCAGCCGGGTTTGATGCCTTCGTACAACGGCACGTCCGCGACGGGCGGAGCGTTGACGGCCGTCGGGGCGGCCAACGCCAGCCGCCGGCCGATCGGAAGCTTCGGCAGGTTGCGCATCAGGAAATAGCCCGCCACCGTGGCCGCGATAAACGCGATACACAACGCCAGCAGCGTCGATTTGAACGTGCTCCAGGCCAGGTTGCCTTTGGGCAGCGGCATTTCGTCGGGCATGTGGGGCACGAGGGTCAGCATCAGGCCCACCAGCACCATGATGATGCCCAGAATTCCCGCCACACCGAACCCCGGAAGGATGAAAATTTCCAGCAGAATCAGCAGCAGGCCCACGATCAGCACGAGGATTTCCCACCACAGCGCCATGCCCGTGAGGTAGCGCGCCCCCAACAGCAGGCCCAGGCTGAGCACGATCATCAGGATCGACGTGAAACTTCCGGTGTGTGTGAACGTATATACGCCCATGATGAGGAAGAACGACAGGATGCCCGTGATGACCGGGCTGGTGAGGAACTCGACCAGCCGCTCGGACCAGTTGTTTTCGAGGACCTGGAGGTTTTGAATGTTGAAATGCGTCTTGACGTCGTTCAGGGTCGGCAGGGTTTCGGAGGACAGGCCGTAGCTGTAGGCCTCGCGGGCGGTCAGGGTCAGGACGGACTCGGGTCCGTCGATCACGCGGACGAAGTCCCACGGGGTGTCGTGTTCGTTGCCGGCGGGGGCGGTCGTGGTCCGCATGGCCGGCGGAAGGTTGGCGACGCGCTCGGGGAAGTCGCCCGGTGAGATGATCCGCAGTTCCATCGTGTCGCGGTGGCGGATCAGCCAGATGTTGATTTCGGGGCTGATCATGCTCTTGACCAGCAGCGGGTCGTATCCGCGTTGTTCGGCCACACTGGCGGCCATGGCGAGCATTCCCGAGTGCGTTTTGGCCCGGACGTCGTCGCCCATGTCCTGGACGCTTCCGCCGAGGACGGGCGTGGCGGCCCCGATTCGTCCACTGGGGGCCATGACGATTTCGTTGCAGGCCATCGCGATCAGCGCTCCGGCGCTGAAGGCGTTGGGGTTGACGTAGGCGACGGTGTAGACTTCGTTGAGGTCGTTGTAGATGAACCGGGTGATGAGTTCGGTGGCGACGACCTCCCCGCCGTACGTGTCGAGGTCGAGAATGACCATGGCGGCGGGCCGGGCGGCGAGTTTTCGCCGGAGGACGTTGAAGGTGGTGTCCGTGATGGGGTTATCGTGGATGGACACCACGTAGGCCACGTCGACCGAGGCCGGCCGGGGCGTGTGAATGACCTTCTGGGCCGGCGCGAACCAGCCGAGGTCGGTCACGCGGGCGCCCGGCGGTGGCGCGGGCAAGATGCCCGCGCCACGTGTCGCGGGCGTCTCGCCCGCGTTGTGCGTTCCACTGGCCTGGTCAGCGGAGGACGTCAAGCCGTCTTCGCCAGACGCGGGCAGGATGCCCGCGCCACGTGTCGCGGGCGTCTCGCCCGCGTTGTGCGTTCCACTGGCCTGGTCAACGGAGGACGTCAAGCCGTCTTCGCCAGACGCGGG
>Ga0123353_10000654_pt1 | contig 42445 bp, 43 predicted proteins | sample TergutLab28metaG_3_FD_92763 | JGI IMG/M metagenome (GOLD analysis project Ga0123353, IMG submission 92763) | Labiotermes labralis P3 segment gut microbial communities from Petit-Saut dam, French Guiana - Lab288 P3 | ecosystem: Host-associated > Arthropoda: Insects > Digestive system > Gut ... | reverse complement strand
GAAGCCATCGCCGGCAACACCTGCAAGCGCGGGATCGGCTATGCCGAGGCGGAGATCACCAACCCGACGCGGAGCTTCCACTCCACCGTGCGCGTGGAGGGCGGCGCCGCGCCCCTGGTGAGCGTGAAATCCGCCGGGCCTGTCCCCAAGCGCCTGCTGATCGACTGCGCGAGGGCCACCCGGGGCATGCGGGCTGTGGCCCCCATCGCCATCGGGGACGTGATCGTGCCCGACGTGTGCGGCACGGGGGTGGACCTGATCGCGACGAACCGGGTCAAGGCGGCATGAATTTGGCTAATATAAATTTTTGATATAACGGAGGGATCCCCATGCGCGACGAAGCGAAAAACCTGGCCGGGCGGCTGACACTGGACGAAAAACTCTGCCTCATCAAAGGGGTGGGGGCATGGCGCACCTACCCGCTGGAGCGGCTGGGCCTGCCGGACATCATGGTGGCTGACGGACCACACGGCCTGCGCAAGCAGGAGGGCCCAGGCGGCGCGCAGGGGCTGGGCGAAAGCATCCAGACCGTGTGCTTCCCCACGGCCTCGGGCACGGCGGCCTCCTTCAGCCGGGCGCTGCTGCGCCAGCTGGGCGAGACCCTGGGCGGCGAGTGCCGCGCGGCGCAGCTCTCGGTGCTGCTGGGCCCGGCGGTGAACATCAAGCGCTCGCCGCTGTGCGGGAGGAACTTCGAGTACTTCTCGGAGGACCCGTACCTGGCCGCCGAGATGGCCGTGAGCTATACCCAGGGCGTGCAGGGCAAGGGCGTGGGCGTGAGCATCAAGCACTTCGCGGCCAACAACCAGGAGCGGCGCCGCATGACCACGCAGTCCGTGGTGGACGAGCGCGCCCTGCGGGAGATCTACTTCCCCGCGTTTGAGCAGACCGTGAAGCGCGCCGACCCCTGGACGGTGATGGTCGCCTACAACAAGCTGTTCGACGGCATCTACTGCTGCGAGAACACGCGCCTGCTCACGGACATCCTGCGGGAGGAGTGGGGCTTCGACGGCGTGGCGGTCTCCGACTGGGGCGCCGTGAGCGACCGCGTCAAGGGCGTGGCCGCGGGGCTGGACCTGGAGATGCCCGACAGCGCCGACTTCCACAGGCAGCCCCTGCTGGAGGCCCTCCAGAGCGGGGAACTGGCGGAGTCCGCCCTGGACGAGGCCTGCGCCCGGGTGATCGATTTGATTTTGCGCGCGGTGGAGGTGGAGCAGGCCGACGGCGCGCCGCCGCCCCCGGCGGACAACGAGTTGGACCACATCCTGGCCCGGCAGTACGCCCGCGAGACCATGGTGCTCCTCAAAAATGATGGTGCTCTGCCATTGCAGAAAAATTTAAAAGCCGCGTTCATCGGCGGGTTCGCCAAGCAGCCGCGCTTCCAGGGGGGCGGCAGTTCCCACGTGAACGCCTTCCGGGTGGCCTCGGCCTATGAGACCGCGATGGACGCGGGGCTGCCGGTGGAATACGCCGAGGGCTTCGGCGTGCGCGATTACGAATACGACCCGGTGAAGACCAAGCAGGCCGTGGCCCTTGCCGCGCACTGCGACGTGGCGGTGATCTTCGCGGGGCTGCCGGAGGCCATGGACAGCGAGGGCCAGGACCGCAAGCACCTCGATTTGCCGCCCTGCCAGAACACCGTGATCCAGGCCATCGTGCAGGTGCAGCCCAACACGGTCGTGGTGCTGCAGAACGGCGCGCCGGTGCGCATGCCCTGGGCGGGCGACGTCGCCGCCATCCTGGAGAGCTACCTGGCGGGCGAGGCCGTGGGCGAGGCCCAGATCGACCTGCTGTACGGGGACTACTCCCCCTGCGCCAAGCTGGCCGAGACCTTCCCGCTGCGGCTGCAGGACACCCCCTGCTACGGCAACTTCCCCGGCGGCACGGCCACGGTGGAGTACCGCGAGAGCATCTATGTGGGCTACCGCTACTACGACAAGGCGCAGCGGGACGTGCTGTTCCCCTTCGGCCACGGGCTGAGCTACACCCAGTTCGAGTACTCGAACCTGCGCCTCGCGCGCAAGAACTTCACGCCCGGCGAGAATCTCGAGGCGATAGTCACGATACGCAACGCGGGGGACGTGGACGCCGCGGAGATCGTGCAGTTTTACGTGGAGCCCCCCCAGGACGGGGCCTTCCGCCCGAAGATGGAGCTCAAGGGCTTCGACAAGGTCTTCCTCAGGGCGGGCGAGAAGCGCAGGGTGAGCTGCACCCTGGACGCCCGGTCCTTCTCCTACTGGCACACGGGCCTGAACGACTGGTACTGCGCGCCGGGCGAATACGGCGTCCTGGCGGCGGCATCGAGCCGGGATATCCGCCTGCGCGCGGAGGTCACCGTGCACAATGAGCAGTGGGCGGACTCCCCCTACGTCGGGCTGGCGCTGCCCTCCTACGAAAACGCTCAAGTCCACGCGGTGGGCGACGCCGAGTTCGAGGCCCTGCTGGGCTTCTCCCTGCCCCCGGCGGACTATGCGTCGCCGCGCCGCCTGAACCTGGACGCCACGCTGACCGACGCGCAGCAGAGCCCCTTCGGCCGGGTGATCCTGAAGATCATGCGGCTGGCCATCCCCGTGATGGAGAAGGTGCTGGGCGAGGCCTTCGGAGACGCGGCCACGCAGGTGGAGAGCGCCTTCGAGATGCCCATCCGCACCATCGCGGAGTGGTCCGGCGGCTTCTTCGACCGCCCCATGGCCGAGGCGCTGATCAGCATCTTCAACCAGGAGGACTATCTGCAGTCCATCTGCGAGATGGCCAAGGGCCTGGGCAGAGCGGTGAAGAAGGCGATGGGCAAGTAGTATGCCCTACGACATCGCCATTGTCGGCGCTGGGGCCTCGGGGTTGGCGGCGGGGATCGCGGCGGGCCGATTGGGCGCGCATGTGATCCTCCTGGAGCGCATGCCGCGGGCGGGGAAGAAGATTCTCGCCACGGGCAATGGGCGCTGCAATTTGGGGAATCGAAACGCGCCGGAGCATGCCTATCACAACAGAGAGTTCGCGGCCCATGCGCTAAAGACGTTCATGGGCTGCGAAAGTTTCTTCGATTCGCTGGGGCTGGCCGTGCAGGAGGACGGCGAGGGCAGGCTGTACCCGCGCCCGAACATGGCGGCAAGCGCGCTCGACGCGCTGCGCTTCGGCGCGGCGCGGGCGGGCTGCGAGATTCGCTGTGATTGCCCGGTGACAGGCATCGAGCCGGTGGACGGCGGCTTTTTGATCAACAAAAATATCGCCGCCCGGCGGGTGATCGTCGCCGCCGGGGGCTGCGCCGCGCCCGGCCAGGGCTCCGACGGCTCGGGCTTTTCATTGCTTCGCTCTCTGGGGCACAGCATCATAGAGCCGAAACCGGCACTGGTGCAGATCAAGTGCGATTCCCCGCTGCTGCCCATGCTCAAGGGGCTGCGGGTGCACGCGGGGATCAAGATCGAGCGGGGCGGGCAGGTCCTGCGCCGGGCCGAGGGGGAGGTCCTCTTCACCGGGGACGGGCTGTCGGGCATCGCGGCGATGGAGGTCAGCCGGGACGCGCAGAGCGGCAGCACGGCCGTGCTGGACCTGCTGCCGGAGTATACACATGAAAAATTGGCGGCCCTGCTGTCGCGTTGGCAGGGCTTTGGAGATTTATCGGGATTGCTGCCGGGCAGAGTCGCACAGGCGGTAGCGAAGGGCTCGGGCGATCCCAAAAATTTCACGTTCGAGGTCACCGGCACGCGGGGCTTCGGGCACGCGCAGGTGACGGCGGGCGGCGCGGACGTGCGCGCGTTCGACCCGGAGACAATGGCGTCGTTTATCGCGCCGGGGCTTTACGCCTGCGGGGAGGCCCTGGATGTGGACGGCGGGTGCGGGGGCTTCAACCTGCACTGGGCCTGGGCCAGCGGAATTTTGGCGGGGCAATCCGCAGCCAGTGCTCCGCGCAACCACCCCGGCGCAGGACGTTTCCTGTGGGAAACGTCGGCCACACCCTCCTAGGAGGGGAATAAGCCCAACAGGTAGCCGGGCAGCGAGAACGCGCCCAGGCTGCGCATGTACCAGAAGGGGGCCAGGGCGTCGCCCCAGAAGCCCAGCGTGGCCAGGGCGAAGAGCAGGAGGGTCCACAGGGGCGCGCGGGGCAGGGCATAGTAGAAAAACAGCCGCACGCCGGGATAGTTCTCCCGGTTTTTTTGTAGGCCGGGCAGCATCCGCGCAAAGCGGTGGTAGAGCAGCAGGGCGACGAGCAGGTAGGCCAGGGCCCAGGCGAGCCCCAGCAGCGCCCCGTTGATGGGCAGCTCCAGGTTGCGCAGCAGCTGCTCCAGGGAGGCGTAGCTGGCCAGCATGGGCAGCATCTGCAGCAGCACCGCGGCGATGAATACCAATCCGCGGGCGTGAAACCTGTAGCAGGCGCAGGCATAGATCGCCATGACGCAGCAGGCGCTGCCCAGCAGGGCCGCCAGCAGCAGCGGCCATACGCCGCTGGCCGCGAGCATGTCGCGCAAAAGGGTGCCGCTGTCGGCGTAGAGGCGGGAGAGGAAGTCCAGGGTATCGTGCAGGGTGGCCATCCGCAGCGGCGGGAGGAGCAGGAGGAGGCAATCCAGGGCGAAAACGAATACGGCCCCCCCACCCGCTGCGCGGGAGCCCCCCCAAGGGGGAGCCTTGAAAGTCGCCCCCTTGGGGGAGATGTCACGCAGTGACAGAGGGGGTATCCCCGTCTGCCAGGCGAGCATTGCGGGCACAAGGCCGCACAGCGCCACTAGAAGGAAGCCCAGCAGGGTCACGATGGGCGGCTGCCAGACGAAAAACAGCAGCAGGGGCAGCGCCGTGGCGGCCGTCAGGGCCAGCGCGCGCGCCGGGTTCCCCGCAAGCATCCGCCCGGCAGCCGCGAAGGCGCGCAGGGGCCGGCGCTGCAGGGCGTCCTCCCGGGTGAGGGCCAGCAGGCACAGCGGGATCGCGGCGGCCGCCTGCAGGAGCAGGAAGGCCGAGGCGGCGGTCCGCAAAAATCCGGCGGGCAGCAGCGCATGCAGGTTCAGCAGCCCCACGCGCATGGCGCCGAGGCTGAAGCCCAAAACCGCCCCCACCAGCAGGGAGGTCCCCGCGCACCGGCCCATGCCCCGGAAGACCTCGCCGGGGAGGAAGCCGTCCTCGCCGCGCAGGATCCTGCGCAGGGCCGCCAGGCACCCCCCCGCGCCCAGCGCCGCCAGCATCAGCAGCGGGAGGCCGCCCAGGGCGTCGATGGCGCCCAGCCACGGCAAAACCGGCTCGGCGCGCGCGGCCTGCAGCACCACCCGCATGAGGATGGCGCTCCAGTACAGATAGGGCGCGGCGAACAGCCCCGCCACCAGGTTGAGGAAAAACAGGGCCCAGCGGCGTTTGGCGCACAGCCGCAGGATGGATCGCAGGCTCATGCTCTCACTTCACTTTTCCCTATGTATTTTCTTCAGTTACGTATGCAGCGCCCTTCTTCTCGCCCTCGCCCAGCCCAGCAGCGAGAACAGCCCGAAGGCGCACAGGTTCACCGCCACGATGGTGGCCCCGGTGGGCAGGCCGCGCGCGCCCAGGCACGAGGCCCCGAAGCCCAGCAGGAAGCACACGACCGATACCGCCGCGGAGCACAGCACCACGGACCGGAAGCTCTTGCACACGCGCATGGAGATCAGGGCGGGGAAGATCACCAGGCTGGAGATCAGCAGGGTGCCCAGCATGCGCATGCCCAGCACCACGGTGCAGGAGGTCAGCACGGCCATGAGCAGCTGGTACCACCCGGTGCGGATGCCGGTGGCCCGGGCGAAGGTCTCGTCAAAGGTGACGGAGAACACCCGGTGGTAGAACCAGCCAAAGCCCGTGAGCACCACGGCGCTCAGGGCAAGGCTCAGCGCGACGTCGGTGCCGTCCAGCACCAGGATGCTGCCGAACATGTAGTTCATCAGGTCGATGTTGGAGCCGCCCAGGCTCACCGCCAGCACGCCGACGGCCAGGCAGCTGGTGGACAGCAGGGCGATGGCGGCGTCGCCGCGCAGCTTGACGCTGTCGGCGCGCAGGAGCAGGAAGGCCGCCAGGATCACCGCGGGGATGGACACAGGCAGGGGCGCCCAGTGCAGCGCCGCGGCGATGGCCAGGGCGCCGAAGCCCACGTGGGAGAGCCCGTCGCCGATCATGGAGTAGCGCCGCAGCACCAGCGGCACGCCCAGCAGCGCCGAGCACAGCGTCACCAGCAGGCCCACCACCAGGGCCCGCCAGAGGAAGTCGTATTGGAAGAGGAGGAGGATGTGCATATCTATTGACCTCTTAAAAATTCCATGCCCAGCGGCGATTGCCTGTATTCCCCCGGCGTGCCGAAAAATCTCTCTCCGCTGTTCGTCAAATGCAGCACGAAGTCGGCCTCGCGCAGTGCGGACTCGATGTCGTGGGACACCAGCACCACGGCGATGCCGCGCTCCCTGTGCAGCCGCGTGATGGCCTCGCGCAGGTCCCCGGCGGCCACGGGGTCCAGGCCCGCGTCCGGCTCGTCCAGCAGGAGGAGCTTCTGTGTTGCGCACAGGGCCCGCGCCAGCAGCACCCGCCGCTGCTGCCCGCCCGAAAGCTCCCGGAAGCACTGCCTTTCCAGCTGCTCTATGCCCATCTGCGCCATGACCTCCCCCGCCCGCTCCCGCTGCTCCCTGCTGTAGCCCATGCGCAGGCCCATGGAGTTCAGGAAGCCCGAGCGCACCACCTCGCCGGCCGTGGCGGGAAAATCCTTCTGCACGGCGCTGCGCTGGGGCAGGTAGCCGATCTGCTTACGGGTGAGCCCGCCGCCGTAGAGGACGCGGCCATGGTTGGGCTTCTTCAGGCCCAGCAGGGCCCCCAGCAGGGTGCTCTTGCCCGTGCCGTTCTCGCCCAGCACGGTCAGGCACTCGCCCTCGCGCAGCGTAAACGAAAGCCCGTGCAGCACCTCGCGGTTTTCGTACCCGAGGCACAGGCTTTCGCATGCGAGGACGCAGTTCGCGCTGAGGACGGTTTCATTCTTCATGGGTAATATTCTATCACTGATTGGTTTGTTTGTCAAACCTCTCTTTCAGCATTTCCCACAGCTCCACAATCTTGAACCGGATTTCGTACTTGGGGTTGCTCCTCACCACGTGCAGCTGGCCGTCGGTCAGTATGGCGTCCAGGGAGGCCGCGCCCCGCGCGCGGGCCGCGGGCAGGCACAGCGGCGGGAACATCACGCACCACCAGTTTTCGCCCCTCCCCTCCCCCAGGACCACCTGCACCGCGCGGTATCTCCCCGCGGGCAGCGTGACGCCCGCCTCCTCGTACGTGCGCGTGTTGAAGTATGCCTCGCCCACCGCCACGCGTACCGGGTAGTGCAGATTGAGCTCCTGCAGGGCCATGCGCGCGCATTCCTCCAGCGCGGCGGCGCGGGGCGCGATGGCGGCCTCGGCGCCTGCGGCGTCGACGGAGCCGTCGAACAGGCCCGCGCCGGCCAGTAACAACTGATCTCGGACGAAAAACTTCGCCCGCTGGTCCAGCTCGCTGTCGGAGTTCGCGACGACGTGCAGGCGCAGCACCTCCCTGCGGATGCCCGCGCACCTGGCCTGGAAGCCGAGCACGCTCCACAAAAACGCGCAGAGGGAGAGTATTGCGATGCGCCGCAGCCACCTCGCCCGCCTGCGCCGGTGCTCTGTTGGGCTATGTAAATCGCTGTACGCCATGGTGCTCAACCGCCTTTCTGCCCTGAGTATGGGCGGCGCGCACGCATATTATACAAGAAAATCACATAGTTTTAGTTGAATAGAACCGGGAGGGTATTGCCATGTTCGCCTGCCTGCAGATCACGAGGGAGCGCCCGCGCGCCTGGCGCAAGCCCGCCCCGCCCGCGCTCGTGCGGGTGGAGCCGCCCGGGGGCGCGCCGTTTTTCCGCCTGGAGGTGGCACTGCGGGGGAAGGATACGCTCCCCTGGGCCGAGATCGAACGGGCCGCGGGCCGCCTGCGCACCCGCATGCTTTTCCCCGAGGGGGTCACGCCGCCCCCGCCGCCGCCCGCGCGCTCGGCCGCGCAGGCCCAGCTGGAGCCCGGCCTGCGCGCCTTCGTCCCCCGGCGGCTGCCCCTGCTGCTGTGCCTGCGCACGGCCCAGCAGGTGCTGCAGGCCTCCCACGTGCCGGCGCGGCAGCTGCGCGTGACGCTGGTGGACTCCAGGGGGGCGCTCACCCGCCAGCTGGAATCCCTGGTCCCCCTGGCGGGCAGCCTGCGGGTCTACACGCCCGAGCCCGCGGCCTACCGCGCCGCGGCGGAGCGGCTGCAGCGCCGCCACGGCGTCGCCCTCATCCTCAGCGATTCCCCGGCCTGCTTCGCCCAGAGCCACGTGGTGGTGGCCGACGACCTGCGCCTGTTCACCGGGCGGGAGAGCGGGCTCATCTTCACCCCGGACACCGAGACATGCCTGCCCGGTTGCTGTGCCGCACACAATTGCCGCGTGGTGCGCTGCGGCGCGCCCGTGCTGCCCGAGGCCTACGCGTGCCCCCCGGGCATCGACCCGCTGCGCTTCGCCTGCGCGCTGCACGAGCTGTGCGGGGTGAAGGAGATGGAGCGCCTGCGCTTCAAGCACTTCGCCTTCGACGGCGTGAGCCAGGCCTACACCTTGGAGGACCTGGCAAAAATGCTGGATACGCTTTGCACGGGTATGATCCCCCCGTTCGCGGCAACACTATGAAAGCGACTACCGCGAATATTATTTGAATGGGAGGAATTTTTTTCATGGCGCAACAGCCATACAACCCGCATATCGGCTGCAACGTGCAGCAGTGCCGCCACCTGAACAAATCCGAAGACCGCTGCTCGCTGGGCCAGATCGACGTGCACCAAGAGGCCAAGACCGTCACCAGCGAGCACAACACCTGCTGCCACTCCTTCGAGCTGAAGGACTAGCGATGAGTTCAAAAAACAGGCGCCGCCTAAGCAGCGGCGCCTGTTTTGTCGCCGTAATAATTTCTGCAAAAACAGGTTTTCGCGGAATTTTCCACGGAATTTTCGCGTTTTTTCAATTTTGGCGCAGAAAAGTGCGCCAAAAAGGCGGTTTCCCCGGGGATAGTGTAGGGGTGTCTTTACGCGGCCTTCATGCTGATCCCCAACAGGATATCCGCGCTCACCCGGTAAAATGCGGCAAGCTTGATGATCGTCTCCCGGTCGGGGTAGGTGCGGCCGCATTCCCACTGGCTCACGGCGGTCTGGTGGACATGCAGCTCGTCGGCCAACTGCGCCTGGGTGAGGCCCTTCTGCTTGCGCAAATCTTTCAAAATTACGGACATTTTCTAATCACCTCGCCTATATTATGAGCTGTACTCTTAGGAATTTCAAGTGAATAGTATTCACGCTCCGAAACTTGTCGAAATGTGTCGAAATTCAGAAGATTTTGGTTGACAAACCTCTGTTGGGATGATAAGATAATAGTGGGACTATTAAATGAAGCGCTGAAGCGGTAAAGTGCCAACAAGTCAGGGAGGGAGGGGTGCGGGTGAACCGCGCGGCGGTTGGTCTGGGATCATGGCTGCTGCGGGACGCGCAGGATGGCCGGACGCTCTCGCTGGACACGCAGGGCATCCTGCTGGAGCTGGAGAGTTTCACACGCTGGGCCGAGGAGAGCCGGGCGGACGAGGCGGCGCCGGGCCTCCAGGCGATACACGCGCTGGTGCGGGAGGTCTGGCAGGGGGAGCTCAGCGGGCAGGAGAGGCGCGTGCTGCGGGGGATGCTCCTGGAGGGGAAGAGCGAGAACGAGCTGGCGCGGGAGCTGGGGATGCACCACTCCGCCGTGGGGCGCTGCAGGCAGCGGGCGGAGGAAAAACTGAGGGGAGGGCTGCGCTATGTGATGCGTTACCGGGCGCTGCTGGAACAGACGGCACAGGACAACTGACATAACAAAAGGGGAGTAGAGAGGAATGGACGAGATGAGCCTGAAGGTACTGGGGGAGCAATACGCGAGGGAGGCGGACAACCTGGAGAAGATGATCACGGCATGCAGGGAGCGCAGGCGCTTTGCCATCAGCGGGGGCAACAGCGCGGAGGCGCAGCGCCAGGAGAAGCTCATGGAGCTGCACAGCCAGCAGCGCGCCGATTTGCTGCAGCTTTCGGTGTGGCTGCGGCACTACTACAGGTCGGAAGAACCGGACGAAGGGAAAGGGAGGGAAGCCAATGCGCGCCATCAAAGTTGCATTGCTTGAGGACGAGCAGGTCCAGGTGACCCCCGGGAAGGTCTATATGGGGGAACACCGCGCGGCCCGGCTGGAGATCGCCCTGCCGCAGCGGCTGCAGGAGGGCTTCGACTACTACAACATCTGTTTTGACGTGATGGGGGCGGGCAAACGGGTCCCCCTGGGCAATATCTATGAGGCCGGGGCGGGCGGCGAGGAACCCGCCGGCCTTGCGTGGATGGAGGCCGGCGAGATCCTCTGCGAGCTGCCGGAGTCCCTGACCCAGTGCAGCTTTTTACGCGCACAGGTTGAGGCGTGCTGTGAGGAGAACGGGGTGTGCACGCGGCTGGAGAAGTCCGTGCCCTTCGTGATCGCCTTCGAGGACTCCATCGCCGGGGAGGGCGACGCGCTCTCGGCCCTGGCGCTGGGACACATGGACAAGCTCATGGCCCGGCTCAACCGCATGCGGCGCACGCTGCGGGCGGAGATACAGGGCGTGCAGGAGGCCATCGAGCCGGCGCTGCTGCGGTCCGAGCAGGCCGCCGGAGCTGCCGAACAGGCCGCCGGGGAGGCCGCGCAGGCGGCCGCAACAGCGGCGCAGAAGGCATCGGAGGCCCTGGCGCTGAGCCTCACGCCCGGCCCGAAGGGCGACAAGGGGCCGCAGGGGCCCAAGGGCGACCCCGGCCAAACAGGCCCGAAGGGCGACAAGGGCAACAAGGGAGATAAGGGCGACACCGGGGCCACAGGCGCGCAGGGGCCGCAGGGGGTCCAGGGCCTGAAGGGGGATAAGGGCGATAAGGGGGACGCGGGGCCCCAGGGCAGCAAAGGCGAGCCCGGCATGGATGGCGCGGCAGGCGCGAATGGCACGCAGGGCGCGGCAGGCGCGCAGGGTGAAATCGGCCCGCAGGGCGAACCAGGCCCGCAGGGGGTACCCGGCCCGCAGGGGGCGCCCGGGCAGGACAATTTCGCGGCCGCGATCGAGACCATCCTCACCCCCGCCTCGCTGCCAGGCGTGAGCGCCCCGTTCGCCTGGGCGCAGGGGCCCGGCAAAATGCCGGGCGGTACGCCGGTGGCCTGGGGACCGCTGCCCTTCGAGCCGCCGGTGAACGACGGCAACCCGGAGACGGGCCTGCTGCCGGAACCGCTGGAAATCCGCCTGGCGGAGGCACCCATCGCGCCGGACTACTCGCCGACGCAATCCGGCTTCGTGCAGGCGGCGATCTCCGCCACGGACAGCGACACCGGCGACCTGTGGAGCATACAGCTGCAATGGCTGGACGGCGGGACCCCTATCAACGTACAGACGATCAACTTCACGACCTTTGACACCTACGTTTACGTGTGGGACAAGGTGAAAGTGTCGAATCTCGTGGGCGAGGCGCAGATTCCCGACGGGTGGGGCACAGTCACCAACTACGATCCCTTTGCGTTCGCGCCCCTGCCGTGGGAGACCATCCCAGCCCCCCTGGCCGACAGAATGACCAGGAGCTGGTCCGAAGAGGGCGACATGCCGGAGGGCCTGTTCCAGGGGGTCCTGGAGGCGCTGACCCCGGCGGATACCCCCGCCGGCCTGTACGCGCGCCCGGACGGGGCAGGCTGGAAATTCATCGGGCCGGCGGACAGCGGGGAGGAGGCGTGATGGCGCATACGGCGGCGGGGCTTGTGACGCACGTGCAGGCACAGCTGGGGCAGATCTACTGGTACGGCACCTTCGGGCAGGCGCCCTCCCTGGACCTGCTGGAGCAGAAGCGCAAGCAGTACCCGCAATACTACACGCAGGCGCGCGTGGACTACGCGAAGCAATACCAGGTGGGAACCCCAAGCGCGCGCGTGTTCGACTGCGCGGGGCTGGTGAAGAGCTACTGGATGATGGACGGCCCCACGGCCAAGCCGAAATACCTGGTGGAATACGACAAGAGCGCGGCGGGGCTGAAATCCTGCTGCGGCGGGACGGGGAAGATCGCAGTTCTGCCGGAGGAGCCGGGGCTGCTGGTGTTCATCGGCGGCACCCACGTGGGTGTGTACATCGGCAGCGGGCGCGTCATTGAGGCGAGGGGCTACAGCTACGGCGTGGTGGAGACGAAGGTCAATGAGCGCGGCTGGGACACATGGGGAAGGCTGAAGTGGCTGGAGGAGGAGAAATTCTGCCCCACATGCGGTGCGAAGTTGGGGTAACGGCGCTCCGCACAACCACCCCGGCTAGAACGTCTCCCGCAGGAGACGTTGGCCACACCCTCCCGGGAGGGGAATTGGGGGGGTGGCGGAAACCGGGAGGGCTAACCAGACATTGCAGAACCCGAATGACACAGAGGGGGTCCAAGGGGGGACTTTAGCCCCCCTTGCGGGGGGGCCGGGGGGAAGCCTCCCCCCGGTAAAAAACAATAAAACTGAGAAAGGAGCACATATTATGCAGACAACGATCGCGCAATGGGTGAACCTGGCGATGAACGGCTTGGCGTTTTTGCTGTTCGCGGCGGGGGTGCTGGTGACGCTGCTGCGCCTGCGCCGCGAGCGCTTTGGCGCACAGAAAGAAGAACTCGCGGCCTGGGATAGAGCGAGTGAGACCCTGCAGGCGCTGCTGAACGGCTCGGTCTACGGCCTTGTGACGCAGGCGGAAAACGAGTTCGGTGCGGGCCAGGGGGAGATCAAGAAGTCCGCCGTGTTCGCGCAGCTGCTGCGCCTGATCCCCGCGCAGTGGCGGGCATACTTTGACGCGGACATGCTGGGCGCGATGATCGAGAGCGGGCTGAAGCGGGCGAAGGAGATCTGGGCACACAGATAAGGGACTGTAGAGGCGCACGGCTGTGCGTCTCCTGACCGGCAAATGCATTTTTTCGGAGACGCACAGCCGTGCGTCTCTACATAATTGTATTGCATTTGGGGCGTGGCTGTGTTATAATGATTCGAGTATTGGGACGAAAGGAACACAGCCATGCCTGAAGCAATCAAATTAATGCCCTTCATCAACGGGGCGTATACACCATCCAAGACGGAGATATACAGCGACGCCTACAACCCCAGCACGGGAGAGGTCATCGCCAGGGTGCCGTGCTGCACCAAGGAGGAGGTGGCCGGGGCCGTCGCGGCGGCCAAGGCCGCCTGGCCCGCGTGGAGGGACACGCCCGTGCTCAAACGGGTGCAGGTGCTATATAGATTGCGCGATCTCATCGACCAGCATATGGATGAGCTCACCTACTTGGTGGCGCAGGAGAATGGGAAGGTCTGGGACGAGGCGCAGGGGGACGTGCTCAAGGCCAAGGAGGGCACGGAGCAGGCCATCGCCGCGCCCTCGCTGCTGATGGGCGAGAGCCTGATGGACGCCTCCCGCGGCTACGACAGCGTGCTCTACCGGGAACCCCTCGGCGTGTTCGCGGGCATCGCGCCGTTCAACTTCCCGGCGATGATCCCCATGGGGTGGATGGCGCCCATCTGCATCGCCTGCGGGAACACCATGGTGCTCAAGGCCGCCAGCCCCACGCCGCGCACCGCGCTGCGCATGGCCGCGCTCTATAAGGAGGCCGGCCTGCCCGACGGCGTGCTCAACGTGGTGACGTGCAGCAGGAACGAGGTGGACGCGATCCTCACCCACCCAGATGTGCGGGGCATCAGCTTTGTGGGCAGCACCAAGGTGGGGCTGCACATCTACTCCACCGCGGCGGCGGCGGGCAAGCGCGTGCAGGCCCTGTGCGAGGCGAAGAACCACGCCCTGGTGCTGGAGGACGCCCCCATCGCGCGCACGGCTGCGGGGATCGTCAACGCGGCGTTCGGCTGCGCGGGGGAGAGGTGCATGGCCCTGCCCGTGGTCGTGGCGCAGGAGAGCATCGCCGACGAATTGGCTGCCGCCATCGTGGAGCAGGCGAAGCACCGCAGGATCGGGCCGGCGTATGAGAAGTCCAGCGAGCTGGGGCCAGTCTACAGCGCGGCGCACAAGGAATACGTCATCAAGCGCATTGAGGCGGGCATGGCCGAGGGGGCCAAGCTCATCCTGGACGGCAGAGACTGCGTGGTGCCCGGCTATGAGAACGGCTTCTACATCGGGCCGACGATCCTGGACCACGTGGCGCCCGGCATGGAGGTGGGCGACACGGAGATCTTCGGGCCGGTGCTGTGCATCAAGCGCGTGAAGGACTTCGAGGAGGGCCTGGCCCTGATGAACGCCAACGAGTTCGCCAACGGCTCGGTGATCTTCACCCAGAACGGCCACTATGCCCGGGAGTTCGCGCGGCGCACCCACGGCGGCATGGTGGGGATCAACGTGGGCATCCCCGTGCCCGTGGGGATGTTCCCCTTCAGCGGGCACAAGAGGAGCTTTTTCGGCGACGCGCACTGCCTGGGCAAGGACGCGTACCGGTTCTACACCGAGACCAAGGTGGTGACGAGTACGTGGTTCGACGAGGAGGAGGGGCGGAAAAAGAAGACGAGCACGTGGGACGGGACGATATAAGAAAAGCGCAAAAGGGCGGGCCGAGAAGCCTGCCCTTTTTTTGTGCAAAAAAGGCTGAAAAATTGGAATTATTTTGAGGATTTTCGCAGGGAGAATCGACACAGTAGCAAATGAAGCTTGAAGGAGTTGTGACCCATGAAAAAAGTGTTGGCTGGCCTGCTTGCCCTTGTGATTGCGATGGGGTTTGTTGTGTGTGCCGGGGCAGTTGTCGAGGACGAAGAGGATTGGGAGCAGATAATCAACAGCCAGCGTCCCTTGCCCGAACTGAAACCGGACGAGAGCCAAAAGGTGTCCGTGGCGGCAGGGGAATACATGGTCTTCCTTTTTAAGCCTGAGAAAAGCACATATTATTATTTCTATTCCGAAAACGCGAAGGATAGCGCTTCCCTGCATGCGAGTATTAGTTATCCAGAAAGTCCATATACTATCATTAATATCATGAGAAGCAGCACCCATAACTTTGACCAAAATTTCGATCTTGTTTGCGGGTTTACGGCGGGCGAAACATATTATCTGTTTGTGTATAGCGACGGCGAGAAAGCTGAATTTGATGTGGCCGTAAGCAGCGATGTGCGCAAACTCAGCTCTCTGCAATGGATCGGCGAATTCCTGACCTTCGGGATGTTCCGGCGGCTCTGGGTCAGACGTTATACTGGTTCTAATTTTTATGATCCTTTTGACATCTTTTATTATGCTGACTATGACCTCTATTCCATCCCCGGCAGGGACAATTGGATGGACAACGCGAAGTTCAACTTGGATAGTATTGCTGAATGGGTCAAGAAATGGACGTCGGAACTCTTAACAATGGGAAGACCGCACGGCGATGACTGACCATCTTCTCATTCACCTTCCGCCCCCTCCCACCCGAGGGGGCTTTATTTATTTCACCCCCTCTGTCGCGTATCCGCCGCTTCGCGGCCGCGACATCTCCCCCAAGGGGGCGACCCTGGCGATAGCCGAAAGCCTGTGCTGAATCCAGCAAAACTGGCCTTGCATTTTTTGCGGAAGTGTGCTATAGTAATATTGGAAAGGTGGTGTTCCCATGCCGCGCCAGGAGCTGCTGAGCGTCGGGATCGACGTGGGGACCTCCACCACGCAGGTGATCTTCAGCGCCCTGCGCGTGGAGAACACCGCAGGCTTCGCCCGCGCGCCCACCGCCGCCATCACCGAGAAGCGCGTGACCTATCGCGGGGAGAGCCACGAGACACCTCTGCTGGACGCATCGAAAATAGACGCGGACAAGCTGCGCGCTCTTGTCGAAGAGGAGTTCAGGCGGGCGGGCGTGAGGCCCGGGGACGTGGATACCGGGGCGGTGATCATCACCGGGGAGAGCGCCCGCAAGGAGAACGCCGCCGCGGTGCTGGAGGCCCTGAGCGGCTTTGCGGGGGACTTCGTGGTCTCCACCGCCGGGCCGGACCTGGAGGCCCGCATGGCCGGGCAGGGCAGCGGCGCGCAGGGGGAGTCGAAGCGGCGGCGCTGCCGCGTGGCGAACCTGGACATCGGCGGCGGGACGACCAACATCGCGATCTTCGACAGCGGAGAGCTGGCCGCCATTGGGTGCTACGACATCGGCGGGCGGCAAGTGCGGTTCACCCCGGAGGGCGGGATCATCTATCTCAGCGAAAGCGCGGCGAGGATCGCCGGGGCGGCCGGGCTGCGCATGCGCGTGGGCGATACGCCCGCCTTGACTGATCTGCGCCATCTGGCGCGCGTTATGGCGCAATTGCTGGAGGACAGCATCACCCCCGGGGCGGGCAGCGCGCTGCTGGAAAGCGTGCAGACCGCTGGCAGCAGCGACCTGAGGCCCGGGGCGCCCGCGGATTTCGTGTGCTACTCCGGCGGCGTGGCGGACTGCATCTACCGAACAGGCTATGAGCGCTTCGCCTTCGGGGATTTCGGCGTGCTGCTGGGCGAGGCCGTGCGGGCGGGCACGGATTTCACACGGGTTCTCACCCCCGCCGAGACCATACGCGCCACGGTGATCGGCGCGGGGCTGCACAGCGTGCGGCTCTCGGGCAGCACGGTGCGCTGTGGGGACGGGAGCCTGTTCCCCCTGAAGAACCTGCCGGTGTTCTGCCTGACTGAAAATACAGCGAATCTCGCGGAGCAATTGCGCTGGTTTTTGCGGCAAAACGACGCGCCGAACGCCGTGCTGTTCCTGGAGGGCGACCCCAGCCCGGGCTACGCGGCGCTGAAAGATCAGGCGCAGTCGCTGGCGAAGGCACTCGACGCGGCGCTGCCGCCGGGGGAGCCCATGCTGGTGCTGGCGTACCACGACATCGGCAAGGCGCTGGGGCAGCTGATGGCCCCCTGCGCACCGGGCCGCGCGGCGATTTCCCTGGACGGGTTGCGCGCCGGGCCGAACGATTTTCTGGACTTCGGCAAGCCAGTGATGGGCGGGCTGGCGGTGCCGGTGGTGATCAAGACTTTGATATTTGGATAGAGGTTTTCTATGACCCTCACAACCACCCTGCTGGGCCAGCGCTTCGCCTTCAAGGACGTGAAGGAGGTGCTGGCGAAAGCGAACGAGGAGAAGTCGGGCGACCGCCTGGCGGGCCTCGCCGCGTCCAGCGACTTGGAGCGCGTGGCCGCCAAGGAGGTACTCTCGAACCTGCTGGTGAGCGACCTGCGGGAGCGCCCCGCCGTGCCCTACGAGCAGGACGACGTCACGCGGATGATACAGGACGGCGTGAACGAGCGGGTCTATAATGAAATCCGGAATTGGAGCATGGCAGAGCTGCGCGAGTGGCTGCTGGATACGAATACGAGCGAGGCGATGATCAGACGGGCAAGCGCGGGACTTACATCGGAAGTGATCGCGGGCGTGTGCAAGCTGATGGGCAATCTTGACCTGGTGCTTGCGGCGTCGAAGCTGCGCGTGACGGCCACATGTAACACAACCATTGGCCTGCGTGGGACCCTCGCGACACGCCTGCAGCCCAACCATCCCACGGACAGCGTGGAGGGCGTGACGGCCTCCCTGCTGGAGGGCCTGCGCTACGGCTGCGGCGACGCGCTGATCGGCCTGAACCCCGTCAACGACACCATAGGCAGCATGACGGCCCTGCTCGAGCGCTTCGACGAGATCAAGCGCAAATATGAGATCCCCACACAGATCTGCGTGCTGGGGCACATCACCACACAGATCGCGGCGCTGCGCCAGAGCGCGCCCATGGACATGGTCTTCCAGTCCATCGCGGGCAGCCAGAAGGGCAACGAGGCCTTCGGCTTCACGACGGAGACGATCCGGGAGGCGCAGGCGCTGCTCAAACAGCAGGGCACCGCCGCTGGTCCCAACGTGCTCTACTTCGAGACCGGGCAGGGCAGCGAGCTGTCCAGCGAGGCGCACTTCGATACGGACCAGGTCACGATGGAGGCCCGCTGCTACGGCTACGCCAAGGCCTTCGCGCCCTTCATGGTGAACACCGTGGTGGGCTTCATCGGGCCGGAGTACCTCTACGACAGCCGCCAGGTGATACGCGCGGGGCTGGAGGATCACTTCATGGGCAAGCTCACGGGCATCCCCATGGGCTGCGACTGCTGCTACACCAACCACATGCAGGCCGACCAGAACGACATCGAGAACCTCGCGCTGCTGCTGGGCGCGGCGGGGGTGAACTACATCATCGGCGTGCCCGCGGGCGATGACGTGATGCTCAACTACCAGACCAACGCCTACCACGACGCCGCGGCCATCCGCGAGGTGCTGGGCCTGCGGCCCCTGCCGGAGTTTGAGGCCTGGCTGGAGAGGATGGGGATCATGTGCAATGGAAGATTGACGGGGAAGACATTATGACGGAAGAAATGGTAGAAAAAATTATCTCCGCTGTGGTGAAGGCAATTCAGGACACCGATGACAGTATCGGCATCGATGTGAATTCAACCCCGGCGCGCATCGGAATCGGCCATGCGGGCCCGCGCCTGAAGACACAGACGTATTTGAAATTCCGTGCGGATCACGCCGTGGCCCGCGACGCAGTGCTGCAGGACGTACCGCAGGATTTGCTGGACAGGCTGCAATTGCCGTCTTTCAAAACAAAGTGCAAAGACAAGAATGAATTTCTCACCCGGCCGGATTTGGGCAGGCAACTGGACGACGACACGCTACGGGCGCTGAAGCAGCTCAACCCCTCCCCCTGCGACGCCCTCATCTACGCCGCCGACGGGCTGAGCTCGAGGGCTGTCGCGGCGAACCTGGAGGACATTTTGCCGATCATTGCCGATGGTCTGCGGGCACAAAATATCAGCATGGGCAGGCCGTTCTTCCTGCAATACGGGCGCGTGGGCAGCATGGACCACATCGGCCCGGCGCTGGGGGCGCAGGTTGTGTGCGTGCTTTTGGGCGAGCGGCCCGGCCTGGGCAGCGCAGAGAGCATGAGCGCCTATGTGGCCTACGCGCCAACGCAGGGCATGCCCGAGGCCCGGCGCACTGTCATATCGAACATCTACGCCGGGGGGCTCAACGCCGTGGAGGCAGGGGCCTATCTGGCCGAGCTGATCGGGAAGATCTATCACGCCAAAGCAAGCGGGGTGGAGCTCAAGTGACCGGTGACCGCATCCAAACGAATATCCTCAGCGTGCGCATCCTGCCCAACGCCGACCCGGCGCTACTGGAGAAGTTGGGCGCGCGGGAGGGCGAGCGCAGCCTGGGGATCTTCACCACCGACTGCGATGACGTGAGCTACGCCGCGCTGGACGAGGCCACCAAGAAGGCCGAGGTGCGGGTGCTCTACGCCCGCAGCATGTACGCGGGCTCCTCCAATGCCAGCACGCGGCTGGCTGGCGAGTTCATCGGCATCCTGGCCGGGCCGGACCCCGAGCAGGCGCGGGCCGGCCTCGATGCCGCGGCGGCCTACATCGCCAACGACGCCGCGTTCTACAGCGCGGACGACGAGGGCGGCGTGGTGTATTTCGCGCACTGCATCTCCCGCACGGGGACTTACCTATCTGAACAGGCGCAGGTGCCGGCCGGCACGGCGATGGCATATTTGATCGCGCCTCCGTTGGAGGCCACAGTTGCTTTGGACGCCGCGCTGAAGGCCGCCGAAGTCGAACTGCGTGTGTACTACGGCCCGCCCAGCGAGACGAACTTCGCCGGAGCGCTGCTCACGGGCGAGCAGGCCGCGTGCAAGGCCGCGTGCGAAGCGTTCGCGGCGGAGGTCTGCCGGGTTGCAAAGGAGCCGATGGGATAAATATGTATACCAAACAGGATTTTTTCGCGAATCTCTCAACCCTCGGGATCGACCCCGCCGGCACATTGATGGTGCATGTCTCGTACAAGGCCATCGGCGGGGTGGAGGGACGCGGGGACGCCGTGCTGGACGCCCTGTCGGGCTACATGCGGCCCGGCCTGCTGGTGCTGCCCGGCCACACGTGGGACAATGTCACTCCAAACAACCCGGTGATGGACGTGCTGCACACGCCCAGCTGCGTCGGGGTTCTGCCGGAGCTGTTCCGCAGGCGCCCGGGCGTGGTCCGCTCGCTGCACCCGACGCACTCCCTAACGGCTCTGGGCAATGAGGCGCAGATGTTTTTGTCCGGCGAGGAGCGCATCCAGACCCCCTGCGGGCGGGGCGGCGTCTACTACAGGCTGTGGGAGCGCGACGCGCAGATTCTGCTCATCGGCGTGAACTTCCGGCGCAACACCTTCATCCACGGCATCGAGGAGTGGGACGGCGCGCGGGGCACGATCTCCCCGGAGAGGAGCGACTATTACGTGATCGACTATGAGGGGAAACGGCTGCACACGCCGCAATTCCGCCACTGCTCCCGCCTGGGCTCGGAGACCTTCACGAAGCTGGAGCCCGGCGCCCTGCAGCAGGGCATACTCGCCCTGGGGCGCTTCGGCGACGCCACGGCGCGCGTCATGCGGGCGAGGCCGCTGCGGGAGATGGCCGCCGCGCTTTTGAAAGAAGATCCAGTGTATTTGGCGGGGTATTGATATGAATTTCTGGCAGGCCCTGGACCGCCTGGTCAATGAGCATGAGCTGGTGATCGACCGCCCAAAGGGCAGCGCGCACCCGCGGTACACCGAATATATCTATCCCCTGGACTACGGCTACCTGCGCGGCACGGCATCGAGCGACGGCGGCGGGATCGACGTATGGCGCGGCACGGAGCCCGGCGGGCAAATCAGTGCCATCATCGTCACCGTGGATTTGATCAAGCGCGATTCGGAGATCAAGATTTTGCTGGGGTGCACGGAGGACGAGATCATGACCATAAATCAATACAAAACGGAGAACCTGAAGGGCATATTGATCAGGAGGGAATGAGCGTGGGCATCACATTCAGGCCGGCGAAGCCGAAAGACGCCAAGACATTATTCCAAGTCAAAATCGCGGCGTATGGCGACGAGTTCCGGGAATTCGAATACGCGCGGCAGGGCTATGCCGTGGACGACTGCGGCGCGAAAAAGCCGAAGGACGACGGCATGTTCTCCCGCAAATGGCACAAGCTCTTTTGCTCCGGCAAACATGGCTGGTCGCTGGTGATACTGGACGGCAAAAAAATCATCGGCCAAATCGTCGCGTTTTCCGGCGAGAACCAGTATTTCAAAGAAAACTACGCGGCATACGACATGAGCGGGAGTGTCAACGTGATTTTCTGCATCTACGTGCTGCCGGAGTACAAGAACCGCGGCGTCGGACAGATGGCCATGGAGTACATGGAACGGCTGCACCCGGCGGACAAATGGATATTGGACACGCCGAAGATCAGCCCGAAAAACAAGCGCTTCTATGAAAAATGCGGCTACACGCAGGGGCAAAGCGGCTCCCTGAATGTGTACGCGAAGGGATTTTGACCACAGATGAGGGAGGCCCCCATGCAGCTCGACCACGATTTGCAGTCCATCCAGTCCGCGCGGGAGATCATCCGCAATGCCCGGGCTGCGGCGGACGCTTTGGCCAAATTTTCGCAGGCGCAATTGGATAAAATCTGCGCGGAGATCGCCAAAGACGGCGAGGCCCAGGCCCGCCATCTGGCGGAGCTCGCCGTGGAGGAGACCGGCTTCGGCCGCGTCGAAGATAAAATTCTCAAGAACCTGTTGGGCTCGCGGCTCACCTGGGAGGCCTGGAGGGACGTCCCCGCCGTGGGCGTGCTGACCGAGGACAGGAAAGCTGGGCAAGGCCATGGCCGAACACATGGCCTTTGGGAGGTCGGCGTGCCGGTGGGCGTCGTCGCGGCGCTGATCCCCTCCACCAACCCCACGAGCACGACGCTCTACAAGGCGATCATCTCCCTCAAGGCGGGCAACGCGATCGTCTTCAGCCCGCACCCGGGCGCCAAGCGGTGCATCCTGGAGGCCGTGCAGCTCATTCAAAACGCGGCCAAGCGCGCGGGCGCGCCGGAAAACGCCGTGCAGAGCCTGAGCCTGCTCACCAGGGAGGCCACGGAGGCCCTGCTGCGCCACCCCGACGTCGGCGTGATCCTCGCCACGGGGGGCGAGGCCATGGTGCGCGCGGCGTACAGCTCGGGCAACCCGGCCATCGGCGTGGGGCCCGGCAACGGCCCAGCCTTCATCGAGCGCAGCGCGGACATCGCGCAGGCCGTGCGGCACATCGTGGAGTCGAAGACCTTCGACAACGGGGTCATCTGCGCCAGCGAGCAGAGCATCGTCACGGAGCGCTGCATCGCGCAGGAAATCGAAGAGGAACTGAAGCGCCAGGGCTGCTATTTTCTCTCTGAAAACGAGAGTGCCGCCTTGGCCAAGCTGCTGCTGCGCTCCAACGGTACGATGAACCCGCAGATCGTGGGCAAGACCGCCCCGGAGATCGCGGCGATGGCAGGCGTCGGCGTCAATCAAAACACGCGCGTATTGATCTCAAGGCAGGAGAGCGTCAGCCCGCGCAATGCCTACTGCCATGAGAAGCTCTGCCCGGTGCTGGCGTACTACGTGGAGCCGGGCTGGGAGGCCGCCTGCCTGCGCTGTCTGGCGCTGCTGGGCGTGGAGGGCGCGGGCCACACCATGGTGATCCACTCGAAGGACGAGGCGGTGATCCGCGCGTTCGCCCTGGAAAAGCCGGTGTCGCGCCTGCTGGTGAACACCCCGGCGGCCCTGGGCGGCGTGGGTGCCACGACAGGGCTCGCCCCGGCGCTCACGCTGGGCTGCGGCTCGGTGGGGGGCAGCGCGACCTCGGACAACGTGGGGCCGCTGCACCTGCGGGACATCCGAAGGGTGGCTTGGGGAGTCAAGGAACTCTCGTCGCTCCGCGGAACCACCCCGGCGCTACGCGCCACCCCTCCACCGGAGGGGAATTGGCAGGTGGAACATGACGACATCTCCGAAATCACGCGCAAAGTGATGGAGCGGTTGAAATTGTAGATCCCAGGCGTCTGACGCCTGATATCTAATATCTAAAATCTAGCATTGGAGGACAACAAAATGGCAATTTTACAAGCACTCGGCATGGTGGAGACCAAGGGCCTGGTGGGCTCGATCGAGGCGGCGGACGCCATGGTGAAGGCGGCCAACGTGAGCCTGCTGGGCAAGGTGCATGTGGGCGGCGGGCTTGTCACCGTGATGGTGCGCGGCGACGTGGGCGCCGTGAAGGCCGCCACCGACGCCGGCGCGGCCGCAGCCTCCCGCGTGGGCGAGCTGGTGAGCGTGCACGTGATCCCGCGCCCGCACAACGAGGTGGAGATGATCCTCCCCACCCTCGAAACCAGCGATAAAAACTGATGGGGGAACAAAAAAAGATACTCACGGAGGCAATGCTGCGCGCGCTGTGCCTGCCCCGGGGGGCTCCCCTGCCCGTGCCGGAGGGCACGGCGCTCACCCCCTTGGCGCGTGAGTATGCGAGGGAGCAGGGCTTGGCAATCAGTGTTTCTATGCCTGAAAGCGCCAACGGCGGGGAAAAGCCGGAGCACATGACCCACCTATGCGAGGGGGTGCTCGTGCCCAAGACGCACCCGCGTATCCGCCTACGGGGCAAGCTGGACAGCCTGGAGGCCCTCCTGCTGCAGACGCGGCTGCTGGCGCGGGAGGAGAGCCGCCCGGATACCGAACGGGCCCTGGGCGAGGTCTTCGACCTGGCGCAGTGCATCCTGGCCGCCGAGGTGAAGGGGGACCCGCTTGGCCCCTTCACCCTCCTGGGTCTGGACAGCGCGGCCCTGCGGGCGGCCTCCCACGACCCGAAGGGCTATGCCGGGCTGGACGCCCACCCCATACCCGATATCGACTCGGGACGGCTTCGCCTTGCGCTAAATTTTCTGCGCACGCAGGTGCGGGAGACGGAGCTCGCGGCGGCGCAGGCGCTTTGCCCGCCGGATGGGTCTGTCGAGCGCCCCGACCTGCTCGAAGCCCTGAACCGGATGAGCAGCGCGGTGCACCTGCTGTTCATGAAGGAGACGCCATGACCGAAAAGACCATCCCTGTCGAATCCAGCGCGCGGCACGTGCATCTCACGCAGCAGGCCGTGGAGAAGCTCTTCGGCCCGGGGGCGGCGCTCACCAAAAAGCGGGCGCTTTCGCAGCCGGGGGAATTTCTCAGCGAGCAGCGGGTGAAGCTCGTCACAACCGCCGGGGAGATCGGCGGCGTGGCTGTGCTGGGCCCGCCCCGCAGAGCCGTGCAGGTGGAGATCTCCACGACCGACGCGTGCGCGCTGGGAATGAGCGCGCCGATACGGCTTTCCGGGAACTTAAGCGGGGCGGCGGACGTGGTGCTCATCGGCCCGGCGGGCGCATTTGAGGCCCCCGGCAGCGCCATCGTGGCCCAGGCGCATGTGCACATGACCCCGGCGGACGCCCGGCGTCTGGGCGTGTCGGACGGCCAATCTTTACGCGCGCGGATTGGTTCCGTTAGGGCCGTCACCTTCGAGAATGTCATCGCCCGGGTGAGCGAAACGTTCGCCCTGGCGATGCACATCGACTTCGATGAGGCCAATGCCTGCGGGCTGGCTCCCGGCGATGCCGGGGAGCTCATGCAGAATGCAGAATGCGGAATGCAGAAATGCCCGGTTGACGAGAAACTCATCACAGAGGAGAAGGCAAAAAGCCTTGTGTCGCAGGGCAAGCTGGTTCTGCGCAGGGGGACGATCATCACCCCGGCGGCGCGGGATGTATTCACACAGGCGAAAACGGAGATTGAACTCATATAAGGAGATCAACATGATCATCTGCCAGGTGGTGGGCCATGTGTGGGCCACAAAAAAAGAGGAGAGCCTCGCGGGGCTCAAGCTCATGGTGGTGCGGGAGATTGACGAGCGCGGACGGACTCTGGTTGCCGCCGACGTGGTGGGCGCGGGCATCGGCGAGCGGGTGCTGGTGGTGTCCGGCTCCACGGCGAGACGCGCGCTGGGCCGCGACAACACCTCCGCCGACTGCGCCATCGTGGGGATCATCGACAGCTTAGAGGTCGACAGAGAGGCGAAACAGGCATGAACCTGTTAGAACAGATCGAAGCCGCCGGGGTCGTCGGCTGCGGCGGCGCGGGCTTCCCGACGCATGTGAAGCTGGCCGCAAAGGGCGTGGACACCTTCATCGTCAACGGGGCGGAGTGCGAGCCGCTCCTGTGCACCGACCGCTGGCTCATGTGCAACAAGGCCTCGGAAATCGTGAGCACCGTGGGCGCGGTGCAGCGGCACCTGGGCGCGGCCCGGGCGGTCATCGCCCTGAAGGAGAGCTACACGCAGGAGATCGCCGCCCTGCGCAGCGCCATCGAGGCGGCCTCGTCGTCGGTGGAGCCGTTCCTCCTGAGGGGCTTCTACCCCGCCGGGGACGAGCAGGTGCAGGTGTATGAGGCCGCCGGGCGCGTGGTGCCTCCGGGGGGCATCCCCCTGGACGTGGGCTGCGTGGTGTCCAACGCCGCCACGATGTACGCGGCCTACCACGCCCTGTGGGGCAGGCCGTTTACGCAGAAATATTTGACGGTCGCCGGGGCGGTGGCGTCGCCCTGCGTGATCCGCGCGCCCATCGGCACGGGCTTTGCCGAGTGCCTCGAGATTGCGGGTGGGGCAAACGAAGACGGCTGCGTCGTCGTCAGCGGCGGGCCCATGATGGGAAAACCGATGGCGATGGAGGAGGCCCTGGCCTCCCATGTGACAAAGACGACCTCGGGGTATGTCGTGCTGCCGGGGCATGCGCGGCTGTGGGAGAAGCACGTCACCGAGCCGCGGTTCACGATCAACCGGGCACGCACCGCCTGCGTGCAATGCAGCTTTTGCACGCAGCTGTGCCCCCGCTGGCTGCTGGGCCACCCCATCGAACCCCACAAAATCATGCGGCGCATGGGCGGCGAGCAATCCGCGGCGCGCGGCGAGCCGCGTTGGCGGGAGCACCTGGACGACCCCACCCTGCGCGGCGCGCAGTACTGCTGCGAATGCGGCGTGTGCGAGCTCATCGCCTGCCCGATGGAACTGCGCCCCCGCGCCGTGAACGTTATGGTCAAACAAGCTTTATCTGAACAGGGTTTGCGGCCTATCAAGGGCACAGCCGAGTGCCTGCCCCGCGAATTCCGCGACGAACGCGCAATACCCACCGCGAAAGCGGCGGCCCGGGCGGGCGCCGGGCCGTGGTATCACGCAGAAATTGACCGCTATGCGGAGGCCACCCCCCGGGAGGTCCGCATCGCCCTGAACAGCCACATCGGCGCGCCCGCCGTGCCGATGGTGCAGCCGGGCGAGCACGTGGACTTCGGCCAGCTGATCGCCACGCCGCCCGCGGGAAAGATGGGCGCGCGGTATCACGCGTCCATCGCGGGCGTGGTGGAGGAGGCGGGGGAATATATCACGATTCGGGCAGAGGAGGGGTGAGCATGGAAAGCATCGGTTTCTTGGAGTTCAGCTCCATCGCCCGGGGCATCGAGGCAGCCGACGCCGTGGGCAAGGCTGCCCAAGTGAAAATTGTCTTCGCCCGCGCGGGCTGCCCGGGGAAGTACTACCTGCTGTTTGGCGGCGAGGTCGCGGCCGTGCAGGCCTCCCTGGACGCCGGGGCGGCGCTGGGCGGCGGCTTCGTGGTGGATTCCTGCGTGATCCCCCGGCCGCACCCGCAGGTGATCCGGGCGATAGCGAACACCGCCCAGCCGCCCGAACACGGGTCGCTGGGCGTGATGGAGTTCTATTCGGTGACCGCCGCGATCTTCGCCGCCGACGCCGCCGTGAAGGCCGCCGACGTGGATCTGACCGACCTGCGCCTGGCCGTGGGCATCGGCGGGAAGTCCTACGCCATCCTCACCGGGGAGGTGGCCGCCGTGCAGGAGGCAGTCAACTGCGGCGTGAACGCCGAGGAGTGCCGGGGCATGGTCCTGGCGCACGTGGTGATCCCCAGGCCGGGGCGGGAGGTATTTGAGAGCCTGTGGTGACTACCTTCTCACCGCGATGCCCCGCCCGGCCAGGTACTCCTTCACCTGGCCGATCGTCAGTTCGCCGAAGTGGAATAGCGAGGCCGCCAACACCGCATCGGCCTTGCCCTCGGTGAAGGCGTCGTAGAAGTGGGAGAGCTCCCCCGCCCCGCCCGAGGCGATCACCGGCACCCGCACGGCCTCGCTCACCGCGCGGGTGAGGGGCAGGTCGTAGCCGGTCTTCTGCCCGTCGCAATCCATGCTGGTGAGAAGGATCTCGCCCGCGCCTCTCTCCACGGCCTCCTGGGCCCAGGCCACCGCGTCGATCCCCGTGGGCAGGCGCCCGCCGTTCAAATAGACCTCCCAGCCGCCGGAAGGGCGGCTTTTCGCGTCGATGGCGCAGACCACGCACTGGGAGCCGAACTTATACGCCGCCTCGCTGATGAGCTCGGGGCGGCGCACGGCGGCGGAGTTCACGCCCACCTTGTCCGCGCCGGCGTGCAACAAGCGTGTGAAATCCTCCACGCTGGCAATGCCGCCGCCCACGGTGAAGGGGATGAAGATGCAGCTGGCAACCCTCTCCACGATGTCCACCATGGTGCCGCGCCCCTCGTGGGTGGCCATGATGTCCAGCAGGACCAGCTCGTCGGCCCCGGCCTTGTCATAGACCTTGGCGCACTCCACGGGGTCGCCGGCGTCGCGCAGCTGCACGAAGCTCGTGCCCTTCACCACGCGGCCGTTTTTCACGTCCAGGCAGGGGATGATGCGTTTTGCGTATGGCATAAAAACCTCCAATTATTTGAATAGGCTTGCGACATAGTCCTCGCCCTTGCCGTCCTCGATGTTCGTATAGCCGTAGATGGCCTCCTGAAGCCTTGGCGCCTCGCGGGCATAGTCCACAATCCACATGCGGCGGCCGTTGACGTCGGCCGAAAGGCCCGCGGCGGCGCCCTCCTCCCCCGACAGCACCGGCGTGCGCAGCTGCGTTATGCTGTAGTTCAGCCAGCCCTGGGTGAGGGCCTCCTTGGCGAGGTCCGTCACGTCGTTCTCCGTCAGGCTCGTCGTGCGCACCTGGCGCAGGGCCCTCGTCAGGGCCTTGACGATCTCCCCCGGCGAGGATTGGCGCGCGCTGTCAAGTATCGCCAGGAGCAGCCGCTGCTGGCGCGCGGCCCGGTCTCCATCGGCCTGGCTGACACGGCTGTAGAGCAGGGCCTGCTCCCCGGTGAGCCTCACGGCGCCGCCCCAGGGAAATTGGCCCTTCACCCCGGGCACGGTGCGGTTGATGTACCCGGCCTCCGCCCGGCTGACGTCCAGGGTCACGCCGCCCAGGGCGTCGATGACCTTGGGGAAGGAGCTGAAGTCCACGCAGACGTAGTCGTCGATGTGGATTTTGTAGTCGGCCGAGAGAGTCTCCATCAGCGTGGCGGGGCCCCCCAGGGCATGGGCGGCGGCCACGCGGCCGAGCTCGGCGCGGGGGTTTTTCGGGTCAAGGGAGAGGTCGATGTAGCTGCAGCTGTCGCGCAAGATGGACGTGAGCGCCACAGTGCGCCGCTTCCTGTTGACGGAGACCAGGAGAATCGCATCCGCTGGCCCGCCCCGGGCGTCGCCGGTCTGGGTGTCCACCCCGCACAGCAGGATGTTCAGGACATTGCGGTCCTCGAGGGGCGCCACGCCTTCGCCCTTGGCCCAGGCCCGCAGGGCTTGCTCCAGCCGGGACTCGTCCACCTCCCCCAGGTCCGCCGGGATGGAATCGGTCCTCTCCGGCTTCTCGGGCCCGATCTCCTCGGGGAAGTAGTAGCCGTCGTCGCGGCGTATGCGGGAGTTGAGGCTGCGGTAATAGAACAGCCCGCCCACGCCCACGAGGGACAGGCAGAGGAGGAACGCCAGCAGAACCGTGTGCCAGCGCCTGCGTGCCGCCGCGTGGACATATTCCGCCGCGCGGGGAACCGCCCTGATCTCACTCAATGCATGCGCTCCTTTAAATGTCAGTCAAACGGCCAAAACGGGAATGCGGGCCACGCCGGCGCTTCTGCCACCCGGGTGGCCTCCTCCTCCGGCGGGGCCGCCGGTTCGCCACCCTCCCGGGGTTCGCCCTCCTCCACGCCGGGCCGCGCGGGCTGCGTGGTGGTGGCGCGCCGCTGCGCCGCGCCGGTGAAGAGCTCCTCGATATAGGCGCTGCGGTGGGCGTCGTCGGCCAGGTCGATATTGCTCTCCCCATAGAGCGCCAGCTGCACCTGCCGCGCCGCCTTGGGGTAATCCACGATCAGGATGCTCATGCCCTTGATGGTGCCGCCGATGGCGTTGCTGTCCTCGCCCTCCAGCACGGGGGAGCTCATCTTGACCACCTTGAAGTTCAGCCAGCCCGCCGCCGAGGGGATCAGCCCCAAAAGCTCGGAGCGGGAATAGTTGGTCGTCACATAGGGCAAGGTGACGTCCAGGGCGTTGTAGAGCCGCACCAGGCTCGCGTCCCGCGCGCTCTCCAGGATGCTCTCGATCACCTTCTGCTGGCGGCCCGTGCGTTCCACGTCGCCATCCAGCTTGCGGATACGGCTATAGGTCAGCGCCTGCAGGCCCGTCAGGCGTGCATTGGGGCCCGAGGGGAACGCGCCCTTCCAGGAGGGTGCGGTGCGGTTGATGTACCGCGCCTCCCTCTCCGTCACCTCCACCGTCACGCCGCCCAGGGCGTCGATGAGCTGGGGGAAGGACTGGAAGTCCACGGTGATATACCTGTCCACGCGGATCTTGTACAGGCGGCTGACGGCCCGCATCAGGCCCGCCGGGCCGCCGTAGTAGAAGGCGGTGTTCAGGCGGTTGTAGCGCTCTTCCCCGTTGACCTCGAAGTAGCAGTAGCTGTCCCGCAAAAACGAAAGCAGGGTGATCGTGTGGGTCTTTTTGTTGACCGAGGCGAGCATCATGGTGTCTGAGCGGCCCGCGCCGGGCTGGCCGTCGTTGTTGTCCACGCCGACGAGCAGCACATTCACCACGTCGCGGCTGTAGCGGATCATGTCGTCCCCGCCGTTGTGCCACCACCGGAAGAGGAAGCTCTGGAGGTTGGTGGCGTCGGTGATGTCGTAGAGGGTTTCGAAGGAGGCGGGGTCCTCCGGTTCGTCGTCAAGCTCCCCGTAATCGGCGGGGACGTTGCCGGGGCTCACCTGCAGCCTGTCCAGGAGCCCCCGCACCAGGAAGCCCAGCGTGCCCAGGACAAGCGCCATCACAGCCAACAGCGCCGCCAGCGCCGCTTTGCCCTGCTTTTTCTTTTTCGCATCCATTGTTATTCACCTTCCCATACTATTATAGCATACTTTTCCTGTTTTCACAAGTAAAAATTTCCGGAAAGAATGCATTTTCAAAATTGTGCCCCATTGCCCCTCTCCGGCATATGATGGGAACGGGTGGGGCAGGCGACAAGGACCTGCCCGCCATGGCAGCGATGGTTCGCGCAGACAATACGCGGCTGAACGGCAAGGGGTGGCGGCATGCTGCTTTGCGAAGCAGCCTCGCCGTCCGGGGAGTTGCCCTTCGCATGGCGCCGCGGGCGCCTTTCAGCCGCTTGCGATAGAGGTGCGGGCGGCAGAAGTGCCCATCCGGCATCATGCCGCCGCCCACGAACCATCCCTGCCAGGGGGTCAACATAGCAGGCGCCGCAACCGGCCCCGCGGCGGCGGCGCTTCCGACCTCCACAGAATACAAAAGAGATGCAATGGAGGAAAGCCCTATGTTCAACCTGTTCTCCGGCCTGTCCCTGTTCGGCGGCGGCAACGGCAACGTCCAGGCCGCCAACGTCTGCTTTCAGGCCATCGACCCCGACGACTGCCCCGTCTGCGGCGCGGTGTACCGCCTGACCTGCGCGTGCGGGAAGTACCTCAACGCCATCACCGGCAGAAACGGATGCGTTACATTCTGCGGGGTCTGCCCCGGCACCTATACCCTCACCCAGGTGGCCGCGCCCTTCGGCTTCCTGCCCGACGGCGCGACCCACTCCGTGACCGTCTCCAACCGCTGCTGCGTGAAGATCGACGGCCTGCCCATGCGCTGCTTCCAGTCCATCAACCAGCGGGACAACACGCCGCCCGGGCAATCCGACCAGCCCCTGGTGAACCCCATCTCCACCGAGACCATCACGGTCTCCGGCTTCGGCACCCCCGGCTGCAAAATCAGGGTGGATTTCCCCGGCCCGATGCGCTGCAGGTGCTGCGCCTGCGTGCGCCGAGACGGCACCTGGAGCGTGGACGTCCCCGCCGGCGAGGCCCTGCTGGAGGGCGAGACCGTCACCGTGACGCAGACCTGCCCGTGCATGCTGCCCAGCGAGCCGGTGGGGGTGGTGGTGGAAGCGATCGTGTAAGATGCCATGTGCGGGCGGGAAAAACAAAAACCGGGCAGGCTGAAATGAACAGCCTGCCCGGACTTCATCTATTATAATATTTAAATAATTATAAGAAATTGGAATTTTTCTCTTGTAATTTGCAATCTCTTGTGATATAATTTAGCCAGATAGGCAATCAGGGAAGATATTCTAGCATAGGATGAGGTGAAGGATATTTGAGTGGGATGCCTGCAGCACCGCCAGCGCAGATGCCACCCTCTTGGCCAAGTTACAAAATCGCGGATGAGGTGGAAGCGTATCTCGCCAATCTTTGGAGTGAATATAAAACAAGTTGGGAGCAATACAAAGAGAGATTATTGAAAAAAGCGAAGGAGTATGCAGATGCCGATTCCAAGGATATATCGATTGACACAGCCATCAGCATAACGCCAGCACACGTGGAGCGTGCAAAAAGAGAGCTGGAACGCGAAACCGTTAAAAAGTCGAAAGATGCAAAGAATACACTGCGGACACTAATTATGGGTATTGTCATATTCGGATTCGCCACTCTCGCAAGTATATTCTCACGATTTATTGCAACGCCTGACGCCGCTCCGGAGGGAAAGGACAGACTCTTTGTCGTTCTTGCAATTATCGGCATCGCCGGTGGATTCATCTGTTCGCTACTCAACCTAATAGTTTTTTTGTTTTTGAGAGGAGGTAAGAAAAAATGAGCAAGCTTTATAGAAAAATGAAGATAATCAGCAGGTTGTCTAGTTTTGCTTTTTTGGGCAACATGCTCAGCATCGTTATTGTATCTGTACGGAAGGATCTCAATAATTGGCTTTTCTACACTTTGATTGTTTGTGCCATCCTTCTCGGATTTGTTCCCGCTGTCTTAGAGCTTAAAGCATATCGTATCAACATCAATCGAAATAAGAACAAACAAATACTACTTAAGAGCAAACAAGATCAACGGAACAATCGAATCTTAGCTATTTGGGATAGATTTGAAAGGTTGGCCCAGGAAACAAGCCCCAGCCTATATACTGAAAATCAAACAACAACTTTTCGTCTTTTGAGAAAAACTTATGAGCGCTTTCTATCGGAAGATGATGTTGACACCATGTATGATCTATTAAATGCACGGCTGGATATTCTTAGCGAAGGAAAAACAGGGTTATCTGCAAAAGAAGAACAAGAAATTATGGATCAAAGCGAAAAGCTAATCAAGTCAATGAGAGAATGGAAAAATCAAATCGTTAAAGAAAATAAGCAAATACAAGTCGAAGCCGCATAGAGTAATAGAGCGTAGATAAAGCCCTGCCTTCCGGCGGGGCTTTATTATTTGCTCTTATCCCTCCTAATTCCTAAAACTCGTCACCGGCGGCGGCACCCGCCCCCCGCGCCTGATGAACGTCTCGCACGAGTACCCGTTGACCGGCATGACCGGCGCGCTGCCCAGCAGGCCGCCGAACTCCACCACGTCGCCCACCACGCGCCCCGCGGCGGGGATGATGCGCACGGCGGTGGTCTTTGAAGTTTGCTGTTATGCCGCCAATTCAGCGTAACTGGCAATGGAAACCTCCGTCGTTAGGGCGGTTGCGCTCTTCACCATATCCTCAAGCGCAAGCGCCACTGCGCGGCTATGGGAAACCTCGCCGCACTGGCGGCAAACCTGCGACGGCACATTTTTTATTACGACAATCCTGCCGTCCACTTCAGCCATGAAGCTGGCGGCTTTTTCTTCCATCTGGCCCTTACAGAAAAAACATGTCATTTGGTGTTCCTCCTTCTGGTTGCCCAATCGCTTTCCCATTCGTTTGCGTCTGGGTGATATGCCGTAATAAGCCAAAGCGTATCCTCGCTTACGCCGCAAACCACGTGCAGGGGCCGGTTCTTTCTGTCCCTGCCCAACATCAGACAGCTTGGATACGGATAATCTTCGGGGTATTCCTGTATAATCTTGCCGCCTGAAATGGCGGTTTCCACATCTATGATGTCAATTCCGCGCTGCAATATGCGGATCAGCAGGTGGTTCGTGTATTGCACCGCACCGCGTCTGCACAGCGCTTTGATAATCTCTATATCCATGCTCAGACCTTTCTGCTTTGTAAAATAAGTATATCACGCGAGCGCAAAAAAGTCAACATCAATTCCTGAAGCTCGTCACCGGCGGCGGCACCCGCCCCCCGCGCCTGATGAACGTCTCGCACGAGTACCCGTTCACCGGCATGACCGGCGCGCTGCCCAGCAGGCCGCCGAACTCCACCACGTCGCCCACCACGCGCCCCGCGGCCGGGATGATGCGCACGGCGGTGGTCTTGTGGTTGATCATGCCGATGGCCATCTCGTCGGCCAGGATGCCCGCGATGGTCTCGGCGCTGGTGTCGCCCGGCACGGCGACCATATCCAGGCCCACGGAGCACACGCAGGTCATGGCCTCGAGCTTCTCAAGGGTGAGCGCGCCGCACTGTACGGCCTCGATCATGCCGTGGTCCTCGCTGACGGGGATGAACGCCCCGCTGAGGCCGCCGACATAGCTGGAGGCCATGATGCCGCCCTTCTTCACGTTGTCGTTGAGGATGGCGAGCGCCGCCGTGGTGCCGGGGGCGCCCGCCCGCTCCAGGCCCATCTCCTCAAAGATTTCGGCGATGCTGTCGCCCACGGCGGGCGTGGGGGCCAGGCTCAGGTCGATGATCCCGAAGGGCACGCCGAGGCGCCGCGATGCCTCCTGCGCGACCAGCTGCCCCACGCGGGTGATCTTGAATGCCGTGCGCTTGATCGTCTCGCACAGGGTCTCGAAGTCCGCGCCGTGCACCTCTTCGAGGGCGCGTTTCACCACGCCGGGACCGCTGACCCCCACGTTGATGACCAGGTCGCGCTCCCCCGCCCCGTGGAACGCCCCGGCCATGAAGGGGTTGTCCTCCACGGCGTTGCAAAAGATCACGAGCTTTGCGCAGGCCATGGAGCCGCTGTCTTTCGTCAACTCCGCCGCCTGCTTGATCACCTGGCCCATGCGCGCCACGGCGTTTATGTTGATGCCCGCGCGGGAGGAACCCACGTTCACGCTGGCGCACACGCGCTCAGTTTCAGCCAGTGCCCGGGGGATAGCGTGCTGCAGGGCGCGGTCGCTCTCGGTGGAGCCCTTCTGCACCAGGGCGCTGAAGCCCCCGATGAAGTTCACGCCGACCTCGCGGGCGGCTTTGTCCAGGGTGCGGGCGATCTCCACGAAGCCGTCCTGATCCGTATGCAGCCCGGCCGCGGCCTGCGCCACCGGCGTGACGGCGATGCGCTTGTTGACGATGGGCACGCCGTATTCCAGGGCGATCTCGTCGCCCACGCGCACGAGGTGCTGCGCTGAGCGCGTGATCTTGTCGTAAATTTTGTCGCAGAAGCGGGGCAGGGTCTCGGCGGCGCAGTCCAGCAAGCTCACGCCCATGGTGATGGTGCGCACGTCGAGGTTCGCCTCGGTGATCATGCGGTTGGTCTCCTGAATTTCACGGCGGGATATCACAATGCCACCCCCTATATCCTAAATGGATATTTATATCCTGTGCATGCTCTCGAAGATGTCCTCGCGCTGGAGCTTGATCTCCAACTGCATCCCCTCGCCCAGCGCGCGCAGCCCGTCCGCGGCCTGCGCGAAGTCAATCTGTGCGGGCATATCCACGATCATAAGCATGCTGAAGAAGCCCTGCACGATGGTCTGCGAGATGTCCAAAATGTTGACCTGCCGCTGCGATAAGAACGTGCAGACCTCGGCGATGATGCCGACCTTGTCCCTGCCCAAAACGGTGATGATGCCTTTCATGGTTTCCTCCCTACTGTTTTTTCAAAACCAGCATCATAATCTGATGCGGTACGGTGAACTCCTCCGGCAGCGTGCTTAAATGAGCCCTGTGCTCCGCCATAAAGGCGGCTATTTTTTCGTCCGGCAGGCTGGAAGCCCCGATGCCCCGGCAGGCCAGGATGCGCCCATGCCAGGCGTCCCGCGTGAAGGGCACATCCACGCAGAAGAACACGCGGTGCTCCACCTTGAACAATGGCCTCGCCCATTTTGCGGTCGTCATTGCTTTCTGTTCTAAGCGGTTCTTGCGCCGGTAGCCGCCGCCCGTCCAGCCGGGGTTGTATTTCAGCACGAGTTTCTCGCTCTGCATGGCGATTTTGCTCTGATAGGGCAGCCATATCATACTGAGAATCGCGAATTTGCCGCCGGGCTTGAGCGCCGCGTGAAGTTTGGGCATCAGGGCGGCGCGGTCGAAGTAGTGAAAGCACTGGCAGGCCATGGCGGCGTCGAACGTGGCGGGCGGGAAGTCGATCTCCTCCGCGGGCATGACGGCGTAGGAGATGGCCAGCCCGCGCGAGAGCTCCCGTGCCTGCGCGATCTGCTCGGGCGAGATGTCCACCCCGGTGAAGCGCGCGCCGGAGGACGCCATGACCCGGGGTAGCACGCCCGTGCCGGTGCCGAGGTCCAGGATGTTCTGCCCGGGCAGGCCGATGCCGAGCCCCCGCAGCCTCTCATAGAAGGCCGGCGGATAGATGTCGCGGTATTTCGCGTAAGTCTCCGAGGCGCGGCCCCAGTCGAAGAGGGCATTGTGGTCGATGGATTGGAACTGCATGGCGCTGACCTCCTTATAGAGATTGTAGCGTATATTGTAGCGCATGCTAGGAGGGATGTCAACCCCATATGCATTTTATCCAAAATCCCCTCCCCCCCTTTGTAAAACTTTTCTTGCAAATTCGCTTCCCCATCTTGCTTTATTGCAGGAATTCTGCTATAATAGTACTATTGAGATAAAAATGAAATCTAGGAGGACAACCCTATGGCTCACAAGTATGTATATCTCTTTTCCGAGGGCGACGGCTCCATGAAGGAGCTGCTGGGCGGCAAGGGCGCGAACCTGGCCGAAATGGTGCGCTTGGGACTGCCCGTGCCCCAGGGCTTCACGGTATCCACCGAGGCCTGCACGCGCTACTACGACGACGGCAAAGTCATCGGCGAGGACATTCACGCGCAGATTGAAGAGTATCTGGCGAAGACGGAGGAGATCAACGGCAAGACGTTCGGCGACCCCGCCAACCCCCTGCTGGTGAGCGTGCGCTCCGGCGCGCGCGCCTCCATGCCGGGCATGATGGACACCATCCTCAACCTCGGCCTGAACGACGACGTGGCCGCCGGCATGATCGCGGGCAACCCCGACCCCGCCTTCGAGCGCTTCGTGTACGACTCCTACCGCCGCTTCATCCAGATGTTCAGCGATGTGGTGATGGAGCTGAGCAAGAAGCGCTTCGAGGAGATCATCGACGAGCTGAAGGAGCAAAAGCAAGTCAAGGACGACATCGAGCTCACCGCGGCGGACATGAAGGAGCTCGTGGCGCGGTTCAAGGCGTTCTACAAGCGGGAGAAGGGCGGCGACTTCCCCGCCGACCCGAAGGAGCAGCTGCTGGAGGCCGTGAAGGCCGTGTTCCGCAGCTGGGACAACCCCCGCGCCAACGTCTACCGCCGCATGAACGAGATCCCCTACAGCTGGGGCACCGCCGTGAACGTGCAGCCCATGGTCTACGGCAACCTGAACAACGACAGCGGCACCGGCGTGGCGTTCACGCGCGACCCGGCGACCGGCGAGAAGGCCCTCTTCGGCGAATACCTCATCAACGCCCAGGGCGAGGACGTGGTGGCCGGCGTGCGCACCCCCAGCGAGATCGCGCAGCTGGCGCAGGACATGCCAGAGGTGTACGCGCAGTTCGTGGAGATCGCCAACAAGCTCGAGCAGCACTACAAGGACATGCAGGACATGGAGTTCACCATCGAGAACAAGAAGCTCTACATGCTCCAGACCCGCAACGGCAAGCGCACCGCCGCCGCCGCGCTACGGATCGCGGTGGACCAGGTGGACGAGGGCATGATCACCGAAGAACAAGCGATTGCGCGTGTAGAACCCCAGCAGCTGGACGCGCTGCTGCACCCGCAGTTTGACAGCAAGGCCCTGGCGGCCGCGGCCCCCATCGGGTCGGGCCTGGCTGCCTCCCCCGGCGCGGCGTGCGGGCGCGTGGTGTTCACCGCCGCCGACGCCAAGGAGTGGGCGCTCAAAGGCGAGAAGGTCATCCTGGTGCGCCTGGAGACCTCCCCCGACGACATCGAGGGCATGGAGGCCGCCGAGGGCATCCTCACGGTGCGCGGAGGAATGACCTCCCACGCGGCGGTGGTCGCCCGCGGCATGGGCACCTGCTGCGTCTCCGGCTGCGGCGACATCGTGATGCACGCCGCCGAGAAATACTTCACCCTGGGCGGAAACAAGTACAACGAGGGCGACTACATCTCCCTCAACGGCACCACCGGCAATATCTATGGCGAGGCCATCCCCACCGTGGAGGCCACGATCTCCGGCGACTTCGAGCGCTTCATGGGCTGGGCCGACGCGCGCCGCGTGCTGAAGGTCCGCACCAACGCCGACAACCCCCGCGACACCGCGCAGGCCGTCAAATTCGGGGCCGAGGGCATCGGCCTTTGCCGCACGGAGCACATGTTCTTCGAGGGCGACAGGATCAAGTCCATGCGCAAGATGATCGTCGCCAAGGACGAGACTGCCCGCCGCGCCGCCCTGGCCGAGCTGCTGCCCTACCAGCAGAGCGACTTCACCGCCATGTTCGAGGCCCTGGAGGGCCGCCCGATGACCGTGCGCTTCCTCGACCCGCCCCTGCACGAGTTCCTGCCGCAGAAGGACGACGAGATCGCCGAGATCGCGGCCGAACTGGGCGTCACCGCCGAGGAGCTGAAGAATAAGGTCGAATCCCTGCACGAGTTCAATCCCATGATGGGCCACCGCGGCTGCCGCCTGGCGGTCAGCTACCCGGAGATCGCCGAGATGCAGACCACCGCCGTCATCAACGCGGCCCTGGCGGTCAACGCGGCGCATCCGGAGTACAACATCGTGCCGGAGATCATGATCCCCCTCATCTGCGAGCTGAAGGAACTCAAGTTCGTCAAGGACGTCGTGGTGAAGACCGCCGACGCGCTCATCGCGGCCTCCGGCGCGGACCTGAAATATATGGTCGGCACCATGATCGAGATCCCCCGCGCCGCGCTTCTAGCGGACGAGATCGCCAAAGAGGCCGAGTTCTTCTCCTTCGGCACCAACGACCTGACCCAGATGACCTTCGGCTTCAGCCGCGACGACGCGGGCGCCTTCCTGGACGCATACTACGACACGAAGATCTTTGAGAACGACCCCTTTGCCCGCCTGGACCAGAGCGGCGTGGGCCAGCTGGTGAAGATGGCCGTGGAGCGCGGCAAGGCCGCCCGGCCGAACATCAAGCTGGGCATCTGCGGCGAGCACGGCGGCGACCCCAGCAGCGTGAAGTTCTGTCATGCCATCGGGCTCAACTACGTGAGCTGCTCGCCCTTCCGCGTGCCGATCGCGAGGCTCGCGGCGGCACAGGCGGCGATAGCAAGTCTGTAGGACAAGAAATAAATCGCTTAAAACCCTTGTTTTTCGGCCTTCTTTCGCCAATTTAATATGATGTAAGGGGGACGGTTCGCCGTCCCCTTCGCTGTTGTCAAAAGCAACAACAGCGTGGTTTTTTCGCCCCTCTGTCTTGGCAATGAACCGTTCCGTCAGCCCATTGTCAAGATTCAAATAAAATGCGTAGCGGTTGCTGCCCAGCGGCGTGACCCTGCGGATGAATTGGTCAACCACAGCTTCACTGACCTTATCGCCGCTCAGGTCGATCAGCTGATTCAACGTGCGCTCAATTTCCGCCCACCGCAGCTTGAACTCCTTCGGAGCAGGCATTGCTGCCGGAGTCCCCGTCAGCTCCGCTTTGGCTGCTTCCAATTCAGCGTCCAGCCTGGCACGGCGGGAACGGTATTCCTCTTTGGAAATATCCCCGTCTGTCCGCATATCCACAAGGTTGGAGATGCGCCCCTCTATGCGCTTGAGCTTCGCGGCAATATGGGAGCGGTCAACAGCAACGGGCTTATCCGCAGCATTGCACTCGCGTATCATTTTGCAGGCAAGCCGAACCGCCTCTTTGCGCTCGCCCCAAAGCTGTTCCAGGAGCATTTTCGTCATGGCTTCCAGCTTCCAATCGGCGATCATGTTCATGTCGCAGTAGCCGGTATCGTCCATGCCCGCCTCCCGCCGCTTCCGCGCCGAGCCGTTGTTGAGCTTGTTGTAGCATTCGTAACCGTATGACCATTCCTTGTATTTGTTCTTGTGCCAGCGGTTTTTACGGAAATGCCCGCCGCAGGAGCAACGCAGCTTATTGGCCCAAAGGTCAACCGTCTGCCGTTGGGTCCGGGGCCCATTGCGGGTTCCCGCCGCGGGCGGAATCAGCGGCATGGCAAGGCGGCTTTTGCGGATAGCCTCGGCCTTGCGCCAGTCCTCCTCGCTGACAATCGGCACAAAATCGCCTTTCACCATCATCAGCGTTGAGTGGTCCCCATTGATAATTCGTTTCTGCTCCAGATAGTTATTGGAAAAGGACTTCCCGTAAACGAGATAGCCCATATACGTTGGGTTCGCGATGATACGCCCCACGTTGGAGCAAGTCCATTTCACCTCGCCGGAGGCCGCTTTGCGGCGCAGGCGGGTCAGTTCGTTGGCGATTTTCTTTGACCCAATGTTACGGTTGAGGTACATTTCAAAGATCATCCGCACGGTTTCGGCCTGATCCGGGTTGACAACATAGGCGCTGCCTTTGCGGTCATACCCCATGATGTTACCCGTGCCATAGATAACACCATTGTCGCGGCTGATCTTCTGCCCCGCCTTCACCCGCTCGGACACCTTCCGGGATTCCTCCTGCGCCAGCGTCGCCATGATGGTCAGGCGCAGCTCGCCGTCGCCGTCCATTGTCCAAATGTTATCTTCGACGAAATAGACCTCCACGCCGAGATTCTTCAGCTCGCGGGTGGCGGTCAAGGTGTCCATCGTGTTGCGGGCGAAGCGGCAAACCTCGCGGGTCACAATTAAGTCGAATTTGCCCTGCCGGGCGTCCTCAAGCATTTGCAGGAACGCCGGGCGCTTTTTCGCCTGTGTGCCGGTGATCCCTTTGTCGAGATATGTTTCCAGCACCATCCAGTTCGGATGATACCTGGCCTGGTCGTCGTACCACTGGATTTGGTTTTCAAACGCGGAAAGCTGCGCCTCGTGCTCGGTGCTGACCCGCCCGTAGAACACCATGCGGCGCTCCCGGTTGCGGTCAAGGTTAATTCCGAACGGTGTTCGGAACGCTGTTGTTGTGCCTGTCATGCTGCTTTCTCCTCTCTCGCCGCTTCCCGCGGCCTGTATTTGGATTGAATTTTGTCGTAGGTCGCCCTGTTGATAAGCTGATTTTCATAGAGAATATCTATCAGAACAAGGGCGGCGTACTGACTGTTGATCTGTGGCATGTCATGCCCTCCTATAATTTTAATGAAAGCCGCCCCGAAACGCAAACATGCAAATCGGGACGGCCCGGAAATTTGGTCAAATAAAAACCCGCTGACTGTCGCTGTCCAGCGTGTCAGCGGGCATCCATCGACCGTGCTTTGTTCAGCTTTTTCTGGTAGTCCTCAATCGCCTTGATGATGAAGTCCTCCAGCTCCTTGGGCAGCATATCCTTTTTAACGATTGAACGTATCCTACCATACGGGATTTTTATCTGCTCCTGCTGATTGCCCTTCTGCTCCCGCATGACCTCCATCACGCTATTCTCCGTCAACTTGCCCTCGGCACTCAACGCTTTCAGGCGTTGCGCCTGCGAAAGCGACGGCGTTGACTGCTCGGCCTCCATAGCGGATAATAACAGGGACTGTTGTTCCTTCGGCAGGTAGGACAACTCAACGGCGGGATTGAAAGCGATTTTGCGTTCGTCCACCATTTTCAAAAGCTGCGGAATCAGCTCTGTTAAGCGGATATATCGCTGAATCGTCCGAGCGCTTTCATTGCTGTTTTCAGCCAGCAGACTATCGCTTCGGCACTTCGTGCCAATTTGGCACGAAGTTAAATCAGACCGTTTTCCCTGCCTGTTGAGGGCCTCCAGCTTCATCTTATAGGCAAACGCCTTTTCGCTCGGCAAGACGTTTTCCCTCTGGACATTGCTGTCCACCATCGCGATAACTGCCTGCTCGTCCGTCAAATCCCGCACAAGCACAGGAAGGGTGGGCAGCCCCGCAATCGCCGCCGCCAGCTTGCGGCGATGCCCGGCGATAAGCTCATAACCCTCTCCCTTTGGACGGGCGATAGCAGGGATGAGAATGCCGTTCTCCTTGATGCTCTCCACCAGCTTTTGCAGTTCCTCGTCCTGCCGGACCTTGAACGGGTGGTTTTCAAAGGGCGTAAGCTGGGTGATGGAGATATGTTGAATCTGTTCGTTTGACATAGTGGCTTGCTCCTCCTGTTTTTTGGGCTTTGTCGGCGCTGCCGCCGGTTTTGCTGTTGCTTGGGGTTCGCTCATCGTGTAATACCTCTTTCTCGTTTTTTATTTTGCTCTTTTGATTTTTCGGCTTCCAATCGCCGGATTGTAAGCTCTCGCTGGGCTTTCAGTTTTTGCCGGATTTCCTCATGGCCGGCCAAGGATCCGTTTGCCACCGCCAATTCTTTGCGGACTGCGGCAAGTTGTTTGGACAAATCGTCCCGCTCGGCCTTTAGGGCATCCAGCTTTTCGGGCATGATAGCTTTCGCCCGCATTCGGTTGTAGACCCTGTTCCGTTCCTCTATCAATGTCTTGCGCTGCTCATTGCGGTTTTCAATAAAAGCGGTCAATTGCTCCGGCGTTTCGATTTTGTAGCGGCACAGCAGGCGGGCCTGTTCGGAATAGCTGTCGATTCGCCGGATCGCCTCGCGCAGCTCCGGCGTATAGCGCAGCCTTTGCGGATGGTAGTCCACCCGGTTAATACTGCGGATTCTCCGCAGAAGCAACAGAAACACCAGAAACATTGCAAACAGTCCGCTGGTTGAATACACATTGTGAAAGCTGCCATGATACCGATAATACTTGACTACCGGCTTTTGGGTTTTCTGTGGAGGAATAAGATAGCGACGGTTATCGAGAATCCGGCGGGTGATGCGCTCCGGCACATACTCCTCGCCAAGCGTGTTGAACCGCATGACCGTTTTCATGCCGAGCGCGCGGAGTGTGGGATATTTGCGCTTCGGGTCAAAGCTGAACTGATAGCCCCATTCCCGCATCTGCCAGTAGAACTGTCTGTCGGTCACGCTCATTGCAATCGCCGTGTCGATGTCGGAGCGGATCACGTTGCGGATGGTAGGCTCGCCGCGCTTTTCCGCCTCCTGCAAATATCGGCT
>Ga0123353_10000653_pt1 | contig 42455 bp, 33 predicted proteins | sample TergutLab28metaG_3_FD_92763 | JGI IMG/M metagenome (GOLD analysis project Ga0123353, IMG submission 92763) | Labiotermes labralis P3 segment gut microbial communities from Petit-Saut dam, French Guiana - Lab288 P3 | ecosystem: Host-associated > Arthropoda: Insects > Digestive system > Gut ... | reverse complement strand
GCTCCCCCCGGCCTTTTTCAGCCGGGACGATGCTTCCGCCGCGCGTTATCCCTACTACCGCGGCCCCCTTACAGTCAGGTTCGGGGAAGTATCATAATCGCACGATGCCTTGTGTCTGCCGAAGCTCTCTTTTCGCAAAGAAGGTCGGGCGCTCGCCCCGCCCCCGGCCTTGTGACCGGGGTGGGGGTCTTGGCGCGCGGCACCGTGCGGGTATGTACCCGGTGTTGCCTGTATGACTCGGCACCTGATGTGTTAGGCGCCGGGTGTTTGTCAAGGAGCTGTGAGAGGATTGCAATACCCTCTCACTTACTTTCCATTGGGCCGGATACTTTGAGCGGATATTTTTTCAACTTTCCAAAAGTTTTCTGAGTTTGATGATAATTCTGGTTTTGCGGTCATTGATGGTCTTTTGTGGGATGCCACTTAACGCCGCATATTCGCGTTCAGTCATACCGGCACCGCTATTTGAGAAGAACAGGGCATCCACAAGCTCCCGCTCCGCCTCCGTCAGCAGTTCCAATGCCTCATGCAGCGCCCCCGCCATTACTGTGCGGATAGCATCCGCTTCCACGTTCACGCTTTCGTCCGCATAATCCGCGCCTGCTATCAGCAAGCGATCCAGGGAATCTTCCTTGGCCGGCCTGACCCCGCTAACCGTTCCATTTTCATCCCGCACGGCGGTTTCTGTTTTGATATCACGCTCGTAATACCTGTCACGCCGTTTGGAACGGTAATACGAACGATAGACTTCCTCCGACACCTCAACGAGATTGCCGTTAACATTGATTTGATATTTTTGTTCTTGCATTTGTCTTTCCTCCAATCTGTTTTGAAAAATCCAAAATCTGATTGGAGAAAAGGCGGCGCGCGGGCGTACCCGTATTTCATGCTGTCCTTCCCGCTTTCAAGCGGTCGGGTCAGCACTTTTCAGACAAAGAAAAAGAGCATGACGCAATAGCTTAAAAGCTACTTGTCATGCTCGGCGCGACAGTCCTCGTCCTATCTCGGCTCTTTGCCAAGATGGTATAGGCTCTTTTCCGGCTTGCTTCGGTCAGGCACTCGCGCTAAAGTGAAGCGTTCTGTCTCCCGTGCCTGTCCCACCTGTCCGGCGGCTCGTTCCCATCAACTAAGTCGATCTATGGTATTTGATTTTTTCAGTTTGCAGAAAAATCTATTCTGCAAGGGTGCTTACAAGGTAGTGGTGTCCGCAACGACGGCAGGTGAACAGCAACGGACTTTCATGAATAACTTTTGCAAAGTGCAAAACGCTTACACGTGTTCCCTTCGGCTTCCCACAGAGTTTTTTATGGCACTGCGGGCATTTCACATGGTCAAACGCTGTTTCATCCATACTTTCAATTTTCATGATTTGTATCATCCCTTCGTCGGTTCCTTTCAAGATACGAAGAATTATACCGAACAAACGTTCGCCTTGCAAGCAAAATATTTGTAAAACGCGCCCTTGGCTGTCCCCCTATAAGGACTTCGGCAAAAATTTTCGTTTCCCAAAGCAATTCTGCGACAAATAAGTCGCACTCGTGGTTGAGTGCGACGCTGATTTGTAGACACGCCCAAAGCTGCCTACACCGATTAAGCTTTCCGCCTGCCATTCACCGAATAGTGGCTCGAATTGTTTGATGGTTTGCATATGGGTTTTCCTAGTTTGTATGGGGTTGTTCCAATGGCTTCACTCAATTTAGTTCAATAGGTGCAATGCTACTGTTGCCGCGTCCACTTCTGCTTGCGTGTGGAGTGAATCCGATAGGCAATTCTTTGCCATATTAACAACAGCTTGCCATTTATCGCGTTGCACCTCTCCCATATTATTGAATGCATCCGATTGCATGAATCTCTCTGCATCGGAGATGGCCGCCTGTAATGCGCTTGTGTCCACCTGTTGATCGGAGGCATTTGTTTGATCATCATCCCACCATATGTCAGTAGGAATGAGGGTGTAAGTATAAGTCACCGTATCACTTGGAAGCATTCCTTCTTTGAACGCTTTAATCTTAATAGTAACAATCGTCTCTTTATCATAATGGAATGACACGCCTAAGGTGGTGACTGGGTTAGCACCTTTGCTTTCTAATGTTGGTTCATTACCGTTATCAGTAAAACATATAATAGCGCCTGATGTAGCACAATAAAAATCCAATTCAAACTGGTTTGGGTAAGCAGGTTGATAGTATGTGCCGGACTTTAGCGATGCTGAAGGATTTGCCACTTTTTGCGGCGACTTCGGTGTCGGCGTTGGAGTGGGTTTTGGCGTGTATTTATCTGCCGCAATCGGTACGTCTGTGATAGTTGACCTTGCAGGCGCATCTGTATTTTGATTACTGCCAGGTACAGCAGCGCCCCCTCCGGGCGCATCCGTTTCATAATGTGCATTGAATGCTGTAACCGGGTAAAATGATATGATATTCTTGCTAATCGCTATAATGGTAATAGTCAAAACCAAAAGTGCCGCCGCGATTGCTGCGGCAATCCAGGCGCCCCGCTTTTTTTTGCCCGGTTCGTGCGGCTCTACGTTTTGCGGAGGTTGGCTGTTGCTCCATGGCTTTTGTGTGGCATTCTGCCCACCTGCTGAATGGGGAGAAGTGTGATATGCGGATGCGGTCGAGTTCTGAGCAATTGGAAAATCAAACACGGAAACCGTGTTTTCGCCTGTCGCATCCGTGGTTTCGGGCGAAGCAAAGGCTCGTTGTGCGCAGGAAGCATCCGCCACATCAAACACAGAAACGGTGGCATCCGCCGCACTCTGCATCGCAGGAGTATGCGCTCCCGGCTTACGCGGGATGGACGGCGGAATCGTAGGAATATTTTCAGTGGGAGCGGTGAAAACGCTCTGCGGCTGTGCCGAGGGAGAGGACTTCATGTCAAACACAGAAACGGTGGCATCCACCGCGCCCTGCGCCGCAGACGAGGTTGCTTCCTGCTTGCGTGGGATGGACGGCGGAAGCGTAGGAATATTTTCGGCGGGAGCGGCAAAAACACTTTGCGGCTGTGCGGAGGGAGAGGATTTCATGTCAAACACAGAAATGGTGGTATCGGCCGAGACCTGCGCCGCAGAGGGGATTGCTTCCTCAGCGTTTTTGGCACCCCAAATATCATCCATCTCGGCATGCGCGCGTTCCGCCTCCGCAGGTGCGGTGCGAACAACGCTTGGCACCGCTTTCATTGCCGCAACGCCGTCCGCCAGAGCAACCAGCTCCGTCCGCATTTCCTGCGGAGTTTGATACCTATCCTCCGGGTCGAACGCACAGGCCTTCAGCACGATTTCGCCCAAACGGTTGTGCGCGTTGCAGGGCAATGGCAGAGCATCGCCGCGCAGGCGCTTATTAAACGCTTCCTCACGGTCGTAGCTGTCCAGCATCTTATCCTGCGGTTCGAATGGAAAGCGTTTGTTGTTCAGCAGACGATACAGCACGATACCTAGAGAGTATATATCAACCCGCGCATCATACTGATCGGTATTGTGCACCTCCGGTGCCATATAATTGGGGGAACCGATTTTTGTCCGATAGGCGCGCGTCATATCCGTCCGCCATTGCCGCGCGATGCCAAAGTCGCCCAGTTTGTAATCCCCATTCTCGGAAATGAATATGTTGTCCGGCTTAATATCCCTATGCAGTATGCGCTGCCTTTGACATCGTTGCAGTGCGTTGCAGAGATCGGTGCCGAGCCTGATAATATCTGCGTCGGTCATGGAATTTCGAAGCATATGTTCGTTTAGACTGGTCAACAGCTCCATGCGGATGAAGATATCGTGTCCGACCCCGCTTGGCTTCGGGAGGATTCTGTGATCCTCATAGGCCACGATATTCGTGTGACCACGCAGCTTATACATCAACTGTATCTCCGCGCTGATGTCCTTGATCACGCGTCCGTAGTGATCGGAAATGGAGGTCTCGTCCATGCCGTCATAGCGCAGCTGCTTGATTTCCTCCTCGCTCTGCGGCAGGGAGATGTATTTCAGCGCGGAGAAGTATTCTGCGCCCGTTGCCTCTTCGTGCTTGACAATTCTGTACACGCGCCCAAAGCTGCCGACGCCGATTCTCCTTTCGGCATGCCATTCGCCAAAGAGGGGTTCGAATTTTCTGATTATGTCCAATTTACTATCCTCCGATACTCAAGCAATCTATCCTATGGGTAATACTGCACCCATTCCACTTGATCCTTATACTCTTTTGTAGACGTATTGCTGTAAGGGAATGCAACATGAGTGCTTGTAACGGTCGTTTCTTGGTTGGTGGTGTCCTTGTAATAGTAGTAAGTTGTGGTTTTCGTGCGCGTGCGGTAACGCCATTCTGTACGGCCAGGGGTAGCTACAACCTGCTCTGATCCATTGGAGAACCAGTAGTCAACACCATTTGGGGCACAGCTATGACCTGTTTTGTTCCATGCGCCTGTAGTAAGCGGTGCGCCATCGCAATATGTTGTGCAATAATTTATATTTGTTGCTCCCTGATTAACTACATAATTCCGCGTAGTTCCCACAACTCTCGTAGAGCCAGTAAGGCGGCCACAATAATGATAATAATAATATCTTGTAGTGTATGTTGGCGCAATCCACTGCGATTCCACGTCAAAGGTGTCAGTGGATGCCCCTGGATTTGACGTACTCCACGCAGTCCAAGCGCCCCACGCGCCATAGCTGACTGTCGGGGTTCCGTATTGAATCCATCCGCTCAATGTGCTGGATGTGCTTGTGGTAAGCTCGCGGAGCGTATAAACCCATTTATACTGCACAATGGTTGCGCCGGCGGGTACCGATGTAATGCGCGTCCACGGAGCCATCGTTGGTGGCGGTGTCGGTGTGGGCGTCGGTTTCGGCGTGGGCGTGGGCGTGGGCGTTGGTTTCGACGTGGACGTGGGCGTCGGTTTTGACGTCGGTGCCGCGGGCATTTGGGTTGCCGTCGGGATAGATGCCGCTGTGGGTTTTGGCGTTTCCGGTGCCGCAACCGGCATCGTTGCTGACGATTCCGCTGTTTCGTCAGGTACAAGCTCCGGGGTTATTTCCGCCACTTCTGTGGGAACTGTGGTTGGTGGCAGTGTTGACCCGTCTTCGGGTGCGATCGCGTGTGTTTCGACGGAAGCGTCGATTCGTGAAGTTGGATCCGCTTTTCCCTTACCTTGCGCGACGCAAATCGCCAAAACGCTCAGCAGCGCAAGGCTTGCCGCCAGTACCGCAATTAGGCCGCCACGCTTCTTTTTGCGCGGCTCGGACGTTTCTTTTTTTGTGACGGACGAGTCTTCCGCAGGTGCGCGAGCAGCGCCGGTCGAAGAACTCTGCGAGACAGACCCCACATCAAACAATGAAACGGTGACATCCGCAGCATTTGCCGAAGGGGATGTTACCGGCTTCTCTTCCGTGGACGGGCGTGGATTGTCCCACAGGCTTTTCGTACCTTCCTCTTCCTTTGCTGGTGCTTGCGGAGTGATATCCTTTGTCGGCATATTGACAACAACTGGTGGGATCGCCGCCAGCACTTCCTCACCGCCGCGTAACGTGTCCAATGCCTCCTGCATTTCTGCAGGGGTCTGGAACCTTTCTTTCGGATCAAACGCGCAAGCCTTCAGCACGATTTCGCCCAAACGATTCTGCGCGTTTGCGGGCAGGGGTAACGTGTCTCCCCGCATGCGCCGCGCCAGTGCCTGCTCTCGGTCGGCGGGCAGGGGTACACCTACCTGCGGCAAAAGCGGCAAACGGTTATTGTTCAAAAGGCGATACATCGCAATGCCGAGAGAATACAGATCACAGGTCGCATCATAGTGATCACCCCGGAATACCTCCGGCGCCATGTAATTATACGTGCCTTTCTTGGAAAGGTTGGTGTTCGTCCTCTCCAATTGCCGCGCGATGCCGAAATCGCCCAACTTGAAGGCTCCGTTTTCCGAAACAAAAATGTTGTCCGGCTTGATATCGCGGTGAATGATGCGATGCGTCCCGCACAACGCCAGCGCGCTGCATAGGTCTGTACCCAACTTGAGAACGGATTCCGTGCTCACTCTGTTTTGCATGATATATTCATTCAGATTCGTCAAAAGTTCCATGCGGATGAAAATATCAAAGCCTGCGCTGCCCGGCTTGGGGAGTATTTTGTGATCCTCATAGGCCACAATGTTCGTGTTGCCGCGCAGTCTGTACATCAGCTGGATCTCTGCACTGATGTCCTTTACCATCTCCCCGTAATACACGGAGAGCGATTCCTCATCCATGCCCTCATAGCGCAGCTGCTTGATCTCCGTATCGCTCTGCGGCAGGGAAATATATTTCAGCGCGGAATAATAGCGTGCGCCATAGTCCTCGCGCCGAATCTTATACACGCGCCCAAAACTGCCCGTGCCGATCAGGCTTTCGGCGCACCATTCGCCGAACAGGGGTTCGAATTGTTTGATGATTTCCATTTGTATGTTCCTCCCGATGCGTCTGTCAGTCTACGAGTAAATTCAAATATCCCACGCCGTTTTCTCCAAGGACTTGGACCGGGGTAAGGCGATTGGTCGTGGTTCCATCGCCGAGCTGCCCACCGGGATCATTGCGCCCCCATGCCCAAACCGTGCCGTCTGATTTGAGGGCGATGGTATGGTCCCCGCCTGCCGCAATTGCCGTTATGCCGCTGAGATTCTCCGCTTGCACAGGAGTGCTGCTGCTGGTCGCGCTTCCGTTGCCAAGCTGCCCCCAAGCATTATTTCCCCATGCCCAGACCGTGTCATCTGATTTGAGAGCGACGGTATGGTCTTCGCCCGTCGCAATTGCTGTTATGCCGCTGAGATTCTTCACTTGCACAGGTGTACTGCGATTGTCCGTACTTCCATCGCCGAGTTGTCCATCTTCATTCAAGCCCCACGCCCAAACCGTGCCGTCTGATTTGAGGGCGATGGTATGGCAATAACCCGCCGCAATTGCCACGACATTGCTAAGATTCTTCACTTGTACAGGCAGGCTGCGGTCGGTCTTGGTGCCGTCGCCAAGCTGCCCACGACTGTTCCAGCCCCAAGTCCAAACCGTGCCGTCTGATTTGAGGGCGATGGTATGGGCCCTGCCCGCCGCGATTGCCGTTATGTCGCTGAGATTCTTCACTTGCACAGGTGCGCTGCGATTGATCGTGGTTCCGTCACCAAGTTGCCCCTTATAGTTATACCCCCACGCCCAAACCGTGCCGTCTTCCTTGAGGGCGATGGTATGGCAATAACCCGCCGCAATTGCCACGACATTGCTAAGATTCTTCACTTGTACAGGCAGGCTGCGGTCGGCCTTGGTGCCGTCGCCAAGCTGCCCACTACTGTTCCAGCCCCAAGTCCAAACGGTGCCGTCAGATTGGAGCGCGATGGTATGGCCCCTGCCCGCCGCGATTGCCGTTATATCGCTGAAATTCCCCACTTGCGCAGGTGTATTGCTTTGGGTCGTGGTTCCATCGCCGAGTTGTCCAAATTCGTTCGCGCCCCAGGTCCAAACCGTGCCGTCTGCACGGAGCGCGACGCTATGATCATTTCCCGCCGCAATCATCGGCGTTGCCTTGGGCACAGCTGTCGGCTTTATTGTTGGCTCCGCCGTCGGTGCGGGCGTGGGTGCTGCCGTCGGCGTCGGCGCGGCGGTTGGCTTCGTTGTAGGTTTCGCGGTCGTCAAAGCCAATAGCACGGGGCTGGGAGGCGGCGTTTTCGTAGAACAGCGCCCCACTTGCACAATGATAAAAATCAGAAGTGCCGTCAATACGGCAAACGCGCCGTAAGCTATCACGGCCAACATGCTCGCGGGAAGCTTCTTCCACCGCGCCTTCAAACCGGCAAACGCAGCAGTAACAGTGGCCAGCAAACCCTTGGAAAACTTCTCACGTTTTGGGGCAGGCGGCACTGCTTCTATCGGCGGTGGGATTTCGTTTTTGATTGGTTTTGGCGCGGGCGGCGGCGGATCTTCCCGGAAGATATCGTAAGTGATGTCTGCCGGCGCATCGAATATGTCAATGGTGCGTTCTGCCCCCTTCGCGCCTTGGAGGCCGCTCTCCGCTAAGTCACTCGTTTTCCCTGCAATCCCTTCCAACGCCCACCACAATTCCGCCGCAGAAGCAAAGCGTTCCTTCGGGTTAAACGCGCAGGCTTTCAACACAATTTCGCCGAGATGGTTTTGCGCGTTGCAGGGCAGGGGCAATGTATCCCCTCGCATACGACGCAGCAAAACTTGATCTTGATCCGAAGGCGACACCTGCCCTTGCGGCATAAAGGGCAATCTGTTGTTGTTCAGCAATCGGTACATCACGATGCCGAGAGAATATATATCGCAGGTCGCGTCATAGCGATCCCCACGGTACAGTTCGGGCGCCATGTAATTAGGCGTGCCCTTTTTGGACAGGTAGGCATCCGTGCGCTCCAACTGCCGCGCGATTCCAAAATCACCGAGTTTGTAGTCGCCTCTGTTCGTCACAAAGATATTGTCCGGCTTGATATCGCGGTGAATGATACGATCTTCCCGGCACAGTTCCAGCGCGCTGCAAATATCCATGCCAAGATTGATGATATCCGCTTCCGTGGGGGGATGCTCGTGCATGTATGTATCCAAGTCTGTCAGCAATTCCATGCGGATAAAGATATCATAGCCCACGCCACCGGGCTTGGGGACTATTTTGTGATCCTCATACGAAACGATGTTTGTGCGCCCGCGCAGGCGGTTCAGCAGGCGAATTTCCGCACTAATATCCTTCACCATTTCACCATAATAGTGGGAGAGGGATTGCTCGTCCATGCCCTCATAGCGCTGCTTGCGGATTTCCTCCGCGCTCTGCGGCAGAGAGATATATTTCATCGCCGCCGTATAGGTATTGCCAAATTCTTCTCGTACGATTTTGTACACGCGCCCGAAGCTACCTGTGCCGATCAGGCTTTCGGTGTACCATTCGCCGAATAAGGGCTCAAATTTCTTGATGATATCCATAGATTTTTTCTTCTCTTCGGTTATCAATCGGGATTCTTATAAAATACTTCGGAGGCATAGAGGTGAATTGGGTCAAGAAACGCATTAGTGGTCTCTTCATAATCATCATATATTTTGACCCATACTTCACCTGCTTCAACGATGATATTTTCTGTTTGGCCATAATTCTCATAACTGATGAGGATATTATTGGTCGTGCCCTGTATTGTGAAGCTATACCAGTCTCCAGATTCCTTCTTCATTGCCATGCCCGGCCATGCCTCAAAGGCATTCTGATAATCTGCACTCCAAGCCCAAATATAGGCGTTTTTCCAATCTTTCGGAACTTTCACATGAACAATAATTTCATAGGATCTTCCTATGGCAGAAGTAAGGTGTTTGCCGTCTTCCACTTCCGACGAAACAGAAATATATAATTCATCACACCGCAAAAATTTTATATCAATCGTTTGAGCAGCACCACCATCTGCACTCAGAACGATACCATTTACCCAATTGGGCAAGGAGTAATAATACCATCCTTCGTAGTCGGAAACTGCCGACATGCATTCGCCGGGCCACTCATCAAAGACGTTGCCTTTGCCTTGATCGCTCCATGCCCAAATGTTTGGAGTGCCCCAGTCCTCCGGCACTTGCGCACATACAAAAAACATTCCACTCGGCACATCAACGACAAGGCTCGGTATAATTATTTGCGAAGGTGATGCTTTTGGTGTTGCAGTCGCCTTGCTCGTTGGTGCTGTAGGCTTCAGAGTCGGTGCGACTGTTGGCTTGATGGCTACTTGCGACACGAACGATGACAAATTGAAGCCCAAAAACGCAAGCGCAAGAAGCGTCAGCAACGCGGCGGGAGCAATCAGCCACAGCCAACGCTTGCGAGATTTTCGCTTTTCGGCAGGTGGCGCTGTGTTTATGGGCGTTATCAAGGACGCGGCTGCGACGGGAGCCAGAGCAGGGGGCGGAGCTGCGCCTACTGCCTTGCCAAATAAGCCGATGGTTCTGTCATCCTTATCTTCGTAAGCCGCATCTTCATCCAAAGTACCCGGGACATTCGCTTCGAACAAACCGATGGTGCGGTCATCGGTCGGTGCCACTTCACGTCTGCGTGGAGCAGGCTCTTCGACCACGCTTCTTATCTCCGCAATCCTCTCAGACTGCACAAAGGACGTGCTTTGTGGAATCGGCTCCGGGGGGATGCTCGGCATATCAAACAAAGAAACGGTGGTATCCGTAGTCTCCTGCGCCGCAGAGGGAGGAGTCGCAACACCAAACAAAGAAGCAGTTCTATCCGTTGCACTCTGCGCCGCAGAGGGGGCAGGCGCACCCCGCATATCATTCGCCCGCTCCATCTCCGCAGGTACGGTGGAGACAACGCATGGCGCAGCTTTTACTGCCGCAGTCCCATCCGCCAGAGCAAATAGTTCCTCCCGCATTTCCTGCGGGGTTTGATACCTGTCCCTCGGGCCGGACGCGCAAGCTTTCAGCACGATTTCTCCCAATCGGTTCTGCGCGTTTGCGGGCAGGGGCAGTGCGTCCCCTCGCATGCGACGCAGCAGAGCCTGGTCCCAATCCGATGGCATCACCTGCCCCTGCGGGACAAACGGGATGCGGTTATTGTTCAACAGCCGATACATCACGATGCCAAGAGAATAGATATCTACCGTGGCGTCATAGTGCGATCCCGCAAAAATCTCCGGTGCCATATAGTTTTTAGTTCCGATTTTTGTGAGATTGGTGCCTGTGCGCTCCAGTTGCCGTGCGACACCGAAGTCACCCAACTTGAAATCACCGTTCTGTGAGACGAAAATGTTTTCCGGCTTGATATCACGATGGATGATATGATGCCGTCGGCACAACTCCAAGGCGTTGCAGATATCCAAGCCCAGGCGGACGACTTCCTGTTGGGAAAGGGAGCAGTCGGCGGCGTATGCGTCCAACGGGGTGAGCAGTTCCATGCGGATGAATATGTCATACCCCATCCCGTTCGGCTTGGGAAGACGTTTGTGATCCTCATAGGCGACGATATTGGTATTCCCGCGCAGCTTATACATCAACTGAATCTCTGCGCTGAGATCCCGCGCCATCTGGCCGTAATACTCTGAGATGGAAGCGTCGTTCATGCCCATCTGCCGCAGCTGAGAGCTTTCCGCCTCGCTCTGCGGCAGGGATATATATTTCAACGCGGAATAATACGTCGTGTCAAAATCCTCGCGTTTGGTCTTATACACGCGCCCGAAGCTGCCTGTCCCAATTAGGCTCTCGGCGTACCATTCGCCGAAGAGGGGTTGAAATTTTTTTATGATGTCCACGCTGTCCTCCTGTGTGCAATCTGTTTATGGATAATACCGCACCCATTCCAACTTACTCTGTGAAGTCTTTCGCAGAGTACGCGTTTGCCGCACCGTGACGCAACGCAAACGGGTGGCGAAACCTCGAACAAGAGGCGCGCCGCCCTCCGCGCTGCGCCTCTTGCTGCACCAAAATCTGCCGTTTCCCAAACCTTCATCCAATTTGTTCCCACTGTGGATCTTACTTAGGGAAGTTCGGGCTCAATCTACATTCATTAGTCTTATGGCGTATATTTTGCCGATATACGCATCTGCGTTCCCGACGCCTTCTTTGCCGACATCAATAACAATTTCATTGTCTTTGTTCTCCCGAGATCCGACTATCCGGTTTTTACCCGCGAAGAACGTGTAGCGTCTACCGTAGGTTTCCTCCGTGTCTTTCTCGAATACACGACTGAACAAACTGAGAAAATCACTTTCTGGGGTTCCGATTTTGATGCCACCGGGTAGTTCCATTTCAACCTTCACCAAATGCTTCGAGTCTATTTCAATGATAAAACAGTATTCAATGGCAAGCGGTTTCAGGGAATAATTATAGAAGGTAATGTCTTCTATATACTTATCTCCTTTTTTCAATGTGAAACCTGAATGGCCACCTGACGACAGAGTGGAAAAATCACTATAGTTTGAGCTCATTCCTGGTAGGTGATCCAACGTTTTGTTATATATAGCCCACCCGTTGTCCAAAAAGGCCGACAACGGCGCAGGCAAGTGATATAAATCGCCGTCTATCATCACATTGAAGCTCTTGATATCATCCCCCAACTCCGCAGGCGCACGATAACTCTTCTCTTTGTCTGTTATCTCGGTACTCACTTCGACAACATCACTGTCAATCCTAATTGCATTTTCAACGTGGATCTCGAAAACTACATAGTCTTTTATCCTTATATTAATTTCTCTATATGAACTATTTGCGTATTTGTACGTCAAGGAGCAATAACCCGGGTCATCGTCGGGCTCATAAATGCTGTACGGCTCACCATACGCTGCCAGGATATCTTCCTTGGTGGATACACCGCATTTAATTCCTTTTGGCAACTCCAATTCCGCTTTATTGTTAGACAAATCACACCCGAAGAAGATAACTGTACTCTCCTGAACAAAGCGCACCTCTTCACTCATATTTGCCAGTTGCACATATATCTGGTTGCCGTTCCTTGTAAAATAGAAAATACCATACTGACCGGGGATGAACGCACCGGAGAGTTCCTTCTCCGCTTTCCATCCATAGGATTGGAACACTTCCAAGGTAACCGGCAGTTGAAACACATCCCCGTCAAGCATCACGGTAAAGCCAAACAGTTCATCGGACATTTCAAAGGTGGCCAACGGCACGATTGGAACGGGTGTCGGTGTGGGCGCAGCAGTTGCCTCGGCTGTTGTCGTTGCTTTGGCTGTTGCTGTTGCCTTCCCTGACTCTGAATGGAGTCCACTGCCAATGACATCCGTCCCGCTGCCCCCCTTGTTACTTAAAGCCAAGATAAGAATGACGCTTGTCAGTAATACTGCAAAGAAGGCTGCAGCCAACAGCACAAGCATTTTCTTGCGTGGTTTTGGCGGAGTGGGTACAGGACTTGGTGGGGTATCACGAAGTTCTTCGGCAGGAGATGTGGCCGCTTTACCAAACAAGGAAACCGTTTCATCCGTAGAGCGCATGGGAGGGGATAGTACCGGCTCCGGGGATTGCGTGCCTTCTTCTTCTTTTGGCGGTTCTTGCGGAGTAGGCGCAGGCGCTGGTGGGGGAGGTTCCTTTATCGGCGGATTCACCACAAAAGGCGGGATCTCCGCCAGCACATCTCTGCCGCTACGCAACATGTCCAATGCTTCCCGCATTTCCGGTGGGGTTTGATACCTGTCCCTCGGGCCGGACGCGCAAGCTTTCAGCACGATTTCTCCCAATCGGTTCTGCGCGTTTACGGGCAGGGACAGCGAATCCCCTCGCGATCGGCGTATTAGTGCTTGATCCCAATCCGATGGCATCACCTGCCCTTGCGGGACGAAGGGAATGCGGTTGTTGTTCAACAGCCGATACATCACAATGCCAAGAGCGTAAATGTCCACCGTGGCGTCATAGTGCGAGCCCGCAATAATCTCAGGTGCCATATAGTTTTTGGTTCCGATTTTTGTGAGATTGGTGCCTGTGCGTTCCAGTTGCCGCGCGATGCCAAAGTCGCCCAGCTTAAAGTCGCCGTTTTGTGAAACGAAAATGTTTTCCGGCTTGATATCGCGATGGATGATATGATGCCGTCCGCAAAGCTCCAAGGCGTTGCAGATATCCGAGCCTAAGCGGATGATTTCCTGCTCGGAAAGGGAGCGGTTGGCGGCATACCGATCCAGAGGGGTGAGCAGTTCCATGCGGATGAATATGTCATATCCCATACCGTTCGGCTTGGGCAGACGTTTGTGATCCTCATAGGCGACGATATTGGTGTTGCCGCGCAGCTTATACATCAGTTGGATTTCCGCACTAAGGTCCCGCGCCATCTGGCCGTAATACTCCGAGATGGAAGCATCGTTCATGCCCATCTGCCGCAATTGGGAGCTTTCCGCCTCGCTCTGCGGCAGGGAAATGTATTTCAGAGCGGAATAATAGGTCGCGTCAAAATCCTCGCGCTTGATTTTGTACACGCGCCCGAAGCTGCCTGTCCCAATCAGGCTCTCGGCATACCATTCGCCGAATAGGGGTTCGAATTGTTGGATAGTTGTCATGGTGCATCTCCTTTAGAATCTGGTGGTGTATAAGGTAGCGAATTCGGTGTCTATTCTGCCGGGATTGCGGTAGCGGGTATATATGGAATGATCGGAATGGTCGGTGTATTCTGGCTCTCGGTATCCGTCATAACCGGGACATCCGTAAAGTTCGGTTCAGTCGGCTCCACGAAAAATGTCTCAACCGGAGCACTTGTAGCTTCCGGGGCTTCGCGCGCAGGCCATGGCGCAAAGAAGTAGAGCAATGCGAAAAGGACAAAAAGTAGCGCAAACGCACCCATAAAGATTGCGGCAAGCGTCCCCGCGCGAGGTCTGCTCGATATAGGTTTTGTAGGCGCGGGTGGCGTTTCCGTTTTCTGCACATCGATTACAATAATACTGGTATTATCTCGTCCGCCGTTTTGCATGGCCTCATCGAAAAGCGCGACCGCTGCCTGCTCGGCCGTTTTGCTTTCGCGCAGGATTGCTTCAATGCGGTCGTCCCAAACCATATCGGTGAGCCCGTCCGAACACAACAGAAAGCGCATACTGCCCATGACCGCGACGGGCAGAAGCACGTCTGCGGAAACGCTGAGCTCGTCGGCAAAGACACCTAAATGCGCGGTCAGCCTGTGCCAATCGTGGTCTTTGCGTGCTTGGCCCTCCGTCAGCAATCCCATTTTCATTTTGGTCGCGACGAGCGTATGATCCTCCGAAAGCTGACGCAGCCGTCGGTTCGCAAAGACATAGACCCGCGAATCACCTATGCTGTACGCGTGTACGCTTTGATCGCGAACCGTAAGCATGGCAAATGTTGTCCCCATACGCGCATTTCGATTGCGCATCTCGGTGCAGATAGCGGCGTTCGCCTCCACTACGCATTGCTGCGCCAAGGCGTCCAACTGCTCCGATGTCGCTTCGCGCATGCGGGGCGCGAAAGTATCCAAGGTTTGTACCGCCAATAAAGAGGCCAGCTCGCCGGATTCCTGCCCGCCCATACCGTCACAGATTGCGAATACGTCGGGCGCATCTTTTTCGCCGCACAACAAAAATGATTTTTCTCGCGTTTCGGGTGTCAGTGATACCCCGCCCGCATACAGGTTATCCTCGTTGTTCGACCGCACCTTGCCCGCGTGTGAAAGGGCGGCGAAAGTTATGTGCATACAAACCTCCTAATGGATACACAATTAAGGGCGCAGTCACACACGCCCCGTTTTGAATTTATCTGTTCGCTTCCGAAGCTCTGTTCCCGCAGAAAGGTCAGAGAAAGAGCAGGGAAGCACATACATACGGTTCTCCCAAAACGCACTTCTTTTCCATGAAAGAAGTGCCGCATAGCCCGATTGGTCAGTGCCCGGGCTATGCGGCGCACGGCTTAGAAGCTTTGGATGCTGCTTTTGAGCGCCTGATCGGTACTCTGCAATTCGCGGGCCGTCGCGTCCATCAGCTTGGCATAGCCTTCGAGCAGTTCGGAAAAGTTTGTAAAGGTCGACTGCATACTATCAAACTTTGCCACGAAGGCATCCTGCGCCTCGCCCTTCCAGCTCTCGTTCAGGCCATGAACCAACGAGTTCAGCTTGGTCATCGCTTCGTCGTGCTGCCCCTTCAGGGTGCGAACCTCGCCCGCTTTTCCCGACAGCATTTCCGGGGTTACTTGGATGATTGCCATGTGTGTTTACTCCTTTGTTTTTTTATAAAGCATTGCTATACGCGACTGATCGCAGCAGCAGCCGTATTATCTGCCGACTCAAAACGATCCGCTGCATATCGCATTACTTCCGCGAATTTGCCCAGCGCTTCATAGAATTTTCCCATTTCCATCTTGCGCGCCGTGTAGTTGGCGTGGAATTCGGTCGCCGCTTCCCCGCGCCAGTCCATGCCGAGACCGGTCAGCACCTTGTTCATGGAACTCTGCGTACTCCGCAGCGTTTCCACCTGTTTGGTCAGCGCGGCTGCCTGCCCGCGCAAATAATCGATATCGCAGTTGTAGGTTTGCATGGTGTTATCCTCCGTTTTCTTTGTTTTTAGCCTATGATAAGCGGCTTCTTCTAGATTCAGATGTTGCACCCTTTCGGTCGGAAATGAGATAATTCGTTTGTCTCTTTACCTTTCGTTTCTATCGGTTGTACATGCCAACCTTCCTCATTGGTGTTCGGTGGATTAGTTATTGGCTTGCAGAGTCCATACTCTTCTTTAAGAATTCTTTCTTCTTCCAGTAGCGCTTCTTCGGATATGTTTATTCCTTTATGGTCTTTGTCGGTACCCCACGCGAATCTTCGAAACCAATCGCCACACTCGTTTCCTCCCTTATTCCCTGTTCCTGCAATATCAAGTGCCACACCATATTCATGTTTACTTGAACCAGGAGGGCCAGCATATGAAGCTCCAGGCTTCCTATTAATCCAATCATTGTACAACTCTGTTTGCTTCTGATTTGTCCGGTAGCCTCCATCACTGGTAATTTTGAGCTTTATAGGATTTCCGTCTGTATCTTTGGGGCCATAATCACGAACCCAAGCGGCAAGTCGCCTCAAAAACACCTTATCTATACATAACTCGTTAGCATTACCTGTGATATCGATATAGGCTGTATACTCTGCCTCCTCATTAAATGTTCTTTCTAGTACCGAAGAATCAACGGGATCATTTTTTTCCCTCCATCTTTTCAGCTCAGCCAACTTCGCTTTCTCCCAAGCTAACCGTTCTTCATCTGTTTCTGGTTTCCATTCACTGTTATCATCAACGTTGGTTACTGTAACACCATCGCTCGTGGTAATTGTTTTACCCCCAAACAGCGCGGCAATTGCCACCACTTGCGCCAGATATCTTTTCCTCATATCCTCAAACAGTGCTTTAATCCTATTCCAAGCCGTGGATAGCAGTTTTTTTAGCAAGTATTTCAGTTCGTTCGTCTTTTTCTTTACCGCTTTGTCTGCCGCATCAAATTCGCTTTGTGTTGCATTCATGGCGCGAATCAGCGCATCGGCTTGCGACTGCAAAGTCTTCAGCGTCCTTTCCGTGAGTGAAAAGTCTCCTTCGATATTTAGGCTGCGCATAATGGTAGGCTCCATCTCGCGGCGCAATTTGCTGATTTTGCCTTGACAATCCTTGCTCATGCTACGAACCTTTCGCAGACCGGCTGTGATGTCGTCCCTTACGGTTGTGGAATAAAATACTTTCACAGCTTAAAATCCCCCCCCGCTATGACCGCCGCCGCCAAAACCGCCGCCGCCACCTGCTGTAAAGTTTCCTTGTGGAGGTCGGCGAATGCCGGTTTCTTGAATATTGTTCGCTGTGAAGTTTTCGAGGCCATGTGTTTTTTTTGCGATCCGGTCTATTTGGATTTCGGCGCCATATCTATCATTTGTCTGGTAAATGTGAAGCTTGTCCCCAACATAATCCCCCTCAACATAGACATTCGTAATATGATCCTGACAGTTTTTCAGAGAGGATGTGTCACTAATATTCGGGCGAGCATTGTATGTATAAACATCGCCCAAACGCGCTGGTGATTTTTCTGCGATCTTCGAGGCAAAGGCCAAAGCGTTTGCCCCGCCAAGGGAATGTCCTGTGACATTGATTTTTTTGTTGGAGTATCTATCCATAAGTTCCGAAGCAAGTTTCTTTGCAGCTGCTTCTTGTACAGAATAGCCAACAATCGCGCTACCCAAATTGTCCAAGACCCAATCTTGTACATAATCAGTCGGTAATTCGAAAGGTTTTTTCAAGGGCTGGGAACCTCTAAACGCTACATAGAGTTCCCCGTCTTTTTCAAATACTGTAACTTGCATTCCGCCTCTAGAAATGGTATCTTCTATCACTATATAAGGGCCTTTAGTACGGTCTGGGAATCCATCACCCTTTTTCCAATTTTTGTACGCAGCATCAGCTAAATCGGCATATTCCTTAATCTCTTCAGCCGCAGCACGATCAACAGGGTTTCTCTTCCGTTCTTCCTCTTTTCTCTTCCTTGCTTCTTCCTCTCTTTTCTTTTTTTCCTCCGCTAATCTCCTTTTTTCTTCCTCTGTAGTCCATGGAAGCTGATCCGGGGATTGCGGCCCAGTATACGGAGGGCAATACGCAGCCTTGCTTGGCGGTACGGCAACCACAACGGCAACCGCAGTAGTAGTGACTCCACCGAACAGGGTGGCTATCGCCGCCGCGGTCGCCCACATACGCTCTTTAATCTCAGCAATCATCGCTTTCATCCAATCAAAAAGCCCGGGCTTTGAATTTTTCAGCACATATTTCAGCTCGTTCGTCTTTTTTTGGACATCCTTGTCGGCAGCGACAAACCCGTCCTGCAATGTATTCATGGCACGGCGCAGCCCTTCGGCCTGTGTCAACAATTGTTTCAGCTTGGTTTCCGCGCTTTTAAGCTGTGTGCCAATACCCAGGCTGCCGGCAATGGTGGCGTCCAAATTGGGACGCAATTTGCCAATCCGTGTTGCGCAATCTTTGCTCGAATCGATTAATTTGTGCAACCTCGGGTCTATATCATCCCTTACTGCTGTGGAATAAAACACTCTCATGTATTTCTCCTTGGATATGATTTAGCAGTATAATACTTTTATCTGCCTAAACTACTGATTACGCTTTGCGGATCCTTCATAAACTGGATAGGGTCAACATTCTTGCTACTGTTACTGGCATCGCTTTTCCAGTATTGGCCCCCATACTCGTAGCCTTTATCCATAACCCGAATTTCAAGATGCAAATGCACATTGTCCGCACCGGATTTGCCCATTTGCGCGATTAAATCACCTGCTTTGACAGTATCGCCGGGTTTAAGATCCGGTTTAGCGGCCAAATGTCCGTAATCAATGAAAACAACTCTGCCATCTATTTCACACATAATTACGAGATTGTTACTTTTTCCAATTGGATTTCCGTTCACATCGCGCCCCTGCACTTGTTCATTTAAAACAACTTTTCCGTCCATGATTGCCGGTAGAAGTGGTCCTGTTGTTGCAGTTTCATCTTTATGATGGAAATCCGCCGCTTTCTTTTTCCAATTATCGTGCCATGTGCCTATATCTTCAATATAATTATCAGAGCCGTCTTTCTTTTTTGGCAGATAAAAACCATATTTTTCGTCTAGCAAGTTGACAACTTTAACTTGCCCTGTGTCTACAACCCCCGCTCCACCGGCAGCCCCAATGGTGTTTACCACCCCGCCTGCTCCGGTCGCGATTCCGCCGGGCACGACAACACCTCCACCTGCTAACGCGCCACCTATTGTGCCGCCAAACAGGGCGGCAATTTGCTCGATTGGCGTAGGGTGTTGACCTAGCATCAAAAACGCCCACGGCAGTAACTTTGGGATCAACTTGAGCCTCTCCCAAAACCCCTGCTTTCTTTTAAGTTCGTATTTCAGCTCAGCGTTCTTTTTCTGCACGTCCTTATCCGCAGCAACAAATCCGTTGTGTAGCGCATCCATGGCGCGAAACAGCGCATCGGCCTGAGCCATCAAGTTCTTCAGCTTGTTTTCCGCACCTGATAGCTGTGTGCCGATACTCAGACTGCCGGCAATGGTGGCGTCCATCTCGCGACGCAGCTTGTTGATCCGATTTGGGCAGTCTTTGCCCGTATTGCGGATCTTGCGCAAGCCGGCATCCATATCGTCCTTTACTGCTGTGGAATAAAAGACCCGCATGCTCTACATCCCTCCGGGGCCAGGCATATTCGCCGCCGCTGCCTCTGCCAGCTGCAGCTTACGCACCGTTTTCTCAATATTGCCCGCGATGTCGTTCAGGGTCTTTTCCAAAGCTTGCATATCCTTTGCCCATTGATCCATCTTGCCGCGGAACTCGTTTGCCGCGCTGCCGCTCCAAACCGGTCCGCCCTGGCTGTTGCGAAGGATGTTTGCCTCCCGCTTCATTGCGGTGCAATCGTTCGCGATCTGCCGTAGTTGCAGCGCCTGCCGATTCGCCTTTGCATAATCCACTTTTATCGTCACCATCTTATTGCCTCCCTTATTTGTCCATTTGCAGAATGCTGCCATCCCACGCGCCCAAGTCCGCCAGACAGTCACCGTCCTCAATGCGTGCGCCATTGAATGCGAGCCGGACGCGGCTCCAATCATGGAACCCCGGAACCTCCATTGCCCGAATTGTATCCAGCAGCATAGGACACAACTCGTGTGCAGGGAGTTGCGCGGGGAGTTCAAAATCCCCGGCAAAGCCCATTTTTTCCTGAACTAATGTCACAACCACATGATCAACCATCTGCGTTCCCTGCCTATTCGTTCAAGAGCCTTGCAATATGGGTGCGAACATCCTCCGCGCCTATGTTCCGAAACTCCATGCTTTCCTCTCCGCCATCCAAGACGGGTACAATCTGCAACATACCGTTCGGGCAGGACAGGCAAAGGAAGGTTTGGATCGGCATCTCCATATTCGTGAAGTCCGTTGCAACAACGGAGTGGTATACACCCTCCTCCCGCAGTCCCGCCGCGATTATTTCCGCCATGGCTTCCCCGCAGCCCAACGCAGTAAGAGAAGTGCGGATATCCTTTTTCCGCTTGGCAGCGTCCAGCTCCGTTTGCTGTGCAATGAATGGCGCATCGGCAGAGCCCGGCATGTCGGAGATATGAAATGCTCGCGTGAGCAGAGATGCTGCTTCGCCGCCGGTGACAGCATGAACTTCCAAGGTGCCGTCCTCGTTTTTTATGAGTCGAACCATGGCGTCTTCCATGCTGTAGAACTGAAATCCCGTATGATCCTTGCCCTTGACAGTTATATCACTGACGATATGCTGCCGACACAGCGCGAACGGGCGAATCAGCGCGAGCAGTTCCTCTTCCAAGGTGCCGATCCCGTCGAAATCCATTTGCGCAAAGCCGCGCGCGCCCAAGGATTCTCCCGCTTTCTGCATGCGCTCGGCGATTTCCGCATCCGTCATGCCATAGAACACATCGTCTACGCCAAAGATCTCAGCGGCACCGAGAGACGAACACAGATAAAACAGTTCTTCAGGGGTCAATATCACTTGTTGCATAAACTTCCTCCTCCTTATTGCGAAAACATGGCTTTGAAGCGCATGGGTTTTCTGTTTTTTAGGTAACTCCCTTCATACTCGCCAAAAGGAATTTCCTGCTGGGAATAGGGAACATCCGGCGCAAAGCAGCTGTGCGCGCGATAGCTACCACCCAACAGAATGGCCTGCGCGCCGCTGATCAGACCTGCCGTAAAGCGCTCGCCCTGGCTGTTCAGCCGCGTGATATCATCCGCTTGACCGGCGGCAATCAGATATACACCCAAGCCTTTTCCCAGGCGCATGATGGCGCAAAGTCTGTCGATGGATTTCTCGCAAACACCGTCAAAACAATCCTTAATATCATCCACCAGAATGATGATTGGGGCGAACGTGGTATGCCGAGCGGACGTAAATATTTCCTTACGCGCGTTCAATTCTCGGGCTGCACTTTCCAGCAGATCGTCCATTTGTTTACCGTATAGGGCATAGTCATTCCCAAGCTCGCCTTGCAGTTCAGCCAGCCCCTGCCGCAAAGAGTCGAATGCAATGAGCCTTCGCTCTTCTTCTTGAAACAGGCTGCGAGCTATGACTTTCAGGAAATTGCTCTTCCCGGAACCGGGCGTACCGGAGATCACCGCATAGTGTGACAAAGCCATATCAAGCGTTATCGGTTCCACTTCCTCCGCCGTCAAGCCGATGGCACAACCCGATGTCTGTACACTACCGAACGGTATGATTTGCGGGAGGATCGGTATGGGTCTTGCCTTGGCTCCGTGCCAATTATCCTTCATCTCTTGTACGATTTGGCGGAGCAGGCGTGTGCGTTCGCTGTCCTTAAAGCTTTTTGCGGGGAGTGCCGTTTGGAACTCCAAGGGCCCTTGCTGTGACCGCACAAGGCCTCTGCCCGGTATGTTTTCGGGGGTTAGGCCGCCGGTTTTACCGACAATCTGCGCAAAATCGTTATAATCGGACATCTGCAGCGCAATGCCGGATTTTATGTTTTGGTTGATTCTGTACCCAAGTGACATGGGCGTATTGGCGCAAGTCGCAAGATAAATACCGTAATTCGCACTTTCTCGGGTGATGGTGATAAAGAAATCTTCCAACGCTGGATAGAGATTTAGGACGGGGGTGAAGTTATCCAAGATCAATACGATATAGGGAAGCGTTTTCCCTGAAATCTCACGGTAGGCAGCGATGTTTCCCGCTCCGCAATCTGAAAAGTCGCTTCGGCGCTTGCGCAGTTCTTTACCGAGCATTTTTGCGAGCTTCTCAACCTTTTCTTCATCATTGTCATTGGCGACGCCGCCCACATGCGGAAGCCCGGCAAATTGCCCCATGCTCCAGTTGCCGAAATCCATCAGGTACAGATTTATTTCTTCCGGAGTATAATTTCGCGCAAGCGACAGGATCAGTGTATGTAAAAAGGTGGTTTTTCCGGATTGCGGCGCGCCGAATACAACAAAATGCCCCTCAGCGGTGAAATCCACCGACAGCGGATATTGATTCTGCGCCCTCGGATCATCTACCTGTCCTACGACAGCGCGTAAAGAACCGGCGACGGGCTCGACGCTGAGATCTTCCAGAAACAGAGCGTCGGGCAACTTTTGCGTCCAAACCTTGTTCGCGGAAGCGATCTTACGCTGTAAGGTATAATCACGGATGTGGCGTACAATCACATCGATTTCCGCATCGCCGGAGTGATGCTTCATTGTCTTATCGTTCTGCGCATATCGCATTCGTTCTCCGCGGAGGGATACGGCGGAGATTCTGGGATTCACCGTCACCCGCTCTGCGCGGTTGGGCAGATAAGGGGCACCGCTCCAAAATGATTGTATCTGCGCATACACTTCGTCTTCGCCTACCTGCACATATGCGCGACCGGGCTGCGTGATTGCAGCGGCGTCCGTATGCCCCAGCATATCCCGACTGTCAGCGGAACTGGCCACTTTCAAGCACCAACGGAACCGCGTGTTGGCGTTCATCTTATCATTCACAACCCCTGTCGGCTTTTGTGTCAATAGCAACACATGCACACCAAGTGTTCTTCCGGTAGCGAATATTCTGTCTACGACTGTCATGAAATCGGGGAACTGTACCTTGAACTCAGCAAACTCGTCAATTACGACAAAAAGATAGGAAAGCGGTTCAAGTTCATTCTGTTTTTGCCGCAATTGCAGATATCCGCTGATATTATTTACACCGTAATGATCAAATAATGCCTTTCTCCGCGACAGTTCATTTTCCAATGCAATCAGGTTGCGATGGATATTGGTATCCAAATCGGAGATCGTTCCCGCCAAATGCGGCAGGTTCAAGAAGGGCAGGATCAAGCCGGTGCCTTTAAAATCAATCAGCACAAACGATACAGCCTGCGGAGGGAAGCGCACGGCCATGGACAGGATCCAACTCTGTACCATTTCCGATTTTCCCGAGCCGGTCATGCCTGCAATCAAGCCATGCGGCCCATGCTTTTTTTCGTGAATATCGAACAGAAACGGATCACCGTTCTCTTTAACACCAATGGGAACCGCCATGGAACGATTCGCGGCGGCCGACGCCCAACTCGCTTCCAGTGGCAACTCACAGGGTTGTTTTGCGTTGAATCCTTGCAGGAATGTGATCGCCTCCGGCAACCCTCCGCTGTCAGCACCTTCCTGCAGACGGATTGGTGCCAGACTTCGGGCAGCTCGGTCAAAGGCTGTGTCATCGAACCTGTCGGGAGTAAATTTTTCCTTTTGATCCGCTTGCCGCCGATCATAGTGCTGTGTTGCCTTGCCCTGACATTCCACAATACCGATGCAATCTTTGGGCAATTGTTCAATCGTATCGGCAATCAAAACTATTCCAATGCCCATGCGCGGATCGTTCCGTGTCAAAAGGCGGCAGATTGTGTGATCGGCGATTGCGCTGATGTCGGCAATCATAAATAATAAAAATGGAGCCAGAGCCTTTTCGTTGGAACGGTACTCTTCCGCCCGAATCAATCGTTCGCGCTGTCCCAGAGCCTCTTCCATTTGCTTGAGCAGATCCGCACAGCTGCGCGCATTTCCTGCGATATAGCGAATGCCAGTGGCTTGATTATGGATATGCGGTAGCCAGCGGAGGGATTCCCAACGTTCGCTCTCCGCGTCCGGAAAGAGGACAACGAGGTTGACCTCCCGATAGCTATGGTGCGTGACGGCTTGCAGGAGCATTGCTTTTATGAGCGGTACGCTCTCTTTTCGGTCGCCGATAAAGCCATAGCTTGGAACCTTTTTAAAATCGATTGCCACAGGAACTGATTCGATATGTGCGTGCTTTTCGGCAATCGCTTGCGCTTTTGTTTCCAGTTCATCGTCTTCCAAGGACACAACTTTTTTCGGAGCCTTAATGCTCACAAGAAAGCGTTCCGTTCCTAAGCCAAGCCGCAGGGACATGAAATCATCGTCCGACGGTTGCCGTTCCCACAAGCGCCGTGTTCGAGATTTAACAATTACCGCGCATTCCTTCGAATCCGGATGCACATCAAGTCTTGCGGACAGCTGTTGCTTTTCCTTTTTCTCTATCTCTTCGACAACTTCCTTCAAATACGCGTCATATCGTTGCGAACGTATCTTGGTGCTCTCGCGAAACTTCTTAAGCTGACCGCGATAAGTTACGATGGCCACAAAAATGCTGACGAGCGTCATTGGCAAGGTATAAATCATAGATTGTGGGGAAGCTAATAAAGCGATTACTATCGTTATCGCTGCCATGCTCAATGGACCGATAAGCACTGATAGCCAATTGATTGATGGCTTGCCGCCGATCATAGGTGGACTTTGAATTTCAATTTCACCTTCGGGAAGGCTTTTGCGCAATCGGGGTGAGCGCTTGAGATATGGGTATTCAGGCAGATCCTTTTTAATGGAAACGGTCTCCCAAGCAAGATTGATACTTGCATCATGCCCCAATCCGTATGCAAGCAGAGTCGCATTCTCATACACGAACAGATAGCGATCTGTAACAATGCGATCTTTGTTCTTCAATTCTTTTTCGCGCACCCTATGTCCGTTCACATAGGTGCCGTTTGTGCTTTTGTAATCTTCAAGAAAATATGTTCCATTGCGCGGTTGCAGGCAGAATTGTTCCCGCGATATATTATTGTGCGCAAAAGCAATATCGCTCCCATCCGCTCGACCAACGCAAACCCTCCTGGCGGGCAGCATAATTCGCTTAACGTCATTTGTGTTTATGGATATAAACTGAAGCGCGATAGCGTTTGCTTTCAACATAAAAACATCGCCGGGCTTGAGTTGGGTCTCAGACACGGCAACTGAGTCGTGTGGTTTGATTGTCATGGTAGGCGTCGTGGAATTGAATGATGTTGTAATCGTCAGATGAACAGGCAATATTTCATTGTCTCGGAGAACAACATTGCAGTTTTCCGATCGACCGACATTCAATTTCGCCATATTGGAGATATCGCAATCGCGAATTTCGTTTTTTTCAATCACTCTTAAAATAAACATATCGCCTGTGTATTGCCCCTGCCTCTTCTTGATTTTCTGCATTAGCGAACCAAACTCACAATGACTTTGAACTCTTGACAACTGCGGCATAACGCGATGAACTACTTCCAAACAGTTGTTTTGTCCATTCGCCTTAATGTGTATCCCCAAAAGCATCCTTGTAACAGTATTTCAATCCGGGGGTATTCCGAAAAGGTACAGGTTTTTGGATATGTGGGTGTGAAACCATGGTAAGCTTGCCAATCGACGCAATTCTTGTTTTTTGGATATTTTTATCCAAATTTCGACGCGAAAGGCTTGATTTTTTGTGTTGAATCTGTTAATATTCTGTGAAGTGAGCCGTCCAAAAACCTGTACCTTTTTGGACGGTTTACTCTTTTTTCTTCGACTGCATTAGCTTATATAACTGCACTCTCTGATAGAATGTTGATCTCCTCATCCCGCATTGCTTTAATATTTCCTCCAATGGGACTTGTTTTTTCTCCCATTGCTTAATCAAAGTGCCGAAATTGTTCGGCATTTCTATTGGAGGGCGTCCAAAACGAACACCCTTGGCCTGTGCCGCTGCAATGCCCTGTGCTTGGCGTTTGTGTATGGATTCTCGCTCATTTTGTGCCACAAAGGAGAGCAACTGCAATGTTAAGTCAGCAATGAGCGTTCCCACCAAAGTCTTTTCGCATCTTGTATCAAGCGTATCCATATCCAACACGCAGATGTCCACGCCCATTTCCTTTGTGAGCATCCGCCATTGGTTTTGGATTTCTTCGTAATTGCGCCCCAAGCGGTCTATGCTCATCACATAAAGCAAATCTCCCGCTTGGAGTTTCTCGACCAACTTTTTGTACATAGGGCGCTCAAAGTCTTTGCCGCTCTGCTTATCAACGAATATTCGTCCCTGCGGGATATTCAGCTCCTGCATGGCGATAAGCTGCCTGTCCTCGTTTTGGTCTGTGCTTGAAACTCGGCAATAACCGTATGTTTTCATGTTCTGTACTTCCTCTCATAAAAAGTAAACGCCCATGCGGAAATGGTGCATGAGCGCTTGGTTGTAGGCAAGATATTTGTTTGTGTTTAGGCAGGTTATCCTATCGCAGCGACAATGTATTTCCCCGACGAAGAACCTGTGTAATGGAAAGTGAGGCCATCAGCAACAGATCGTTTCCAGTTTGCGGTACGATCGTAAGTGGTGATGGATGAAATGCGGAATAATTGATCTTAGCTCGCGGAGCTTAACTTGATAAGGATAGTAAATAAAAGGCTTGTGGGACGTGCTTGTGGGACGCAAATTTTCGCTTGGAGCAAGCGCAGAATTTGTGGTATAATGATGCAAATTACATGGGAGAGAAGTTTCGGTGCGTCTCTTTATTTCTATTTGTATATGCTTTGCTTTACTCGCCGCCGCGCCCACGCCGCCGCCGACTCCGCCTTGGCCGCAGCATCGGCTTGCCGCTGCCACGCCGGAGCCGGCACAGCCGCTGGAAACGCCGGAACCAACAGCAGAACCCGCCTCGGCGCCCACGCTGGAACTCGGATATTGGGCGCGGCAGTTCGACAAATGGCCACTTACCGTTGCGAGCATTCTTGCGGGTGCTTTTGTAAACATCATCGTGCTTCCATTCGTTCTATCTAGGCTGCGCGCAAGAAAGCGCGCGTTGGAGATTACGGGAATGAAAGGGCGCGATCTGCGCCGCTTTGTGCCTGTGAAGGTGCATATAGAGTTCTCGGATACCATGAACCCGCGGACATTGCCCGAAAGCATTCCGCAAGATCGGCAATCAAAACTGGACTTGCAGCCTTGGTGGAAACTCAGAAAAATCGCATGGAAAGGCGAGTACAAGAAAAGAGATTTTTCAGCAGTCGTACTGTTCGCAGAAGCGGGTTATGGCAAATCCATCTTGATGGAGCGGCTATATTATTTCTTGGAGCGGAAACGGCAGCGCTGGAAGCTGTTGGACAGCATACGCAAGGATGTTGTCCCCGTGATTGAATTTGCACGTTGTCATTCCCTCACGCAGCAAGAATTGAAAACCCTCGTCGCAAAAAAAGCAGGCGCCGCGGAAACCGAAAACAATCGGCGCATTTTACTTTTGGATGCGCTGGATGAACTGCCCGGAAATCTGACGCCCGATTTCCTCCGCGACTTGTTTGCCGCAAAAAGCCGATATACGACCCTGATTATATCTTCCCGCAAAGATGCGGTGATTCAGGACGGTCGTATTTTTGGTGTCCCCACGTATCGGGAAGGTAGCCGGGCGGGCGTCGTATATCCACTGAAGGCGTGGATGCCTGTGGTGGACACGGAAACCGTCGACAGGGAAGACCTCAGAAGAACACTGAAAATCTGCAAACGCAATTTCGTTTTGAGCGATGGCATTCCAACGGAAATCCCCGCAGGCAAGCTTAAGGACTCGAATGAGGGAGCCAATAAAAAAGAGGAAACGCCTTTGCGGAAGGAACTTGAACAGCCCAAGGAAACGAAGCAAAAGAAAGCGCCCAAGGCAATTCGGAGAGCACTGCGCATTTATCGCGACGCGCGCACTTGGGTGCAAGGGAATAGGCGCTTCCGGCGGGAAAGAAGGCGGATCATAGGTCTTTTGCGCGGCTGGCTGGAAGAGGTGATCACCGAACAGGAAACAATGAAAGAGAGGAAGGCCCCACTCTTCTGGTATGAACCTTTTTTTGCAGCAAACGCGCACGTGCTGCAGGAAGAGGATGATACAACAATCGCCTTCGAAGAAGCAGATATTAAGCGCCGCATCGTGCATAAACGCATCAATACGCAATGCCACAAACCGGGATCATCCGGGCCCGCGAAGAACATCGTCGTTTTAGACACCCTGATTGACATTGCCAAAAAACTAAAGCATGCACCTCCTGTCTCCGGCGTAAAGCGCATGGTGAAAGCGCGGCCGCGCTATGAAAGAATGTATCGCGGCCGTGTGGACGTAAAAGCGGAATCCTTAATGGCGGATATTAGAACCTTCCTTGTTGGGCAACGTGGTGCTGCGCTGGATGTGGCAGATGCCAAGACGAGCGGGGGAAAACCCTTGGAGGCAGAGCGGAGCGAATCCTTCGAAGAATATAAATTCTTTGAATACTTCGCCAGCCCCAGCAGCGGCACAAGATGGGAAGAAGAGGAACAGAAAAAGAAGGACGCGGAGGCAACAGCGGGAAAAGCGGAAGAGAATGCAAATCAAGAGGCAGTACCAGACGCCGCTTGGCAGCAGGCCTATTCCAGGCTGTCGGGCTACGACCCCAAAAACAAATACACATCGCTAAAGAAAATCAGCGAAAGCCTGGACGTCCTGCAAAACTTCGGCGGCATCGCCTGGCAGGCGCTGGATGTGGAAGAAGTGGAGGAAGCGGGCGAAAAGAAGCGGCGCGTGCTGCTGATCAGCCGTGAAATCCTTTGGAGGGAAGCGTTCAACAAGGAAGATAAACCCGTAAACTGGGCAACATGCACCTTGCGGGCGAATTTGGTCGAATGGCTGGAAGATAAATTCAGCACGGCAGAGAAAGATCGCATCAACCGCGGCGCGCCTGTTGCCACGCCGAAGCCTAAGGGCATGGAGGAGAGCATAACGGCTGCGCACATGGACGCTGAGCGCAAGGAGATTCACGACGGCATCTTTTTGCTCAGCCTAGACGAACTTGTAAAACACTTCGGCGACAGCGGAAAACTGGACGGTGGCGGAAGTGTTTGGTTTACTGATGACTTTGACGAGCGGCGAATTGCCTTGCATAAGGACACGAAAAAGCCTGGATGGTGGTGGCTGCGGTCTTCGGGTGCTGGCCCGGGCCGCGCCGCGTGTGTCGACGACGATGGCGGCGTAAGCGTCGACGGGCACAGCGTGAACAACCCCGGCGGTGGAGTACGCCCCGCTTTGTGGCTAAATCTATAATTTGGAATCTTTGAATCGGTTCGCCGCAGGCGAACCCAAATCCCGCCCGCAGGCGGAAATCCGCGCCGCCGCAGCGGCGCAATCCCGTCGCCGCAGGCGACGCGAAAAAAATTTGAAATTTTGAGGGCCGGAATTTGGATGGCGCAAAAAGCGAACTGGTTGTGGTGATGCGCGCGAAGGACCTTTGCGCCTATGTAGTGACAATCACGCAAAAATCGCCCAAGCAATTCCGCTTCACCTTTGTCAGCCGCCTACAAAACCTTGCGATGGAAGTTGTGGAATGCCTGTATCGGGCGAACGAGGTGTTTATCGGTGCGGGAAAGGCGGAGAATGCGGAAAAACGGCTGGATTTTCAGCATAGGGCTTTGACCGCGCTGAAACTTCTTGCCTTCTTCGCGGAGATGGCGATGACGCAAAACTGCATCCTACCCAAGCAATATGAGCAGATTGCCAAGCAAAGTACGGACTGCCTGCGCTTGCTGGGGGCTTGGATACAGAGCGATAAAAAGCGGATGCCGTCCTGACGCGCGGGGGCTTTGGCTCTTGCGGAGGGGCGTGATTCGGGGGATTCGGTTGTATGGGCGCGCGCCGGGTGGCTGCGGTCTTCGGGTGCTGGCCCGGGCCGCGCCGCGTATGTCAACAACAATGGCAACGTAAACGTAAACGGTAACAACGTGAACAACACCGGCGGTGGAGTACGCCCCGCATTGTCTCACAAGCCAGAAATCCGTCCGAGGCCGGGCGGATCCGTGCGGGGGCAAAGGAACCGGATTCCCTTCCTGCCGCGCTTAAGGCGCGGAGGATAAACACAGATTGGCGGAAACGGGGACGCGGGCCTGCGCTCGTTTTCCGGTTTTTCGGGGCCGGTGAAAACACCGGCTCCGCCGCCAGCAGGAAAGGACAGAGCCCGTGCCCGCACAAGCCGATTATGATTTGCTTTGCGATTTTCAGCGCCTTTATGCCGCGCACAGGGCGGCGCGGCGGGGAAAGCGCGGCAACGCCGCAGTGATTGCCTTTGAAATGAACCTGGCCGAAAACCTCTGCAAATTGCAGGCGGAACTCTCGAAAAGGACCTATGCGCCAAAGGAATATTCGCACTTCACCATATTTGAGCCCAAAAAGCGAGAAATTTTCGCACCCCGCTATGAGGACAGGGTCGTCCAACACTGTATCTGTGACAACATCTTGGCGCCGATGCTGGAAGCCCGGCTGATTTATGACAACGCCGCCTGCCGCGTCGGCAAGGGGACGCATTTCGCGCTGAACAGGCTTTCCGGCTTCCTGCGGGATTTTTATCGGAAGCACGGGAGCAACGGATATTTTCTGAAATGCGATATTCAAAAATTTTTCGCAAATATCGACCATAGGGTATTAAAGCAGAAGCTGCACAGGGTGTTTGGCAGTTCAGACCTTTTTGCGCTGCTATGCAGGATTATTGACAGCTATGAGAATATCCCGGAAGTGGGTTTGCCGTTGGGCAACCAAACCAGCCAATGGTTCGCACTCTTTTATCTGGATGGCGTGGACCGTTTGATAAAGGAGAAGCTGCAAATCCGATATTATTCGCGATATATGGACGATTTTGTTTTACTGCATCATGACAAAACCCATTTACGCCATTGCCTTGCAGCCATTCGCGCGTATTGCGCCGGCGAATTGAAGCTGGAATTGAATGAAAAAACGCAGATACTCCCCGTGAAAAACGGTGTCGATTATTTGGGATGGCATTTTTATGTATGCGAGAGTGGAAAGATTATCCGCAAACTACGAAACGAAAAGAAACGGGATATCCAAAGACAAATGAAGAGACTGACACGCGATTACCGTGAAGGGCGAAGCGATTTTGGCGCAACGAAACGCAGTCTCGTTTCTATATACGGACATTTGACGCATGGGCATACCTATCGCCTGCAAAACAAGCTGACGCGTGAAACGGTGTTCATGACCGCTTCGGGAGCAAGCAAACCCAATTTTCATTGTGAACACCGCCCATTGAGAAACCGCCTTAGAGATATACGCGAAGTATAGCACGATTCACGCAACAATTCAAACCGAACCGTTTGGCGTAGACCGTTACAAAGGAAACAACTATAAAGTCTTGCATATCGCAAAAGACTCGGAATCTTTAGATGATCGGGTTGTTTATCAAGCTCAATATGGTGATCAGTCCATATGGGTGAAGTCGCTAGATATGTTTTCAGAACGGGTAGTGAAAGCGGAACAAGTTATTGATCGATTTAAGTATATAGGAAATAGTTCAAATGCACGGATTCATGTAGAACTTCCACTCGTTGCGGCGGGGAGTCCCCCGAACCACGGATTGCCCCGCCAAAGGCGGGACGGCTGCGCGGCGCCGCTATTTAGAGTACGACCGCAGGCTAAACCGCCGCGCGTTCTGGTTCGTGTTCGCGCGCACCGCCGGGAATGTTGAGCAAGCGCACAACGTTTTCACGGGCGAGAAGCAGGTCGCGCATCTCAGCCTTGGCCTCACGGTATCCGGTGTAGGCTTTCTTTTTTTCCCAGAGCAGCAGCGTAGGCCGCGCGCAGGGAAGCGACGGACGGAATCCTTTTGTCCTTGCCGTAAGCCCAAGCAAGAAAGCCTTCACCATCCAAACGGGTTTGAGAGTTTGTAATTTACCTATTGACAGAAACAAATCTTTATTATATACTACATATAGTCCTCGTGACGAGAACATATGCATAAGCAAGGATGTCAAAATGAATCTGGAAAAAATCAAAAATGCGGATATACAAGACCTACTTCGGGGATATACAAAACAAAAAAAGTATTCCTGCCTGTGGTGTAATGCAGCGTTTTCGTCTGAATCGGAAGCGCAGGAGCATGTAGATACCGCGCATACGCCGGAAAGCCGCTTCAATATACTGCTGAATGCTGATTCGCTTTTCAATTTTTCGACGCTTGAGTTTTTAGTCTATGGGGGGATGTTCCTGGGGATGGACGCAAAGGCAATCGGCGATGAATTGGGCCAAAGCCCCTCGTCGGTAAGGGGAGTGCGGCAGAATTTTTATAATCAGGTGGCGCAGGCCAAGGCCATGCTTATGCTTCACGAAATTATTTCCCTCCGGCAGAGCCCGCTACGCAGATACAACAAGGCATCAGAGTCGGAACGGGAGAAAGAGCAAAAGTTGGCCGTGGACAACGACAATCGCGTGAGCGGGCTCTACAATATTACGGAGCTGCATGGGCAACCCATGAGGCACGCAACCTGTTTGATTTTACTCATGCAAAAAGGGGACGACGGCGATCTGCGTTTCTTTTGCGTGGACAAGGCCAGAAAATCTACCGGCGGTCACGGATCGCTTTTCTTATGGGATTGCGCGGGCACGCATTTATCGGTTTCAGACCTTAATTTATCCGCAGACAAGGCAATCGGCACCACGTTGCAACCCAAACATTTCAAAAACGCGGCGCTGCGTGATCTGTCGAAAACGCTACGGATACCCTATACGGATGTGAATCCCGGCAGCTTGGCATACCTGTTTACCAACTCGTACAGCGGCCCTATATCTTATGGCATAAATCATGAGATTACCGATGTGTTTGTGTATAAGCTGCCATCGGATGCAAAGAACATAAAAATTTACGACCAGTACACCGACAGCCTTGGCGAAACGGTGAAGAAGCAGTTTCGCACCAAGTATTTCAATTATGCGGAACTATTGACAGAGTATCGGGAAAGACGATTGATGGAGGGTCTATCCAGAGTTGTGGAAGTGTTCGAGAGACAACCGGAGCAGTTCGAAAAACTAATGCGTTTTTCGGCTGGATAAAGAAAGGATATGACGATATGGGCCGCGTGAACAGAGAGCTGGATTACATAAAATCAGAAATGGACGCACTCTTGAACTTAAGGCAATCTGCAGATAGCGAGGAGAGTTGCGTTCAATTCCTGTCGCGCACGGAAATTCTGGTTGACATCTGCCAAAACCATTTGGATGAGATGCGCGCCGACGACTTGCCCAATTTGTTGGATCTCGCCGGCGACGCGCACAAGCTTTATTGCGATAGTGACGCCGCGACATTTCATTATGGTATGGCTCTCGCGCTTTATTGCGTGATTGCGCGCAAGCGCATGAAAAAGCGGAGGCTTAGGATGCTGTGGGAGCGATTTTTAACAACCGATACCCCCGAAGAAAGCGCGGCGTTTGAAAGAAAATGGATAGAAAACAACGGCGCCATCGAAGCACGCGAATATGGGTTTGCGGAAAAATACCGTAAGCTTTTGGCTGCTCTTTGTGACGCGCCTGTAAGCCCGTCTTCAAGTAAGAATTACAAGGATTTATTGTTTGCGGTGGAGGCAAACGGCTTGGGTCTGCCGATTCCCCTGCCAGATTGCATCATAACACATATGAACAATGCGGGTTTAAGGCCATGCTCTGATTTTGACAACGCCGTACTCATGGATGCTCTCTGGCTCTCCATGCGCAAAGAACTTTTTGCCGAATACGAGGCCTTCTATTGCGATTTTCCCAAGTTATCGGCCTTCGCGCACTATACACGTTCCTTTACGCAAGACGACTGGCGGAGACGCCGGGATCGGGAATATTTCCATGTTGTAAAAGCGCGGATTCTCGACATAGAGCGGGAACACAACGCCAAGTATTGCATGGATATTGTCAAAGGAATAAAGGAGCAGCCGCCCGGCACACAGACAGAAATCCATATCGGCGACCATGCCCGCATCTATACTTACCGCGGGATCCTAACCCGCAGCTTGGGGTCACCGAGAATTTTGGAGTGCCCCGATGAAATTTGGGGCATCGGAAAAGAAGCTTTCAGAAACCAAGCGCGGCAGCATATCATATGGCCTATAGGGCTCCGGGCAATCGGCGAAAAGGCGTTTGCGACGAGCGGCTTGGCCGCAGCCGCGTTGCCCTCCACAATAGGATATATAGGCGAACGGGCGTTTTCCGAATGTGAGCAATTAGACACCCTTTTCCACCCCGGCGGCATGACCCAAGTAACGCCGAGGGCTTTTGCGGAAAGTGGCCTGATAAACTCAATCCTGCCCGACTCCGTTGCGGAAATCGGCGCTGCGGCCTTTTGCGGATGCCGCAAACTAAAGACGTTCCAGCTCCCGCGAAATCTTAGGGTGATAGAGCACAACGCATTTGCTTCCACCGGGCTTACCGAAATAGAAATCCCCAGGCAGCAGACCGAAGTGCAAGATTATGCCTTTAGTGAAGATGTAGTCATCCATAAAAAAGGAGGCAAACAACGTGGATGTTAAAATCGATACGCAGGGCATCCCTTATAGCAAGTTGAATGCCGATACGCGCGCATTTCTCAATGGCTGCGGGAAAGTATTTGAAACAGAGAACCCTCCGCCCCATGTGACCCCGGTTTACGAGGTCTGTGGCAACACGGCTCGGCCGGTTATCGGGTATGGGCTGACAGAAATGAAACGGTTTCGCGTGAATCGCGGAATTCGTGCGTTGGAACATATCTTTTACGGCGGGGCAATCGTACATATTTTGGTTTCACTCGGAAATAACACAGAGGGATATGGCTTGGTTGCCGTGTTTGATGAACGAGAGGATAAGTGTCACTACAAGCCGTGCGGCGGTTGTCAGGAATATGGGGAGTCGTTTTTGGAAACAGCCTGCCGAGAAGTTTTGCGGGAAGAGTTGATTATGCTGACAATCGATGATCGATTGATACAGATTGAGAATGTCCACACGCAAGCGGACACCGATACGCAGCGGGCCTTCTGCGAAAGGTATTGGACACTCAATCCGGAGCCCGTCACAATCCCCACCCCTATTGAATACGTAGGCCGCTACATAAATCCGATAGATCACGCTATCGAGGGTGTATTTGAGATAGATTTGCGGGCAGCCGATTTGGCGACAATCCATGTAAGGGAAGGGGATTTCAAGGGCGATTCCTTCTTCCATCCAGTGGTTCACCTCATGCATCCCCAAAACAACAGGTGCGTTGGCTATTTCAATGACCGAGCAGGTTTTATTGTCGCGGCGTATTCCGACGCGTGTAAACTGCATCCCGCTTTTGACATGTATAGAAAATATAAGTGAGGCTTACATCATGGGAAGGCCAAAACGAATATTTATCGGCGCGTATGGAAGTGTCTTAGATTGCAATTGCGGATTCATTCTACCGGCCGAATATCTCAGGCTACTTGTGAAAGGTTCGGCAACGGGCTGTCGCGCGATCATTATTATCCACGGCTCGCTACGGGTTTATCCCGAACGTCAATTCGAAGCATATGTGAATACGCTTCACGAGAGCCGCCGCATGGCAAAGACGCAGTCCGTGAAAAGAAAAGCGTCGATTCGATTGCACATGATAACGGAATCCGCGTCAACAGTCGAATGGGATCGGGCCGGCAGAGTTGCGCTGCCGCCGCAAGCGGCATCATTAACCAAGCTGACGCCCGGCGACCGAATCGCAGTTCACGGTATCATGGGCCATTTGGAGGTATGCGCCGAGGAAAACGCAAGAATGGCCTTGGATGATCCGGACTATAAGAAGGCGTTGGTGATCATACGCAAACAATATGAAAGGAATGTGAATTGCGATGGATACTGAAAAAATATATTGTCCCCTATGCAATAGCGAAGTGAGACTGTTCTATTGGCAGTTGGACCAAAATGGGGACTATGACGCGACGGACGGCGGCACCTTCCACATTTACACGGCGCAGTGCACCAATCGCGCCTGCAAATGGGAAGTGGAGGAACGGGATTTTCAGGTCTGGGACGATTATCTTGAGTGGTATGACCCGGAACCGAGGAAACGGGTGTTCAACGAGCGCATCATGGAATGGGTATAAGGAGGGCACATGGAAGAGAATGGCAGAAACGCCTTAAGTGCAATCATTGAGGCCGTTGTAAACACAGCCGAAGCCTACGCAAATTTCCGAATAGGGGTCAAGGAATCCTTCGACGGGGACACGCTGCTGGAAATATACAGGACGGAAACGGAATACGAATACGACAGGGATGGTAGGGGTTTTCATTCGCAATACGATGTAGCCCCTTATACAATCGATAAACAGCGCCGTATTGCCGCAATAAAAGTGACGAACACAGAGGAGCTGGAAGAAATCGCGAAGGCAAACAAGCACCCGTTTGTACGGAAGGCCGCCCTCGGCGTGCTCCCGAACGAAAGCGATACGCACAGAATGCCCTTTCTGACCGCGCTGGCGAAAACCGATGCAGACCCGGAGGTTCGCAGAACCGCCGTCCAAAAAATGATGGACGAAGCCGCCCGCATCGAAATCGCCAAAACGGATGCGGATGCAAGCGTGCGCTCGGCCGCTGTGGAAAGAATACAGGCCGAAAGCGCCCTGATAGAAATCGCAAAGACGGACGAAGATGAAACTATCCGCGCAATCGCAGTGAAGAAAATTACGCAGACCGCTGCTCTGATAGAGATGGCCAAGACGGATGCAAGCGAAACCGTCCGCAAAGCCGCAGCGGCACAAATAACGGATGCGCCCGCCCTGATCGAGATAGCGAAGACGAACGCGGATCCATGGGTCAGAGCCATCGCGGTACGAAAAATAAATGACGAAGCCATTCTGGCGGAAATAGCGCGAACGGACATAAGCGAAGCGGTTCGCCGTGCCGCGATAAACCGCATAAGCGATGAAAGCATACTGTTGGAATTCGCCATGAACAGCGACGATAGGCTTGTCTGCTACGATGCCGTCAGACAGATACATGATGATCGGCTTCTCTCAGAAATCATAGGAAAGGATACGGAACTGCTGATCTGTGAAATCGCTTTCCATATGCTCAGAGGCAAAAGAATCGCAAGAAAAGCGGCGGATATACTCAGCGCCAGATACCCGCACATTTTCTGCAAGAATCAAAGCGATTTACTCGATCATTTGTATTCCGACAGCGAAGATGATTATATATGCAAGCGCTGCGGATATGAAAATGTAAATGGTGAGCGGTATTGCAACGCGCACGGGCACGATTTTGAATATATCGTGTGCGACGAAGAATATGTATGCAAGCGGTGCAAACACGCAAGAACAGAAGGGTCTATATAGTTGTTGCGTGAGCCAACAGGAAACAAAGAAATCAGCCAAGCCGTAAAGGCGGAAGGAGTTGCTATGCGAGTTGTTTTGAAAGCTTTATGTATTATACCATGCGTTATTTTTTGTATTCTAACTGTAATTGCAATATTTAATCTTGGCGCTCTACTCCTTGGAGATACCATAAATGACGATCGCTTTGGTATTGCAGTAATATTGGCATTATTGTTTCTATTGCTCAGCATAATTTTATACGCGATTGTGCATGAAAAATGGCCGGCAATTCATTGGGAAAAATGGTGTACCGGAATAAAACACAATTATAACGGTTGCAAATGCAAGCGTTGTGGGGCTATACGCAGTGAAGGGCATAATCTTAATCATGAATGCAGATGCTCAATATGCGAAGGCATATATCACGATTTTAAGAAAGGCCCGAATTTTAACCCCAATTCATATGAATGGGGGGGAGCAGATACAGAAACATATCATGGCACTTGTTCTCGCTGCCGCGCTGTAGAGGTCACATACGAATATCGGTACGAAGTTCACGAAACCTGCTTCGGTTGCAATGGAACTGGTACAGTCAGTGACGCGTATGTAGGTGAACCCTTTTATGCTTATTGTGGGATTGGAACATGCCCGACCTGTAACGGTTCAGGTTCATGCATCGTGGAGAAGATCAAATCCGAAGCTAAAATAATCAGACCAAAATAAGAGAGCGCAAGTAGGGCGGCAGGTTGCCTTAATAGATATTCTGCATAGACGGAGACCGCCGAGAAAATTGTGTAAACCTCAAGAGCCAAGTAAAATAAAGCCAATGGAGGTTTTAAAATCCCAAGAAAAGAGAAAACTCTAATGCGGCGGCTCATTGAGAAGCGGGGCATCAAGGATGTGAGCGGCGTGCAAGCGCTGGTCAAGGAACTAACTTCTTTGCTGCCGCGAGGGTTCACGCGTATCCTCGCGGCGCCACTTTCCAAGAAATATTATGCACGGTTTTTGTCTCCAAAATCCCATCGTTTCTCGTTTTTTCAGCTTATCTGTGTATAACAAAAATGTGCGTATAACCGGCGTTATACACAGGTGTGTATAAGTTTGGCGAGCAAGGCAGGCTGGACTCCAAAGTCCTGCCTGCCGCTCGTCGGGGAGAACCCCGAACCCCCAGATCGCCCCGCCAAAGGCGGGACGGCTGCGCGGCCTTGCCGCTATTTTGAGTACGACCGCAAGCTAAACCTCCGCACGTTCGGGTTCGTGTTCGCGCGCACCGCCGGGAATGTTGAGCAGGCGTTCGACGTTTTCGCGGGCAAGAAGCAGGTCGCGCATCTCGGCCTTGGCTTCCCGGTATCCGGCGTAAGCTTTCTTTTTTTCTTCCAGAGCGGCGGTGTAGCTCGCACGCAGGGAAGCGACGGACGGAATCTTTTTGTCCTTGCCGTAACCGAGTGCGTCGAATGCCTTCTTCGCCGTTTGGTGCAGCAGGATATCCGCCTCATGTGTTTCGCGGAACTTTTTCGAGTACCCTGCCTTGCGGTACGCCGTGTAGGTATCGCGTGTTTTGGAATAGGTTACGATATGTTTTTGCAGTTCCGCGTTGACTTTCAATCCGGCTTCAAGTTCTTTAATCCTGCCAGATAAAGTGCCGAAACGTGTTTTGGCTGCTGCTGTTTTTTCTTTCAGGGCGTCGTAACTGTCAAGGCCACGCTCCTGCAGAAAGATAAGCGTCTGCGCGGCCTGTTTGAGATTGAATACCTTTGCCCAACGCGCGTAGCCTTCGCCCTTGCCCTGCCGCAGTATAGCCTCTATATCAATCAACAGACTTGGTCTCGGGCCCGCTTCCGTTATAGCTGTCTCTCTACTGCCGGAAGCGAGTGCGCGCCGGTCTCCAATACGTTCCCTGACAGCTGACTCGGTATGCTCCCCTCGGAGTGTATCCATGCGCGTCGCCTGTTTCTGACCGGGCAGGAGGAAGGTGATGTGCTTTCGGTTCGTGTTGACCGTGTACCCTGATTCTCGCATGAGCGAAAGGAAGTCCTCAAAGGAAGTGGGCCCCTGCGCAAGCGCGGTGTCTATGGCAGCACGGAGCCTGCTCTGAAACGACGGCGGTTTACCGGCAGGAAACATATGGCGGGCGTAATCACGTCCGGGGCTTGGCTTGGGGTTTTCTATAATGGACAGACCGCGCTCCACGCAAATTGTATCACTGCACCTGCGCAGGGCGAAGGATGAGCCAATGAAGTTGCGAAACTTTTTTGTGCACTCCAGAGTAGTAGAATTCCAAACAATATGGTTATGAATATGCGCACGGTCGGTGTGCGTACAGACAATAAAAGCGTGCCGCCCCTTAGTGAACCGCATGGCAAACTCGTACCCGACAGTGTTTGCTTCCTCCGGCGTAATCTCGTCGGGCTTGAAGCTCTGACGGATATGATAAGCAATCACATCGCGCCTGCCCTGCTCCCGCCCTGTGAGGGCGAGGTAGCGCGACTTGCTCAAAAGGAACTCCGCGTCAGCAGTTTCGGGTGCGCACTCAAAGGCTGAGATGAACTCACCGCCCTCAGTCTTGAGCGGGTTCTTCATATAACCGGTGACGTCTCGCAGCGCTTTTGCAACGCCCCGGCCCTTGCCTGTGTGGATAGGGGTTATGCGTGTAGTCGCCAAGGGAAATCACCTCCATAAGAAGTAAAAGCAGAATAAAAAGCTCTCCCGATACAATTCGAGAGAGCTTTTCGAAAGCAATAAACTTACCGACCCATGATAAACCTTTTCAATGCAGCGCGCGCACCATCCAAAAGACATACCAGTTTGCGCAACAGAGCAGGAATCCCGTATGGGCTAAGCAGGAACGCTATCACTATGAACGCGATCCCGCCCGCTGTGTGGTGCGTGAACAACAGCACCACACAGGCAACACAGACCAAGCCTGATATGATCCAAAGGACAAACCCGGCGCTGGATACAACGAATGAGACGACCGCAACTATCAAAGCCAGTGCGCCCCAAACAGGTGTCGCTAAGATTCTCAAAACAAGTTTCATTGTCATCACCAACTTTTCCGTACCGGAGTTTATTCGTGACCGATGGCACTTAATTATTTCACCCTCACTCTAACCCACAGCCACAGGACAGGAGCTGTCCCCCGCATACCGGGCAGCGCTCGATATCACAATCAGTATGGTGGTACTGACCCACACCCGCATTACAGTCAGAACAAACATCACCTTCACCCATATTCGAGTCAAAGTCCATTTCATCACCGACCGTAATCCGCTCGTATTCGATCCCGCCAATGAGAAGATGTGTTACAAAACAACCCGTGCCGGGGGCCATCTCCTGACCACAGTCGGTGCAGACAGCGTACTTTTTTCCTTTCGACATTTTCTTTTTCTCCTCTCGTTTTTATGTTTTCGGATTCTGTTTTCCATTACGCTAATATGATGTTAACGTACTACCAGGAAAAGCACAAGGCCATCAGCAAATAGTTTTCTTTCTTTATTCGCAAGCGCAGTATGCGCACTGCCCGCCGCACACAAAGCAGCTCTCCGCATTGCACCCTGCGTGATGGAACTGCCCCTTCCCCGCAAGGCAATAGTGGCAGATGTGTCCCTCGTCCATATCAGGGTCGAAGTCCAAAGCGTCGCCGACACGAATCCGCTCATGCTCTTTTCCGGCGATGGTGATATGGGAGATAGTGCAGCCTGAATGGGGCGCTTGCTCCTGACCGCAAGTGGGGCAGGTGTCGTATTTAACAGCAGACATTTCAATTGCTCCTTAGTTTGTTAATGCTTGTCTTATTTAATTTTCGCCAGCCCTGCCAGAATTTTGTTTGCCGCTTCCCACAGGGCATCATACTGGCGGCGTATATCCTTCACGTCGCCGGCATAAATGCTGCGGGTTTCGTTGGCGCGCTTCGCTATCTGATTGACGTTATTCGAGCAGCGGCGCAGCAGCGATACCATCTCACGCACATCACTCAGGTCTATATTCACATGATATCCGTCAATCAGCATCTTGCGCGCGAACGCGCCAAAGGACGTTATGCCGGTAGCGGCCATGCGTCCCTTTATCAACGCGGCCTCTTCATCTGTGGCCCAAAGATGAAAATGCACGTCGCGCTTACGGCCTGACGGTGCTTTCCATGTCATAGGTCGGGCTCTCCGATGTTGTGGCCGTCTCTTTGCCTGTGCAGTGTCGGTGGCGTGTTTCGCGCCTCGCGGATTTGGCCTAAGACGGACGGCTTCTCATCCGGCACGCCGCGCTCCGGCGTATGGGAGCGCAGGCCGCAAAGCGCTTCATCGGTGATTCTGTACTCGTTGGGAACCGTGCCGGTGTACATGGGCAGCAGTTCACCGTATCGAGGGTAAAGGTACCCCCACTCGGTAAATACACCACCCTCTTCCTGTTGGCACATACGGCCGTACTGCTCGAAGCTAACATCGTCCGGTTTCTCATCATTCTCTTCAGCGTAGTACCGGCCCAATGTCTCGGCATCCTCCGCGGGGATCATGTTGAACGCTGCGAGGTTATCCTCGTCAAGCAGATTTATAAGTGCCGCCGTTCCGTTCCCGACCATATGACCATTATACGCGAGTATGGCCTGAAACTTACCAAACTCGAAATCCGCCATGCCTCTTAGGTATGCCGCCAGCATATTCATTTCATCAAGGCTGCCATATTTGGTGACATGGTCACGAAGATAATCGGGCATCGGTACACGGACGGCGGTAACCGTAAACGCTTCCTCGCTCGGTTCGCCTACACCTATACGCTCCAGCAAATTGCGCAGGGTATCGGCGTCGGCGGGCAGTGCAAGCCATTCACCGACCGCTTCACCTTTGCTATAGCGTTCACGGTTTATGATAAACGCTTCAAAAGATTCCTCTCGCTTCTCACGCTCCCACGCGGGATCCTCTACACCAAACAGCCCGTCGAAGTTTTCTATATCGGCCCGGTTGTCTACCGCCCCCTCGGCGTCATTCTCGTACAGCCTAAATATCTCATGACCTTTATCCCAAAGCGCCAATGCCCCTTCCTTGCTGAGAGGTATCATGCCATCCCATCCGTAACCATAGGCATACATATCCGCCCTT
>Ga0123353_10000652_pt1 | contig 42476 bp, 38 predicted proteins | sample TergutLab28metaG_3_FD_92763 | JGI IMG/M metagenome (GOLD analysis project Ga0123353, IMG submission 92763) | Labiotermes labralis P3 segment gut microbial communities from Petit-Saut dam, French Guiana - Lab288 P3 | ecosystem: Host-associated > Arthropoda: Insects > Digestive system > Gut ... | reverse complement strand
TCGCCGATGCCGATGTAGTCCACTAGGCCCTCCTGAAGAATCAGCTCCGGGATCAACGAAGCCGTCAGGCCCCCGCAGAGGATGGGGATGCCGGGGCGCAGTGCGCGCAATTCCTTGCAGACAGTTTGCATGTCCGCTATCTGCTGCGCAAACACCAGCGTGCAGACGAATACGTCGGGCTCAAATGCCGCAAGCACCTGTGCGGCGCCTTTCTCGTCGGTATTCCTCTCATAGATGCGCACCTCACGGCCTTCCCGCTTCATAAATGAGGCGAGGCTCAGAACCGCCAGCGGTGGCATATTGCCGAGTGCCAAATACCGCTGCATTCTTGGATATACAAACAAAATACGCATGTGGCAGTCCCTTCATTCCCCCTGTGATTTGTTGCAAAGCTGTGCCGCCCGCGCGGCGCTGATCCCGTACTCCTTCAGAATCCATTCGCGGGTGCCCACGCGATACGCGAAGGTATTCTCAAAGCCAATGCACCGCACGCTGGCTCTATCCCCCCGAAGCGCGGCCACAATTTCGCAGACCGCGCCGCCGAATCCGCCCTGCACCTGATTTTCCTCAAAGGTCAGGATCGTTTTGTATGCACGGGCGGCTCCGCGGATAAAGTTCTCGTCAATCGGTTTTATCACCGCGAAGGTAAATAACGGGGCGCCGATGGCTTTCGCGGCTTCCAAGGCTACATCGACCACCGCACCCGTGGCGAAAACGCATGTGTCGGATCCACCGTCGCAGATTTTCCTGGCCCGGAAGATATCTCCTGCCGGGTCAGCCGTCTGTGAGAGTGCCGCAAGGTCTGGCTCACCTTTGCTCAGGCGCATATAACAGCAACCGGGGGTTTCCGCAGCCGCGAATGTCGCGGCGCGTGCCTCCTCACAGTCCGAAGGGGAAAAAATGGAGACGCTGGGAATGGCGCGCAGAACGGAGATATCCTCCGTCGCGTGGTGCGTGGCCCCCATCGCGCCGTAACCCACACCGGCGCCGATCGCCACCACTTTTACATTCGCACCGGGATAGGCCGCGCTGTTGCGCAACTGCTCCAGACAGCGAAGCGTCGCAAAATTCGCGATAGAATGGACAAAGACAATTTTTCCACTCAGGGCCACGCCGACCGCAGCCGACATCATGTTCTGTTCGCTGATCCCCGCGTTGATGATGCGGTTCGCTGGAAAATTCCGCGTGAAATCGTCCGAAGTGCCAAACCCGAGATCCCCTGTCATCAGGACCATGTCCGGGTTGTCCTGCGCAAGCTGCGCCAAGGCCTTTAAGAACGCAAAACGCACAGCGGTGTCCCCCCAACTTCTTCCACGGCTCTTTCATATTCGAGCCCCTGCGGGTCCTTGAAATGCCAAAGATTGTCGTTCTCCATAAACGAAACGCCTTTGCCCTTCACTGTGCAGGCAACAACGCATTTTGGCCCTCTTGCCGGGGCGAGGAATGCGGCGCGCAATGCGGCGCAGTCATGGCCATCCACCTCGTGAGCATCCCAGCCGAATGCCCGGAACTTCAGCGCAAGGTCGCCCAACAGCATGATCGTTTCCGTGGATCCCTGCGCCTGGAGGCCGTTGCGGTCGATAATCAGGGTGAGGTTGTCCAGTCTGTTCGCCGCCGCAAACAGGGCCATCTCCCAGATACAGCCCTCTTCGCATTCGCCATCGCCCGCAAGCGCATACACTGCACAGGACCTTCCATCCATCTTTGCCGCAAGGGCAAAGCCCGCCGCAGCGCAGACCCCCTGGCCCAGCGAGCCCGTCGAAAGTTCCACCCCGGGCACCGCGCCGCTTGCGTGCGCGGCAAGCCGGCTGCCGTCAGCGGCATAGAGCAGGAGCTCCTCCCTTAAAAAGAACCCCTTTTCGGCAAGAGCGGCGTACAGTGCAGCGCAGGCATGCCCTTTGCTGAGCACAAAACGATCCCGGTTCGGATCGTCCATCGTCTGCGGCGTTATCTTTAAAACGCCGTTATATAAAACGGCAAGTATATCGGCGATTGAAAGCGCGCTGCCGATGTGGGCGGCACGGCAAGAATGGCTCATGTCCAACGCGTCCCTGCGAATCTGTCGCGCGAATTCCTTGTCCGTCATAGAAAGCAACCCTCACCTTGACATAGGAAAACTAAACTTGCGTCCCGTATTTCTCAGCAAACAAAGCCCGCAAAGCCAAGAATATGTGGATTGCAAGATAGGTCTAGTATACTATCTTTTGAGGGTCATGTCAATAGGACCGAAGAAAATTCACACATGTCAGGCAATCGGGCATGCTGCATTGCCCGCAGGGTTGCGGGTATCAATCTTGAGAGGGACGGTTGGCAGGCCTTCGGCGTCCTCCAAAAGCAGCCAACCGCCGCCGCCACAGCCAGTGAATTTCCAGCTGCGGAAGTGGCCGGCTGCCTGCATCCGCCCGACTTCCTCTAGGACCCATGCCGGGAACATGGATGGAAAAAGTGCTTGCTGGGCCAGGCGGCACAGCGTCAGACTCTCAGAAAACCGATCCAGGCTACGGACCTCGATGGCGTCTTTGCATAGGGCGGAGGCCTGTGCCAGTGTTTCAAGCGCCTCGTTTTGCCGCAGGTCGTGGCCACGCAGTGGGTCAAATCCGGCCGGCCGAGGGGGCAGCAGATACAGCGACAGATGGGCTTCCAGCCAGCGCAGGATTCCCTCCTCCGTGGTGGACTGCAGCTGTCGGGGCCAATACCCGTTGTCGTAATACTGAAAGGTGATGCCGGGCACACAAAGCCCTATGGCGTCTTGGGCGCCCGAAACTGGACGGTCCGGCTGGTCAATGCCATTCTCGTAGCGAAACGCAAGCCGGGCCAGGGCTTCTGGGTCCATCGAATTCATTCCGCCGGCCTTCAACTGCGCAAGGCATGCGCGGGTGGAGGTTGCCAGGCCGCCCCGCACAAATGCTGGGTGAGGCGCCAGCTGCGCGCAGATCACATAGCCCGGGCGCAGTCGGTTGACAAATGGCTGGTCGAGCCAGCCGCCACAAATTTCCACGCGGTAGGGCAGTGTGTCATCGCGCAGCCTGCCGGAGGCACACAGCGCGCTCGATGAACGTGCAGGCAGCCCGGGCTCCGGTGTGCGCGGCAGCACGTGGTACTTGATACCCAGCCGTGCGCAAAGGGCCCCTTTTTCGGGGACATCGCCGTCCTCGTTTACCACAAATACATCCGGACGGAGCCGCTCCACGTCCGCCGCGAAATCCAGCAGGCCAACCCCACTGCTCAGCCAGGCCTCCTTGACATAGCGTACGCTTTGCACCATAAATAGCCGCTCTGCCTCGGCGTTGCAGGGATTTTTGCCCTTGAGCAGCACAACCGATTCGTCCCGCCCCACACCCACATAGAGATCGCCGAAGGATGCGGCTGTCTTTAAAAAGGCCACGTGTCCACTGTGGAGCAAATCGAAGCAACCCGATACAAATACTTTATCCATCATGCATCACCTCCGTGACTAGTGGATTCAATTTTCATTTTAGCAGGTTCTCGGCGGGATGTCAAGCCCCAAAGACGTGCCGCCTCCTGCTGCACCGCAATCCCACTGGTTGCAAAAATTGTTGCTTGCAATGCCGATAAGGAAGTGATATAATAAATAGTAAATGAAAACACAGATCAAAGAGGGGATTACATGTTTGACCGGCTGTACGAGCTTACTCTGCTGTATCTCAAGGATGCGTATATGCACATGTCTGCTATAACATTCACGCTGTATATACTGCTGTCCATGTTCTTCCTGTTTTCTCGCAGGATGAATGCGCGGGCCGAGGCGCCCATGCCTTCCCCACGGTTGCTGCCACAGCTGGCAAGGCAGCTTCAGATCTCAAAGCCCACCCCGATGAAGCAGCGGCTATCCTGGCTGCTGGAAAAAACCGACTGGCTGCTCTGCAAAAAGCTAAAATTGCTGCCGGACGCCGACACGGGGCGCCGACTGAATTTTTTTATGCTGCTTTTTGCGTCCTGGCTGGTGCCAAAAGCGATTGGCTGGGTTGCGCGCAGCGCGGCGCTCGGTGTGTTCTACAACCTGCGAGACGACACTACGCATGCCCTGCAGGCGCGGGCCGAGATACAGGTTTCCCTCTTGATTGTGATAGCGCTGTACCTGCTCTATGCGCTGCTGCCGTTTTTTCTCATGCGGAAAAACCGGGAGCTCTATTTCGACGTCGTCGCCCTGTTCGCGTTGCTCTATTACACCATAAGCAAGCTGATCGTCTGTTGGTGGGGCGGTTGCTGCCCCGGCATCCCCTGTTCCTGGGGCGTCTATCGCGAGGTTTGGCAGATGAGGATGTTCCCTGTGGAACTGGCCGAGTTCACCGCCGGGGTTTTGGGCGTCGTTTTGTGCATCCTATATATGCTGCGCGCGAGATCCTACCGGCCCGGGCGCGGCTGTTCGTTTTGCGCGCTGTGCTTCGCGGTCATACGATTTTCCCTTGAATTCCTGCGTTACGATGTCGCAAATCTCCGCCCGGGGGAGTCGAACATCATCTTCGGGTGGAGCGTATCGCAGGTCGCCTGCGTCGGCGTGGCTGCGCTGTCTGTCGTCTGGCTGTTCGTGCTCCCGCTGGAAAAAAAGCTGATGGACCGCCTCTGGGAAATCGCCGCGGGCCGCTTAGAGAAGCTGCTGGCAAAAAGAAAATAATTCCCCTCCCTGGAGGGGTGGCGCGCAGCGCCGGGGTGGTCAAAAAAACCGCGCAGGGCTTTTGCACCCCGCGCGGCCTTTTTTCAGTTGTGTGTCATCAAACGGGGCCAATCCAAAGGAAATACGACCGCCCGTCACCTGATGGGCAATTTGCCCAGAAGTATGCTATGGCGCACTCCTCATAGGTCTTTGGGTTGGCAACCGCGGCCGGGATGCCCGAGTTGGCCAGCGTCATCGAGGACCCGCCGCCGCCGGCGCCGCTGGTGCTATTAGCGCCGCCGCCGCCGCCGCCGTAATAGCCGCCGCCGCCGCCGCCGGTGTTATAGCCGGGGGAGACGGTACCGCCGTCGCCGCCGCTTCTGACAGGGTCGGTGTATGATTTGCCGTTCTGGCCGCCGCCGCCGCCGGCAGGGCAACCATAGTCGCCGCCCTGGCCGCCTGTGGCGCCTGTGCCGCCGCCGCCGCTGGAGCCGTTGCGGCCTTGTTGATTGGCATTGTTGGCACCCGCATTGCCGGTACCAAACTGCGCCGTCCCGTTCCCGCCGTTGTAGCCGGCGGCCCAGCCAGCGTCTCCGCCTTTTCCTGCGGGGCCTTGTCCGCCGCCGCCGCCGGCAATCGCGACAAGGGTGGAGCCGTGGAAGAGAGTCGTTCCGGCGCCGCCGGCGCTGCCGGTGCCTTGATTAATGCCCCCACCGGTGCTGCCGGCGGAAAGGCCGGCGCTGCCGTCCGAATGGTAGACGCCCCTTACTATGCCGGGCGCGCCGCCATTGCCACCCCCCGTGTTGCCCTGGACGTAAAACGCCCACTTGCCCGCCCGGGCACCGGTGCCGGTGTACAGGTCATACACGGCGAAGTTGACGCCCGAATTCGTTCTGGGCCAGACGTATTTCGCCAGTGTCAACGCAAACGAGTTGGAAACGAAGGCCAACACCATCAGGAGCAGAGCGATGCGCCAGATTATATTGCGTTTTTGTTTCATAATCGTTCCCTCCTTACATAAATGGATAGTCGTATTGGACGGCATCGAACCAAACTGTGTAGAAGCGAAGAGTTGGCCCCGCACCGATCGACGTGAGCGTAAGGGTGAAGGTGGCCGTCTGGCCGGGCTGGATAAAGTAATTCTGGAATCTGCTGGAGTTCGTGGGGAGCGCATTAGGCACATCGGCGGTGAGCGTGGCGATACCACCGGTGCCTGCGGATACTTCGGTGGTGGCCGTGCCGACGCTCGTAAAATCGGTGCTGCTTGTAGTGCTGCCGATCGTTTCCAGGATATGGATCTTAACATCCGCCGCGACCTGGCTGTTGTTTGTGATCGTGAAAACCTTTGTGGCTGGGCCCATCGCGAGCGAGCCGCCCGCGTATGCTGTCCCGGTTTCGGTGAGGTTGGTCCCGAACGCTAAGTTCCAGCTTGCCACGGTGGCCCCCTGGACAGGGTATGTGCCCGAGACAATGTACTTCGCCAGCGCAAGCGGAGTGCTGAGCACTACCGCTAAAATGAGGAACAGCGTGACCACTACCAGAATGGGCGGGGTTTGCCCACCCCTTGCGAATAGCTTTTTCTTCATTGGTCTCCCTCCTCCTCCCGGCGTTTCCTTGCTAGGACCAGGGCGGCTGCGCCGGAGAGCGTCAGCATAGCCAGTGCGCTCCACATTGCTGCCGATGAATCACCGGTCTTCGGCGGTTCTTCGATTTCCCCAATGGCGTCCTGCTTGCAGCAATCGCAATCGCAATCCGGGTTCTGGCATTTGTCCTCGCAGGTGCACTCGTCGCACGGCTTCAGGCACAGCAAGCAGGGGAGAGCCAACAGGCCGCCGAACAGAACTGGCAAAGCTGGCAGCAGCAGGGTGACAGCGCCAATGACCGGGAAGAGCGGGACGGCGCACGCGGCTAGCGCGGCTGCCCTCACCCACGGCGGGATGACAGGCCCGGGCTCGGGCTTCTCATCCTCTTCCCAAATGGCATAGACCCTTCCGCCAGCAGACGGGATTGTCGCATCCCAGTCGAGCTCAGCCGTTCCGTCTGCGGTCAGGGACCAGAAGCGGAACGTGTGGCCGGCCCATGTGGGCGCTGCAACGGTTCCCTTGCCGGGGTACTGCGACTGCTTCGCTCCGTACGTTGTGACCGAGGGATAGCCGATCTGATTCGGCGTAATCGCGTTGCCGCCGTTCGGGTCCAGCGTGATGAGTATGTCGCTGGGCGTATCAGTTGCCCAAATGGCATAGACCCTTCCGCCAGCCGCCGGGATTGTCGCATCCCAGTCGAGCTCTGCCGTTCCGTCTGCGGTCAGGGACCAGAAGCGGAACGTGTGGCCGGCCCATGTGGGCACCGGAACGCTTCCCTTGCCGGGGTACTGCGACTGCTTCGCTCCGTACGTTGTGACCGAGGGATAGCCGATCTGATTCGGCGTAATCGCGTCGCCACCGTTCGGGTCCAGCGTGATGAGTATGTCGCTGGGCGTATCAGTTGCCCAAATGGCATAGACCTTTCCGCCGTTCACCGGGATCGTCGCGTCCCAGTCGAGCTCTGCCGTTCCGTCTGCGGTCAGCGACCAGAAGCGGAACGTGTGGCCGTCCCATGTGGGCTCCGGAACGCTTCCCTTGCCGGGGTACTGCGACTGCTTCTCTCCATACGTCATGCCTCTGTCGTATCGGATGAGGTTCGGCGTAATCGCGTCGCCGCCGTTCGGGTCGAGTTCGATGAACAGGCGGATACACGCCTCAGCGCGCATTGTCAACAGCAGCCGATAGGGCTCTGCCGCTACGCCAAGTTGGGTGTCCGTCAAGTCCTGCTCGTCGGAGGAGGTGAAATCCCATTTCCATTCCAACTCGAACTCCTGGCTGCCAGGGACGCCAGAGACGCTGGCGGGCACGCTGCCCGTGAACACCTCACCCTTGAGAACGCCAAGACGCATCCAGGAAGAAGTAGCCCCGCCCGCCACCTTGAGCCGGTAGTCAATGGGGAATTTGGCCCAATTAGGCGCGTCGGGCCCTTCCTTGATGGAAAACTCGTAATCGCAGGCCGCAATGTCGTTGTTAAACAGGGTGAAGACATAGGTGCCAACGCTGCCGGGAACGATGACAGCGCCATAGTCGCTGTCATCCGCCCGGCTTGTGTCGCGTGTCAGTCCGCTTGGGTTGTTTAGCGAGCTGAGTACGTCAAGCAGGACCGCCGACGTCACCAGGTCATCCCAGGAGTCGCCGGGCGTGCCCGGAATGTTGCTGGGCTTCGCCTTGGTGTGCTCCTTCACGTCCGCAAACAGCGGGGGATCCCCCGCTTGCAGCGTGATGGAGGCAGGGCTCTCCAGCGCAGGCGTAACAGCTGCGGTTTGCAGGGTATGGGCTTCTTCCGCCTCAAAGTTCGACACGGATTGCAGCCTTGGGGCCGCAAGAGGTGTTGTGAGCAAGGCGAAACCAAGCACCAATGTGAGTGCTGTGAACAGCACTCCGTGCCGTTTTTCGTTCAAGTCATACGCCCCCCTTCTATAGGTTTGTGTTATTGGGGCAATCAGTTAGCCTGTGTTGCGGTGACTTTGATGGGAATGGACGCTTGAACGGGAGCTATGCCCAGTGCTGTGTCTCCGGCGTCATCGCCGCTGCTGAACAGCCAACGCCAATAGAAGGGCAGGGCGCCTGCACCGGTCAAGGTTTCGCTGGGCGCCAGGAAAATCCCGGTTCCAATATCGGGATCATCGATGTATTTCGGGTGGTTTTCGACAACGTCCTTCAAAACTGCGCTAAGCGCCCCGAAGGTCGCTCCTGTTTTTGCGGCGTCGGCGCAGAATTGAAGCTTGCCGCCAAGATCGTTCCCCCCGGAGCCGGGCTCAAGCGTGATCAGCACGCCGACCTGGGAGAGGTTGGCGATGCTTATCTCGATTTTGCCGCCGGTGCCGGGCGCGATGAGAGAAACGGGTGCGACTACTGAGACGTGGTCGGTCGTTTCATTCGTCATGGCGTCCTGTTCCTTCAGCTGGGAGCCAAAGTTCCCCGCGGTCACGGCAGCGGCGTTGTCCGCCGTGAGCTTGTCACCGCTGACGGTCACATTGAACGACGCAACCATGGCTTGGGCGCTGGTCGTCCCGCTGGCTACGTACCTTGCGGCGGTCCCGCTGGCCACGAAGATGCTGCTCATCGCCAGGGTGGCGACAAGCAACAGCAGGCCGACGCGCAGAAATAAGTTGTGTTTCATGAGTCAGTACCTCCACTTTGCTTGATGATGAGGTTTTGGGTTAGGCTTCGCCAGGCAGTATCTGCGCTGCGGATACGAGAAGCGGCACGCTGCAGGTGCCTCCCGCAATGCCAAACGCGGTATCGGCGGCCTCGCTCTGGGTGAAAAAGCCCCAGGTCCACTCGAAGGTTACATCCGATGTGGCATTGGGCGGGAGGATCGCCGTGGTGGAGGAGCCGCCGAACGTGAAGCCGTTGAAGGGAGTGCCGCCGACCGTGGGCGTACCATTTTGGCCGATGGAGACCTTCACGTCCACCTCGGAGTAGTTCCTCAAGGTGACCTTGAGCTCGCCGCTCGTGCCGGGGGCGATGACCTTCGGTGCGGCCACCACGTGGGTGGGATCCTCGGCGGTTTTCGTGTTCTCTTCGTAAAGGACAGTGAACAGGTCCAGCGGGGTACTGCCGCCGATGGCGCCGGACGCGAGCTTGTACCAGTGTTGGCCGCCGTCCGTCGTGACTTCTACGTCGAAGACGCCCGCGCGTACAAGATCATTTTTGCTTCCGGGAAAGTTCTTGAGCCAACGGGCCTGTGTGCCCGCCACGGTGCACAAGCCGAACAGGCTGCACACCAACAGTAATGCCGCGGCACGCAATAATACATTCCGCTTCAACGCGTGCACCTCTTTTCATTAGGTAGTTTTTGCCTGGGGCGCGGGGGAGAGACCTGGGGCCTCCCCCCCGCGCGTGTCAAATGTGTGTGTGCAACTTATTCGCCGGGCAGAATCTGCGCGGCGGCCAGATCCAGCGTGATGGTGATCCAGTCGGCATCTCCGACGGTTTCGGGGGCAAATTTGGTGTCGGCGCTATCGTCCACGTCGTCGCCGAGTTCGCAGCCGTCCTCCTCCCACTCGACCCACACGGTCAGGGTCGGGGTTAAGCTGCCTCCGGCGGCAATCGTGAGGGTGTCGGCGGAGACGCCGCCGAGCAGCAGCCCCAGGTCAATGTCGGTAAGATCGATTGGGTCGCCCTTGGCGCCAGCGTTGTCGTAGTAGAGAAAGAGGTCAACGCCGTCGAAGGCGGTGATTTCGGCCGTGTCGGCGAGGCCGACCTCCACGTCCACTTCGGAGAGGTTGTTGATCGTGACGGTGCCTGAGGCCTTGATGCCCAGACCGGGGACGATGATGGCGTCAGAGTTGGAGGAGGCGTAGTGCAGGCCTCCAGTGCCCTCCAGTGCATACGCTTCGGCGACCGAAACGGGGCCTGCGACGGCGGAGACATTGAATACGCCTGCGCGGACGAGTTGGGAGGGGTCCTGTTCGAAAAGTTTGACGTACCTTGCGAGGGTGCTGACGGTGCCGATGGACATGACGAATGCCAGTGCCAGAAGGATAGCTGCGGTGCGAAGGAACTTGTTGCGTTTCATCTGGGGTTCTCCTCTCATTTTGCTGTTTCAGCATAAGATATGTTCTAACAGCCTTTCGGCCGGTTGAACCGGGGGTGAGTAGGGGGGAACCCCCCTGTCGCTGGCGTCTCCTCCGGGAGCCGCCGCTCCTTCCCCCCTACAGGGGGATTCTGACGAAGCTGGGGTGTTCTCCTCAATCGCGCGGGCTTTCGGTTGCCGTCAGGAGCCCCCTGTAGGGGGGCGGCGACGTCGCAGGCGTCGCGGGGGGGTTGGCAGCCTTACACCTCGTCCGCGTCGTCCGCGTCAAGGTCGGCTTCGGGTTCAGCTTCGGGTTCGGGTTCGGGCGCGGCTTCCGGTTCGCCCTCAAAGGGCGGGTAGGCGTCTTCAACGGGCTCGGCCGCGGCGGCGATGGGCATCGCGGGGACTTCGCCGGCCGCCAGGGCGGCGGCCATGGCCCGCAGGCGCTCCAGCTCCTCTTTTTCGGCGTCCTCGTCCTTCTTGTGCTTCCTATTATAGAGGGTGCGCCGCGTCAGGTCGTACGCGATGAACAGCACCAGCGGGATGGCCACAAAGATGATCATGCCGACGGGCTGCTGCAGGAACAGCGCGATCTCGCCCACGCCAGGGAAGCGGTGGAAGTACAGCCCCACCAACTGGCCGGGCCACACGGGGTCCTTGTCGGGCGTGTTGTTCCAGTCGCCCTTCGTGGTCAGGCTGCCGTCGTCGCGTATCGCGTAGATCCTGTGGGTCACCACGGTGGGCGCGCCCAAGGACTGGAAGGCGATGATGTCGCCCACCTTCAGCGAGTCGAACTTCACCTCTTTGGTGAACACCAGGTCGTTGACCTGGATGGTGGGGTCCATGGAGCCGGACATGACGATCAGCGGCGCCACGCCGAATACGGTGGGCACCTTGTCCTTATGCACGTAGCTCTTGACGATGAGCGTCAGATTGATGGCCATAATAGGAAGCAGCACCGCGATGAGCACGACGCCCACCACGTTGCCGACGATATGTAATATGCCGCCAATTTTTTCCTGTTTTTCCCGGTCCACCTTCATGCGTTCCTCCCCTGGTGCGCGACTATGGCGCCCATTTATACATAAATCCTAATAGTATTCTACGCATACTATTCAACATATCCAAAGTATAACACGTAAATTCCCCTGTGTCAATAGCCGAAAAAAATATTGTTCGTCCTTTTGGAGAAAAAATTTCTCCGTCTCATCACCGAAACGCAAAAAATTGCGGCGGAGCCTGCGCTCCGCCGTGTTACTCCATTTTATGACAAATTGTCCCTTTTAGCCTTTGTCCACCGGCACCAGCAGCAGCACCTTCACATCCGAGCCCTGCGGCAGCCCGTCCTCCGGCAGGCCCTGCATGGCAGGCTCGCCGGGTGTGGTCTCCTCCTCGGTGGCGTCCCCATCCGGGATGGTCCCGTCGGGGATGGTGGGCAGCTGCGTGGGGAGGGTCACGGGCCTGGCCGTACTGGCCTCCTCCCGGGAGAGGGGCTGCGCGGGCAGCTCCATGGGCATGGCGTACAGGTTTTTGTCCGCGAAGAATACCTCGTCGTAGTCGATCCCCACGGCCTCGGCGGCCTCGGGCAGCTCGGCCAGGAACTCCGTCAACTCGTCGGTGGAGTGGATCGCCTGATAGAGGTCCATCGCGGGGAAGGGCACGCCTTCACCCTCGCCGAGGTTCATCGCGGCCCTGCATTTGCTTGCGAAGTCCTTCTGTTGATCTTTGTTCTCCCAGTCTTCCCACACGACGGCCTGCGTCTGGCCGGAGGGCGTGGCCACCAGCAGCACCATCCGGGAGGACAGCGCCGCCGCGCGGTTGGCGGAGCGGAGCACATGCTGCGTGGCCTCCGGGGTGGTGAAGTTGTCGGGGCTGGTGCGCGCGTTGCGCGCGAGGGGCACCGCGAGGGCAGCCACCAGCAGCACCATCGCCACGGAAAGCGAGGCGTTGCGCGCCTTCAGCCGGCGTGCGGCCACACGTTCCTTTTCACGTTCCGCCCGGGCATAGACAGACGCCCGGAACTCGTCATGGTTCTTCAAGAAAAATCGCCTCCCTTCCCAATGAATTTTTCAGCGCCTGGCGCGCGCGGTAGGCCAGGTTGTCAATCTGCTTCTTGTTTTTGCGCATCAGCAGCGCGATCTCGTCGTAGCGCAGGCGCTCGAGGTACAGCAGCCGCAGCACCTCCTGGTACTCCGGCGGGATGGCCGTGATGGCCTGCGCGATCTGAGCCGACTGCTCGCCGGCGAGATACAGCTCCTCGGGACCCATGGCGTCGTCGCTGCGCTCGGCGACGTCGTCGAGTGCCACGGCGGGCCGCCGCTTTTCGCGCCGCAGGTGGTCGATGGCCTTGTGGCGCGCCACGGAAAACAGGTAGGTTTTGAACGAACTCTGCCCGCGGAATCGCCCCTTGTGCAGCAGCAGCTCCACGAAGGTGTCCTCCGCCAGGTCCTCCGCCGTCTCGGGGGAATGCACATAGCCGAGCAGGAAGAATATCAGGCCCTGCTGGAATTCCCGCATCAACTCGTCGAACGCGCCCTGCTCCCCCGCGCAGAAGGCCTCGTAGACCTCCTCTGCGGAACGTCCCTGCTTCACTTAAATGATTCCCCCCTTTACGCGCTTATTATATGGGGCGGAACCACTGTATTCCTTTGTCGCGCCCCGGGGCAAATTTCCTCACATAAATAGTGAATATGGCAACTGTTTTCCATTTTACCATGATTTTTCCGGAAAGGCAAGGTGAAAATTATGAATATCCTATGTAAACCGCGTGAAACATGGTATGCTGGGTCCGGAGGCCTGGGCCTTGGCGAATACTATTAATCCCTCGCTCCGCATATAATGACAGGGCGAAATGATATGCGGAGGGAGCCTATGTCCAGACACTTTTTCCCCGGCGGCAACACGCCGGCCGGATTCTTCAGCTGCTTCGACAGCATCCCGTTCGGCGGCGAGCGTACTATCTATTTAAAAGGCGCTTCGGGGAGCGGGAAATCCACCTTCATGCGCAGGGCTGCGGCGGCCTTTGAGGAGCGGGGCCTCGCGGCGGAATATTTCCACTGCTCCAACGACCCCGGGAGCTTGGACGGGGTGCGCGTGCCCTGGTTCTTCTCTATTGTCGACGGCACGGCGCCGCATGTGCAGGACCCGGCCATCCCCGTGGCGCATGACGAGCTCTTCAACATGGCCGAATTTATCGATCCGCGGGCCGTGGAAAAGCATAGAGACGAGTTGCGCGGCCTCGCGCAGGAGAAAAAGCGGCTCTACGGCAGAGGCTGCGGCTACTTGGCGGCGGCCTGGGCCGTATATCAGAACAACGAACGCATCTATGGCCAGTTCCTCGACAGGGACGGGCTGCACGCGGCGGTGCTGGAGGCGCTCCCACTGTTTGACGGGCAGCGCGGGCCCGGCGGGGGTAGGAATCGGAACCTGTTCGCCGCCGCCATCACCCCGGAGGGCTTCGTGAATACCCTGGACAGCTTGACGCACCAAAAAACGATATATATCCTCCAAGGCGAGATCGGCATGGGCGCGGACGTCTTTCTCGCGCAGGTGCGCGGGGCCGCCAACCTGCGGGGCTTCGGCAGCGAGAGCCTCTGCTGCCCCCTGGACCCCGGCAGGCCAGAACACCTGATCCTCCCGGAGCTGGGCTTAGGCTTCTTCACGAAGAGCAGGCTCTGGGCGGCCGAATTCCCTGCTGGTGCCCTTGTGATTGATTTTAATGATTTCCTGGGCGCGGGGGTTGTTGAATGCCAAGATGAAATAAATTATAATAACGCCATGTTCGACGAGCTCGCGGGCAGGGCGGTGCGGGCCTTCGCCGCGCAGCGGGAGCTGCATGACCGGACAGAGGAGATCTACATCGCCGGGATGGACTTTGACGGGCTGAACCAGACCTGTGAAAATAAAATTGCGAGGCTCTTGGATTGTGCATTATGACGGTTGCAATTCCAACAGAAATTTTTGCCCGCAAAAATTGCGCGAAACTGCACGGAACCCCCTGTTTTCGTCCGGAAACAGGGGGGGTTGCTCACCCGGCATATTTGCGCAATTATCGTTTCTCGATAATTGGGAAGGGCTTCGTCAATTTGACGAAACGCGAAAATAAAATTACAAAGCGCTTGCAATTTTCTGAAACTACACCAGCAGCGGCTGTAGTTGCTCCCCCCTGAGGGCGGCCTCCATCGCTGCGGGAAGCCGTTCTGCCTTGGCCACCAGGGAGTTGGGCTTGGCCCCGGGTGCATCCTGCCCGAAGGGCACGAAGTAAATGTGCTTGGTGTTCAGCAGCGTGCCGATGTTTTTCAGGTTCAGGCCCAGGGCGTCGTTGCTGGAGAGGAAGATCAGCAGGGGCTTGCCGACCCGCAGGTGCCCTTTGGCCGCCATGAGCACGGGGCTATCCGTGATCCCCGCGGCGAGTTTGGCGAGGGTGTTGCCCGTGCACGGGGCGATGACGAAGAGGTCCAGCAGGTTCTTCGGGCCCAGCGGCTCCGCCCCGGGGATGGTGGTGATGATTTCACGCGCAGATAATTTTTCTGTGCGCCCAATTGTCTCCTCCGGCGAGCAAAAACGGCAGCTGAGCGTCTGCACGTGGTCGGACAGCACGAAGGTCAGGTCGATTCCGGGATGCTCCCCCTTGATTTTCTCCAGGCTCTCAAACACACTCTCAAACGTGCAGAAGGACCCGGTTAATCCGATTCCGGCGCGTATTTGTTCCAGCCCCATGCGGCCCCCTCCTGTTCCTCCAAGATGATGCGCGCGGTCTGCGCCACGCTCTCGCCCGAGGCGCGGGGGGCGTATTTGCCCGGCAGGCCGGGGCAGAGCTTCGCGGTCAGGCCAAGCTCCTTCGCCAGCTTGTAGTCCACGCCCCCGGGAGCTGCCGCAATGTCGATGATCGTGGCCTCCGGCGCCACGCCGCCCAGCAGGGGCTCTCCCAGCATCGGGGCGGGGACGGTGTTGAAGATGTACATGAAGCGGAACATGTGGCAGGGCAGCAGCGAGAAGTCGAGCACCTCGCAGCCGTCGGCGATGGCGGCGCAGGCGGCCTCCCAGCGGCGCACAACGACACTGACCCGCGCGCCCAAACCCTGGAGCTTCTTCGCCAGGGGCCGGGCGCAGCGGCCGTAGCCCAGCACCAGGCAGTCGCTGAGGTGGATCGTGCCGCCGCTGAGGGAGATCGCCTCGGCGATGGCCCCCTCCGCCGTGGAGATCGCGTTGAGGACGGTGTAGTCCTCCCGCTCCAGCAGGTCGTGGGCGGATGCGCCCAGTTCGGCGCAGCGGTCCCGCAGAGCCTGCGGCAAATTGCCCGCGATGAGCGTCTGCCCCGATGTTATATGTTCGCACAGCTCCTCCGCCAGCTGCTGGTCCGGGCCCCGGAACGGCGCCGGGCCCAGGACCACCGAGGCCCCCCGCAGCGTCTCCTCCATGGATTGCGCCTGTTCACCCGTCTCCACGCCGGGCAGGACAGGCACCCTGTATTGCTGTACCCGCCAACCTGCGCGTAAAAACGTCTGCACCGCGTAGGCCTGCCGGGCGTCGCCGCCCACCACGGCGGCGAGATATGTTTTCTCCGTATCCAAACTATAATCCCCCCTGTCAGGATAGTATATTCCTGAGGGGGGGATGGGGTGAGGGATTTTGGGGCAGATGGGCCCTATGGCCTTTGGGCCCGATATGGGGTAAAGACGCGTTAAAGCTCCCGCGAATTTTCTTTCAGCAGGTCAAAGCACCTGGCGAATCTCTCGTCGCCGCGAATCAAGTCAAACTCTGGCTTCATCAGGTGGTCCTCCCACAGAATCCAGGGCAGGTTACGCGGCGTCGGCCAGGGGTAATAGTTGTTGCCGCTTTCGGTGGTCTGGTCCATCTGGTCAATGTGGTGCATGGAATCTTGCACCGCTTTTTCTACGAAGTCCAAGGCATTCTCTGTATCGCCCGCTTCGCAGTACATTTCCGCGATACAGACATGATGGAACGCGTTGCCGAGGTGGCAGACCTCCTCGCCGCTTATCTCGTTGGTCAGGCTTTCGATTTGCATGATAGCTTTTGACCACTTGATTTTTTGCTGGATGTCCAGCGCGCGGTTGTGGAGCGCGGCTTTGTGGATGTACTCCCCGATGAAATCGCAGAACATGATGGAAAAGCGCTCGATGCGCCAAACCTGGTCTTCCAGCCACTCCTCGCCTTCCAGCACATATTTCATCGTCAGCTCCTGCGTGGAATAGGCGTCCTTGGGCAAGGAATACACTATTTTCTTCGCCTGTTCTTTCATGTCCCACTTGGCGTATTGCCGGATCAGCTGGTACTTGACCCACAGCGTTGTGTTCTGGTCCGTGCAGTATTCCATGATGTTTTCGCCGATGGCGATAATCTCGTCTTTGTGGCTGTCGGCGTTATCTGTGCACAAGGCCTGTATCAGATAGCTTTGCAGGTAATAGTTCACGGGGTATTCCTTCACGGCCCTGCGCGCCATTTCAACCGCGCCGCTGGCATTGCCCACGTTGAGCAAATTGCAGATGTCGCGCCTGTAGTCCTTCGCTTTTTCCTCCCCCGCGATTTGCTGCGTGCCCAACAGCTCGTCTACCGTCACCTTGAAAAACAGGGCGATGTGCGGCAGGATTTCGATGTCGGGATAGTTCGCCCCGGTTTCCCAGCGGCTGACGGACTGCGGAGACACGTGGAAGATGTCAGCGATCTGCTCCTGCGTCAGATCATTGGTGCGGCGCAGCTGTTTGAACTTTTCGCTGAAATGGATTGCCATTTGATGTACCTCTCTTTGCTTGTCGTTGCTGATATTATATGCCGCCTGCTGTGTCCCGTCAAGCACTCATTCCGAGAGGAATTATCAAGCAAAACGAGGGCCCTGCCTGCAAAAAAACTCCTTGCAATTCAATAATTCTATGCTATACTATAGGAAACAAACATTCGGAGGCAGCCATGCTGGTCTACCAATACGACGGCACGATGGATGGCTTCTACTGCTGCGTGTATGAGAGCGTCTATCAAAGGGAGCGCCCTGAGGCCGTGGAGCCGGAGGGAGCGGCCCAGTGCCGCCTGTTCCCGCCGAAGTATATCGAGACCGACCCGGAGCACGCCGAGCGGGTGCGCAAAGCCATCCCGGGCAAGATCTCGCCCGAGGCCCTCGACCTGACGGAGACGGTGTTTTGCTCCTGCCTGGAGGACAAGGAAACACGACTGCTGTATTTTTTGCTGCGCGGCTTCAAAGAGGGCGGGGGATTTCTGCGGGCGGGGTTCAGCGACGCGGAGCTCTCGGTGCTGCTGAAAGCGCGGCAGCACCTGATGGGGGAGGCCCACCTGCTCAAGGGCTTCATCCGCTTCGCGGACACGGGGGGCGGCCTGGTGGCGACCATCACGCCGAAGAATTTTGTGCTGCCCTATATCGCAGGGCACTTCGCCACGCGCTACCGCAACGAGAACTTCCTGATCTTCGACAAGACGCACCGCGTGGCCCTGCTGCACGAGAACCGGCAGATGCGCATCACCGCGGCGGACGACATCGAGTTCCCCGCGTTTTCGGAGCAGGAGGAGCAATATCGCGCGCTGTGGAAGCAGTTTTATAAAACCGTGGCCATCGAGGCCCGGAAGAACCACCGCTGCCGCATGACCCACTGCCCCAAGCGCTACTGGGAGAACATGCTGGAGCTGGAGGGGGAGATATCGAAGCCACAGACGCAAAAGCCTTATTGATATGGAGGGAATGCCATGGAAAAGATTACTTTCACCCCCATAAAGAAGCACAGCCGGGCCGCGCGCCTGGCCCTGCCCCTGTGGATGGCCTTCCGCGCGGAGATCAAGGACAACGGCGACGAAAATCCCGTCGCGCCGCTCAAGGATTTCCGGCAGAGGGTAAACATACAGGGCAGCAGGTCCGACATGCACTTCGACCTGCTGTGCATTGGCAAGCTGTCTGTGGGCAAAAAGAAAACGCCCATCGGCTTTGCGTACTACGCCGTGGACAAGGGCACCATAGGAGGATTGATCGAACCGAACGGCGGGGGATTTTGGGGCTACTACATCGCGCCGGAATACCGCAGGCAGGGCTATGGAAAGCGCATGTTCCTGCATTGCGCAGAGACGCTCTATCGCGACGGCGCGGCGTATCTCTACTGCTGCCCAGACCCCGTGACGGGCGAGCCCTTCTGGCGCGCCATGGGCTTCGAGGACAGCGGCATCTTCGACCCAGACGACAGGCTGAACATTTTTATGAAGCACCCCTTGTGATCATGCCCAGAAAAACCGGGCAATGTTGCCGAAAAAAGTGCTTGCATTTTTTGCAGAGCTGTGGTATACTATCTGTCGGGCACACGCGCCGGTAGCTCAGTCGGATAGAGTGTTTGGCTACGAACCAAAAGGTCGGGGGTTCGAATCCCTTCCGGCGTGCCACTTTTTTGGACAAGCCTATTTTGGCTTGTCCTATTCCCTTTGGAAGAACTTGTGGTCGGCGAGAACGCGCCGCCATTTCATCCGAATTGCGGATGCTCAATTATTGAGTTTGTGGTGGATGAAATTGATGATGGAACGAGAAAGCCACCTGTTCCACCTCCAGGCATATTGGGTGATAGGACGGAAAACAGAATTGCAGAATTGCATCCGGATTTTCAAGAAAACGCAAGAATGGCACTTTATGAGATGCAGCAACTATGGGATGATGTACGGGTTGTCGAAGCGTATCGATCACCAGCAAGATCAGATGATGTTGCGGGAACTGGTCATGGCGTAGCTGCTGGTAAAAGCAACCACAACTATGGACTTGCGTTTGATATCGGCTTTTTTGATGAGAACGGCAGATATATGAATGGTGAGAATGCAGATGGAACCAAGAATGAGGAGGAGACTAAACTCCTCAACGAACTCCTGTTAATGGCCGGTGAGATCGGGAGAAAATATGGCTTCGAGTGGGGCGGAGATTGGTCGGGAAGATACTGCGATCCACCGCATTTCCAAATGCCTTATGGCTATAGCTGGCGTGAACTAATGAATTTGCCACTTTTAGAAGGTAGCGATTATTTGCGGCAAGTTGACACCGGCCGAAAATATCAACCCCAACCCGATGGTGCGACATCTGAACCGCCTGCGTGGGAGCGCTAATAACGACTCAACGAATAGGGTGCAACCGTTATAAAAAAGCTGTTATGCCTTTGCTGCATTGTTTGCCTGCTCTTTGGCGCTTTCGGCTGCGGAAGCTCTGATGAGCCTGTTGAAACTACAGACACGACAACGGCAGATAGAATTACATTGCCGCTTTATTGGCGCGGCTGGCCCTATGGTCAGGGTTGCGCGCAGCGTGACCGAATGATGGACAGCTACAGCCATATAGAAATTGACGGCAGCGATCTGATTCAATCGACCGAGGGCTCCTCAATCATAGGGTACTACGACGAAAGCAATCAACTGCAAATCGTGGAAATCGCCGTGTATGGTGAAACAGGCCGGTGGATTGATCGCTTCTATCCGATGCAGGACGCAGTGGCGATTCTTAGCGAATCCATATGGTATACTACAGCACCATTCTCTGAAGTAACAGAAGATGATCAGTATTTTGATGGAACGGCGAGAATGTCAATCGAAGATGGCAAATTGTACTATTACATTGACACGTGCGAGCCGATGTACGCCTCTGACAACACATGGTATGCGGAGATTTACGAAAAAGCGGTTGAGGCGCTGAACGATTCGTTTTCGTAAACACTGCGTGTGGCTGCAAATCGTTGATATGTATGGATTTACGCAGAGCCCTTATGGCTATTTGTGCCAATTCCATAAGAAAAGCGGACTTGTCCTTGATACACGAGGCTGGGCCGCTTTTCTGTTGCCTACAGTCCCTGTGAAAACATCTCCATCGCCTTTTCCCCACGCAGGGCGCAGCCGCCGGCGGCGGTTTCCTGCAGCAGGGAATGCTTTTGTTGGATGCGTGAAAGCAGCGGTGACTGAAGCGCGTCGATCAGCGGTACGCAGGTGATGTTGCGGTCGGAATGGCCCGCGAAAGGGCAGGGCTCCACGTCGCCGGAGGCACTGATGTGGACGAAGCCGCGCCCCGCCGCCAGGCAGCCGCCGAGGAGCCGCTCGTTGCCGGGGAAGGAGATGCGCAGCGCCCCGGAGCCCCGCCGCTTGCAGAACCAATAGAGCCGCCGTTTGTCTTTTTTTGAGAGAGCAAGGCCTTTGGACGTATCGTCCACCGGCACGTATTCGACGAAAATGGCCAGCCTGCACCCCAGTTGGATGAACGGCGCGAGAAATCCTTCCTCCATGACCGCGCCGATGTTCTCACGGCTGACCGTGACCGAAAGCCCGAACGGGACGTTGATATCGCGTAGGCGCTGCAGCGCGGCGTGTGCTTTTTTCCCGACGCCCTCGCCCCGGCGGGCGTCGGTGGCGCGTTCGCCGCCCTCCACGCTGATCACGGGGATCAGGCTGCGGCTGGCCGCGAAGCGCTCCGCCATGGCCCCGTCCAGCAGGGTGCCGTTTGTGAAAACCAGGGTCAGCAGCTCGGGGTGGGCCGCCGCCGCATCCATCCAATCCGGGCGCAGCAGAGGCTCGCCTCCAGCCAGCAGGAGCGCCGAGCATCCGGCGTCCGCCGCCTGCGCGAGCAGGGAATCCACCTGCGGGCGGGTCAGCTCCTGGCGCGGCTGCCGGTGAAGCGCCCGCGCGTAGCAGCCCTCGCATCGGAGATTGCACTGCTCTGTTGTGCTGACGATCAGCAGGGGCGGGATGAGGATATCCGGCTCAAAGCCCTTTCGCCGCCCAGCGGCGAGACGTTGCTGGCCCAGAATATGCCCCAGGGCGGCCGCGCTCTCAGGGGCGTCCATCAGCAGCGCGGCGCCGCGCCGGAGCGCCCTGCGGATGGCGTAGTCAAACAGGCGCCGATACAGGTTCATGTGGATGAGGGTGTCCTTTCTGGATTTGCAGGGAAACAGGCCCGCACGCAATGCCGCCCCGGCCCTGTCCGCAGGCGGACCACACATGCGCCGGTATCATAACTTCTGACAACCTCCCAGCCCCCCTCGCATTCGATGCGCGCGAACGGGCGGTGCAGATAGAGCAGGCTTTCGCCGCAGTCCTCCGGCGACTGCGTAAATTCCAAGGTAAATTCGTCGTCCGCGTGGGCATAGCGCTCGAGTCTGCCCGCCACGGCGATGGGGTAGCTGCGGCAGAGGGCCTCCTCCACCAGCGGGGAATCCAGGCAGTCCTCCCGGTAGCACCAGTAGGTTTGGCTCCACTGCTGCCGGTCGAAGAGGTCCCGCAAAAACCGCGCATGGTGGAACCACTCCCGTTCGTGGGGATCGCCGCCGCCCCACTCTCCCACCACCACGGGCATTTGCAGGCGCCGCTGCGTGTCCGCGATCGCGGAGAAAAAGCCGCCCACCCGTTCGTTGCCGGCGTATTGGTACAGCCCCGGGGCCTCCACCATCAGGTCGTAGGCGTGCGGGGCGTAGCACTGATTCGGGTCGCGCCGCCCGCCCACATCGATGGCTGGGCCGCCGAACGGGATGCCCCAGCTGCAGAAGATGCTCTGCCCCAGGATCAAAAAGCCGCTGCGCGTCTCTTTGCGCACGGCGGCGCCCATCTTGTTCTGAAAGGGCCCGAGCTTCTCTGCGTCAAAACGTTTCACCGATTCGTCCGCCGCGCCGGTGATCTGCCGCATGACCTTCGCGCTGAATTGCCCGAGCACCCCCGGAATATTCTTATGGAGCAAATCGGTGAGGAGCCTGCCGGTTTTTACGTCCCGGCTGAACAGCACGGTTCTCAGCAGCCCGCCGAGGCCCGCCGCGGCGGTCAGCAAGGCGTCCGAGCCGGAGAAGGGCTCGTTGAGGAAGTCGAAGCCGAACAGCGCGGGGTGCTCCCCGTAGCGCCGGGCGAGCATGGCCCACAGCGCGGCGAAGTGGTCCTGTAGGCCCTTGCCGCAGATGGGTGCGTTGGACCAGAAGTTGTCGAAGGCGCGCCGTACGGCCCTGCTGAGCAGGTAATTTTCCGACCAGACGAACCTCGGCTTCCTGGGCTTCGCGCCGCCCGTGAGCTGCGCCCACTTCGGCGCGCCGTCCGCGCCGTCGCCCATGCCCATGTCGCCGTACAGGTCCTGGTGCATGTCGAGAAAGATGTATACCCCGTGCCTTGCCGCGCGGTCAAATACCTCGTCAACAGAGCGCAGGTAGCTCTCATTGTACTGCCCGGGCCGCGGCTCCAGGTTCTCCCAAACCACGGCCAGGCGGATCAGGTTGAACCCACGGGCGGTGTATTTCTCAAAAAACGCGTCGTCCAGGTCATAGCCCAGGCGTTCGCGCCCGCCCTGTTTCTCCTGCACGTTCATGCCACTGAAAAACCGCGTGCGCCCATGCTCGTCCACGAAGCGCAGGCCCTCGGCGTGGAGCTTATCCAAGTATCTCCTCCAGCCTTTCCGCATTCTCCTGCGCCGCCAGCAGCCGCTTCGCCTGGATATATGGCTTGGTGCTGCGGTGGAACAGCAGCCGCTGCTGCTCCAGGGCCTCAATCTGCATGCGTATCTCCTTCGCCTCCTGGCGGCTGCGCGCCTGTCTGTCATAGAGCGCGTCCAGCACATGGATGTCCGGCTCCACCGGGTCCGCCTTTGGATAGCACCGCGCCATGCACCGCTGCGCCTCCTGCATCCCGCGCAGCGTGCGCTTCTCCTCCCTGTCCTTTGCGAGCTTGATCCGCGCCGGGTCGAACCGCAAAATGCCGTCATACCCGCCGTCCGCGATCTCCCGGGCCAGGGCGAGCCGCCGCCGCATCTCCGGGGTATCGTATTTGCTCAGTTCGTCGAGTACGTATTGGTTCTCCTCCTCGTTTCCAACGCCGTCTTGCGCGTCATGTATGATCTTCGCGCATTCGTCCCGCAGCGTCGGCGTCAGGATCCCGTTTGCGTAGTCCTCGAACATCGCGCGCAGCTTCAGGGCCTTGCTCATGCCGCGCTGCTTGGTCTCCGTCAGGTTGTAGAAGAACAGCGGGATCACGTTCATGATCGCACCGATCACCGAGGTGACGATCATCATCTTGGAGATGCGGTTGAAGGTGCCGGTATCCCGCAGGGCGAACCACATGCTCCTGTTGCCCTCGAAGTCCACCGCGCCGTTGCCCTCAAAGATGCCGCCGCGCCGCCAGAGGAAGGGCGTGATGAAGCCCGTGCCCATGCCGATCAGCGACCCCACGTAGCCCACCATGTTGAACATGCCGTCGATGCGCTCGCCGCTGATGTAGTGCTGCGCGTCGCGCACGTCGGCGTCCAGCGCGGGCTGTATGGTCTGCAGGACAATGTTGAAGAAGAAGTTGATGAAGCGGAAGATCACCAGGGCGGGGATGAGGTGAAAGGTGTTGTAGGTCACGGCCAGCAGGGCGATGTTCGCCAGGTTGCACCCGATGAGCAGGCTGCGCTTGCCGAAGCGCTTGGCCGCGGCGGGCGTGACGACATAGGTCAGCGTGGCGGCCCAGCGCACGAACATATCCGCCACGGTGTATTGGAAGGGCGTCATCCTGCGCTGATAGACGTAGGTCCAGCGCAGCAGGTCGTTGGAGTTGCCCTCCAGGAAGCCCGCCCACTGCGAGGCGCACAGCATCCAGAAATTCCGGTTCTTCGCCACCTCGCGGAAGGTCTCCCGCAGGGTCATCTGATTGTAATGCGCGCGGCTCTGCACCACGCGCTCCCGGGTGCTGAAGTAGCCGACATAGCTGATCGCCAGCCCCAGCGCGCTTACGGGGATGTACGCCCAGCGGTAGATGCGGATGTCCGCCAGCGAGTTGATGAACATCCCGGAGATGGAGTAGAAGAAGATGTCGTACAGCGTCGGCGCAAGGCCCCACACGAAGGAGCTGACGTTCTGGATGTTCAGCCGCTCCTGCGAGTTGGGGGACATCACCAGGATGATGTTGTCGAAGGCCATGGAGTGGATGGGCTGGAAGAACTGCAGTCCCAGGAACAGCACAAGCAGGATCACGACCTTCATCCAGTAGCCCGTGCCCCACACCGTGCCGGAAATGGCCTCGCCGCCGTTGGGCAGCAGGTGGAACGGGAACCACACCAGCGCCGAGGCGAAGGCCAGCGCCGGGATGCCGTAGATCTTCATAAACGGGCGGAAGCGCCCCTCGCGGCTGTGGGTATTGTCCACCCAATGGCTGCGGATGAGCGTGAACCAGAAGCACACCACGGTGCTCACCACGTTCATGATGTTGATGTGGACGGGGTCCACGTGCAGCGCCTGCGATATGATGATGTTCGAGCCGCTTAAGGTGATCTGCTGGGCCAGTGCGATGGCCATGTAATAGCCGAACTTGCCCGCGGAGAGCCCCGCGACCTCCTTATACGGCACGGAATACCCCTCGGGCGGGATATTCCAGTGCGTCTTTATGGAACCGATTGCGTTTTTTGCCTGTTGCAATAATCTCAGCTGCATCAAAAGCTGCATTAATTTCATTTAGCCAAATCCCTCATAATTTCAACTCTTATTTTTTCCAGCTTCTCCGGGTCGCGCGTATAGCTCGTCAGCGCCGCGCTGAGCTGCCCCGCCTTGCCCAGGCAATAATCCCGCCCGAGTTTCGCCTCGGCCATACGCAGCAGGTCGTAATCCTCCAGCCCGTCGGCGATGTTCTTCAGCCGCAGGGAGGGCACGGGCTCGTCCAACCCGATCGTCCTGCCGGGGTAGAACCAGCTGCCGTCCCCGGAGGACTCGTAGCTGTCCCACGTGGCGGAGCTCAGCCAGGGGTTGGACTTGTCCCAATAGACTGTGTCCCAATACAGCAGGCCGGTGAGGCCCTGCTGGTACTGCTGCCAGAACAGCAGGCGGTGGCGCGTGCCCTGGAGGTGGATGAACATGTTGTTGTAGTCCCCGGTGGGGCCGCAGCAGACATACCACCAGGCGCGGTCGCCGTTGCCGGCCACGCGCCCGGCCACAGCCGCGGGGAAGCCGTCCTTGTCGAACAGGTTGCTGATGGGGCAGATGATGTCGCTGCGACCATTCTGGATGGCGAGGTTGTCGTACTCCGCGCCGCCGTCGCTGAACTTCCAGGTGTAGAAGGGCGTCACCATGTGATAGCCGGGGCACAGGGTTGCCAGGCGGTCGGTCATCGCGTTGTAGGTCTGGATGTTCGCCGCGGTGCCCGGCTCGTCGATGGGGTAGAAGAAGGCCTTGCGCGCCCAGTCGGGGTTCGACTGCACTTTATCGAAATAGGCCTGCAGCTGCCCGTCGTCGCCGGGGTAGGGGACCTGGAAGGTTCTCACCCGCGGATCGCTCATGTAGGCGTCCGCGCGGGAGTCGAGGATGTCATAGGGCAGGTCGTAGGCGCTGATTTTGTGGTCCAGCAAGAAATCATAGTATTGCTTATATAGCGCGGTGTTCCCGTATTCCACGCCGTTGATGGCGTAAAACTGCGAACAGAAGATGCCCATGGCGGTGTCGCTGTACGCCGCGTCGGGGTAGGTGACGTCAAGGACCTCCACGCTGAAGGGAGCCTCCACCAGCGTTTCGCCCGCCGCGTACTCGTACAGGCCCACGTTCTCCCACTTCCGCACGGAGACGGTGCCGTTATAGATCCCCACGGGGGTGGCGGCGCCAGTGCGCAGCTCGATGTAAAAGCCCTGGTTCACGCGCCGCGATACGACTTCCCGCCCGCCACCGTAGGGGATCAGCGCGTCGGGGAAGACGCCCGACCCCATGGGTGGGCCCGCGAAGATATAGCTCTCTTTGAAGACGGAGGCGGGGATCGCCGCGCCGCCCGGCCCGGTGATGTCGCTGAGCTCCACCACAAAGGGCACCTCGTTTTTGTAGCGCACCCGGAAGATGAGCTGGAAGCCCTCCCGCTCGTTTTTGCCCATGGTGACGCGGATGGTGTCCCGCTTGCCCAGGATGTCGTTCGGTTGGATTTTCTCGGTGGAATACGCGAAGGTGTAGGCGTAGTCCGCGCGCAGCCCGTGCACCCCGCCCACGTCGATATACCAGCCGAAATAGTTCGATACCGCGACAATCAACGCTAGGAACCCCGTGAAAAGGCCCTTGAAGAACGCGGCGACCTGCTCCCAGATAAACATGGGCACCCCTCCTCTAAAAATTTTATCGGATATTCATCAGTGCATCCCGCACGGCATAGTAGGACGGCTTTTCGTTGTGCTGTATGTCCACCAGGCCCCAACGGGTCTCGGTGGGGCAATCGATTTGGCCGCAGGCGTAGCAGCCGCTGTCTTTGTCCTTCCAGGCGTAGACGAACGCGCCCAGCAGGAAGGGGTGCCTGGCCAGCCGCGGAAAAACAGTGCGGTAGAAATTCGCCTGGCCCTCGGGTGTGTGCGGGCACTTCCTCACGACGACCCCCCTGGGCAGCTCGCGGTACAGATGGTTTTTGGTATCGATCTGGAACAGGTAATCGGCGCGTTTTTCGGGGCTAGAGGCGTTTTTCGTCACGCGGTTATAAAACGTGGGGGCGACTGTTTTCATGTTTTCCATAACTAGGTCAATTTTCTCCCGTGCCTCCTTCTCGCTGTTCACGCCGTATTGCCGCAGGATCGCCCGCTTTTCTTCGGGGGTTTTCGGCGCGCCCGCGCTGATATACCCGAACTCCATGAGGATAACAGGTTTTTTCGTCATCGACCACAGGTAGCGCAACATCATGTCCAGCGTAGAAAATGAGTTGCCCACGGGGGCGAAGCAGCCGATGTAGAGGTCGATGCCCACGTAGTCACAGTATTTGTGCCAGGGGCGCATGAGGGCGTGCAGGTCGCCCTGCGGCCCGGCGGAGTTGTAGCCGATCAGGATATCGCCCCTTAGGGGGTACATTGCCTCCAGCTGCACGCCGATGAAGCGCGCGGCCTCCCGCATGTTCAGCGGCTTGGTGAAGTGTGGGATGCCCATCTCGTTGGTGATCTGGAACCCCTCGGCGATGCCCTTCAGGTCGGTGAGCAGAAATGCGGCGATCTCGCGCACCCGGGCCTCCCCCTCGGGCGTGCGCGGGTCGATGCCGTATTCGATGAAGGTGCGCGGGTAGGGCGTCACGGCGAAGATGCGGATGCCGTTTTCGCGGTAGCGCCGCACCTTCTCCTTCCAATTGAGGTAATCCTCCCGGAGATTGCCCTCTTTGTCGAAGGGGAAGGCGATGTCCGCGCGGTTCCACTCGATCCCCGCGCCCCTGATCTGCGCATAGTCCTCGCTGGGGTGGCAGATGCCCTTGATGAAGCCGCCGAGCTTGCGGCGGGCCTGCTCCACCTCGGGCGAGCTCTGCTTTTTGAGGTGCCCGGCCACGACGTGGAAAGGGACAAATTTAAGCACAGCGATGATCTGGTCTCTGATGAAGGGCTCCATAAACTGCTCCTTTGCAAGAAATTCAGCATTCAGAATTAAGCATTGGTCTCCGCCATCATTTCCATCATGGCAGCCATTTCGGCCGGCATGTCCTCCTTGGCGATCAGGGCGCGGCGTTCGTTGAGGGCGGCGTACATCTCCTCCTTCTTCTTGCCCACCAGGTCGTAGAAGAACAGGGGGATCATCTTGACGACATCGGGAAGGATGTTGGCGACATTATAGAGGAAGTAGACCTTGGAGTACATGGTGCTGTTTTCGCGCACGGTTTCCTGGTTCCAGCGCCTGGTGGACCCGATATTCGGGTCGTAGCCGGACCATTTGATCACCGCGATGGACCACAAGGCTTTTATGGGCTCGGTGGTTTTGTCCAGCAGCTGGGTCAGGATGCCGATGGAGCCGTCCGGCCGCTCGCCGGTCATGTATTCCGTGTAGTCGTCGATCTCGCGGCCCAGCTCGCCCTCCAGCACGGTGGAGGGCGCGTCGTTGGAGACGACCAGACCGTCAAAGACGGCGAAGACAAGCCCGGCCTTCCACCAGGAGCCTACGATGCCCGGCGAGAGGCCCAGAATGGCCGGCACGGAGCCCAGGAGCATATCCCAAAGGCGCATGAAGATGATGGTCTTGCGGAAGTCCCCGCCGAACAGTTTTTTGAAGGGCTCCACAAAGCGCAGGCTAGCCACCTGCATCAGCTGTCGGGGGATATACCAGGCCCAGGTGCGGGGCACGCCGCCGAAGATTTCCAGCTGGGTGATCACGTCCCACCGGAAGCCGCCCTTGCTCCACCAGCCGGTGACCAGCCCCGCAACGAAATTGCGCAGGGCGTATTTGTTCTTGAGGATGTAAAACAGGGTTTTGGTAGGGGGTGCGGGTTTGGGCTGCAGCAGGATGCGTTCGCGGCAGTTCATCGCCATCAATACGCCGCCGCCGGTGCCGATACAGGCGGAAAGGATGCCGAAGCCGGAAAAAATCATACCGGGTGAAACCTTGATGTAGCCGGAGCGGGCGAAGTCCAGCAGCGGCATGATGATGGCGGCCAGAAAGTCGCCGCCCCATTTGTAGGCGTAGGTCTGCCACAGGCCAACGGCCATGCGGTCCTTCGGGTTGGGGGACATCAGGGTCAGGTAGTTATCCGTAGGAATCTTGTAAATCAGGGAAAATGTGTCCCGTATCAGCTGCATGGCGAAGATGAACAGGATTTTGCGCGGGTCGTCGGTGACGTCGTTGTCGAAGAACAGCCGCCCGCTGAACAGCAGCGCCGTGGCACCAAAATAGAAGGCGGGGGCGAACACGGTGTAGAGCCGTGCCTTGCCCCAGCGGGTGCGCGTCCTGTCGTAGGCAATGCCCATCACAGGGCGGATGAGCGCGTTGAAAATGCTCAGGAGCGAGGAGATGAGCGTGATGTAGATCACATCGATGCGCAGCACGCTGACATAGAAGTACATGCTGTAGCCGCTGTTGATCATGTCGCTGATCTGCCGCCCCGCCCGGGCGATGGCAGGTATGCCGACCTCCCGGGCCGAAAGCTGCGGGGTGTTGTACATCCGCGCGGCGATGCGCCGGAACCGGCCTAAACTTTCCGGGTTCAGGCTCGCCGCGGAGTTTTCCTCCGCACCGAAAATCGTCTCCCTCAGGCTGCGTTTTTTCAATGAGCAACGACCTTTCCCTCTTGCTTTTTGTACGGTTTCCTTCTATAATGATGGTATCATCGCGAAAGGTGGCATGCGTCTATGAAAACCCTCTCCCTCTGCGGCCCCTGGAGCTTCGCCATACGCGGCGATGCCGCGTTGGTGGCCAAGGAGCCCATGCCCGCGGCTGTGCCCGGCTGCAACTACCACGACCTGCTGCGCCTGGGTAAAATCGGCGACCCCTTCTGCGGCGACAACGAGCGCAAGTCCTTCTGGGTGGGCGAGGCCGATTTCGACTACTTCCGCACATTTTCACTCACAGAGGAGGACCTCACGGCCGACCGCGTCGAGCTCTCCTGCGCGATGCTGGATACCCTCTGCCGCGTATACGTGAACGGCATCCTCGTCGGCGAGGGGCAAAACACCCACATCGCCTATGCCTTCGACGTGACCCAAGCGGTCCGCGCCGGTGAAAACATCCTGCGTATCGAGTTCGACTCCCCGGTGCGCTACGCCAAAGCCATGGCCAAACAGTTCACCACCGCGGGGGACCTGAATTTCACCGGGCGCACGCACATCCGCAAGGCGCAGTGCCACTTCGGCTGGGACTGGGGCCCGCGCATCCCCGTCAGCGGCATCACGGGGGACATCTCGCTGCGGTTTTACACGGGCGCGCGGCTGCTGCCCATGGAGATCGCACAAAATCACGGCAATGGCGGGGTCACGCTCCATGCGAAAGCTGAAATGGAAGCATTCCGGCCCGGCACGCAGCTGCGGCTGGCATTGCTCTCGCCCGAAGGGGAAATCCTCGCGCAGGGTGACAATGAACTCGATACGCTGATCGAAACTCCCCGGCTCTGGTGGACCCACGACCTCTCCGGTGAGACCGAGCAGCCATTGTACACCGTGCGGGCGCAGGCCCTGTATCACGGAGAAATCGTCGACATCATGGAGCGCCGCATCGGCCTGCGCACCATCGAGCTCAACCGGGAGGCCGACGCATACGGCCACAATTTCCAGTTCGTGCTCAACGGCGTGCCCCTGTTCGCCAAGGGCTCCAACTGGATCCCGCCCGACGCCTTCCCTGATCGCGCCACGGTGGAGGTCAAACGCGGGTATCTGGAGCAATGCGTGCGCGCCAACATGAACATGATACGGATCTGGGGCGGCGGCTATTACGAGACGGACGAATTCTATGACCTGTGCGACCGCATGGGCCTGCTGGTGTGGCAGGATTTCGCCTTCGCCTGCGCGCCCTATCCCTTCGACCGCCCGGATTTCCTGCAGAACGTGCAGGACGAGGTCGCCTGCAACGTCACGCGTTTGCGGCACCACGCGTCCCTCGCGCTCTGGTGCGGCAACAACGAGCTGGAGTGTATGGCCATCACGTGGCTGCCCTACCGCAAGCTGCAGAGGTGGTCGGGCAAGTTCTTCTGGGGCATCCTGCCCGGCTGGGTGAAGGAACTCGACGCGCACACGCCGTTCATCAGCACCTCGCCCACCGGCGGCGCGTTCATGCAGGGCCCCGAGAGCGACAGCGAGGGAGACACCCACCTGTGGCATGTGTGGCACGGCCTGCAGCCGCTGCGCTACTACCGCAGACGCCTGACCCGCTTCTGCAGCGAGTTCGGCCAGCAGTCCCTGCCCTCCATGGAGGCGGTCCGCTCCTTCGCCGGGGGAGGGGAGCTGGCTCTCAGCAGCCCCGTGCTCAAGAGCCACCAGAAATGCCTCGCCGGCAACGCGAAGATCCTCTACTACATGCTGTCGGACTATCGGCTCCCGAAGGGCTTCGCCGAGACGGTGTATCTCTCCCAGCTGACCCAAGCGCAGTACGTGGGCTATGCCACGGAGCTCTGGCGGCGCCACCGCGGGCGCTGCAACGGCAGCCTGTTCTGGCAGCTCAATGACAGCTGGCCGGCCGTCACCTGGTCCAGCATCGACCACCTGGGCCGGGCCAAGGCGCTGCAATATTACGCACGCAGGTTCAATGCGCCTCTGGCAATATCAATTGACGACGACCGCGGTATCACAAAGATTTATGTGCTCAACGACACCCGCGAGGCGCGGGAGCTCACATTGTCGTGGCAACTGACGGGCTTTGATGGAACGATCATGGATGCGCATGATTTGCCTGTCAACGCAATGCCGTTGAGCTCTAAAATAGTGAGTGGGATGCCCCAAATCAGGCGCGACAAGCGCCACCTGCTGCGCGTGCAGCTGAAGGACGGCGATGAAGTGCTCTCCGAGCGCACGCTGCTGTTCGATAAAGAAAAGAATCTGAACCTGCCGCGCTGTGAATTCACGCCAGACGTCGAGATACGAGGCGGCGTTGCCCACATCACAGTGCGCAGCGACAGCTTTGCCCGCGCGGTCTTCGTCGAAAGCAATCTGGCAAGCGGCAATTTCAGCGAAAACTTCGTGGATATGTTCCCCGGCGAGCCGGTCACGCTTACGGTTGATGCCAACGGCGCCTCCGCCGCGGACATTCAGGCGAGCCTGTGCTTCACCACCGTTGGCAACATCGAATCGCACAGCCCGGCGCGGTGCGCGCTGGAACGGCTGCGCGCCTTCGTGGTTCCGGCGCACTTCGCCTCGTGGTTCATGTACAAGCGCAGGAAGAAGATGCCCTGACCCGCGTCAGATATCCTTCAGCGCGTCCCGCACGGCGGCAAATGCGGGCTTCTCGTTGCCCTGCGCATCCAACAGGCCCCAGCGGGTCTCGGTGGGGCAGTCGTCCTGGCCGCAGACATAGCATTTTTCGCTGTCCTTCCAGCAGTATACAAACGCCCCGAGGACGAAGGGCAGCTTCGCCAGCCGGGGGAAGATTTCCCGATAAAAGCCCGCCTGCCCCTCCGGGGTGTGCGGGTATTCTTTGATGACGGTGGTCCGGGGCAGCTCGCTGTAAAAATGGTTGCAGAAATCCAACTGGAAGAGAAAATCGGCATAGCCCCCGGAGGCGTGCGTGACGGTGTAATCGTGAATCTTCGGGCTGACCTTCTTGATATTCCCCATCACCATGCCGATATTCTCGCGGGCCTCCTTTTCGGAACTCACCCCGTAGCGCTGCAGGATCGTGCGCTTTTCCTCCTTCGTTTTGGGCACGCCGCCGCTGAGATACCCGAACTCGCACAGGAGGATCGGCTTACCCGTCAGGCTCCACAAGTAGCGCAGCAGCGCTTCGAACACATACAGATAGTTGAGCGCGGGCGTAAAACAGCCGACATACATGTCGAGGCCCACGTAGTCGCAGTATTTGTGCCAGGGGCGCATGGCGTCGTTCAGGTCGCACTGCGGCCCGCCGGAGTTGTAGCCGATGAGGATATCCCTCCGGAGAGGGTGCATGGCCTCCAGCTGGATGCCGATGAAGCGCGCGCCCTCCGGCACGGTCAGCGGCCGGGTGAAGCGCGGCACGCCCATCTCGTTGGAGACCTGGATGGCGTCCACGATGCCCCGCAGGTCCTCCAGCATGAACACGGCGATCTCGCGTATGCGGGCCTCGTTTTCCGGCAGGCGGGGATCCACGCCGTGTTGGACGTAATGGCGCGGCCAGGGCGTGAGGGCCAGGATGCGCACGCCGCTCTCCCGGTGCCGCCGCCACTCCTCTTTACGGTTGAGGTAGCTCTCCCGCAGGTTCCCGTCCTCATCGAAGGGGAAGGGGATGTCCTCGCGCTCCCACCCGAAGCCAGCGTCTTTGATGCGCGCGTAGTCCTCCCTGCAGTGGCACACGCCCTTGATGAAGCCGCCCACCCTGCGCTTGGCCCGCTCCGCCTCGGGGGACGTGCTCATCTTGAAATAGGACGCGCCCAGGTGATAGGGCAGCAGCTTCAGTGTGGACTTGATCTGATTTTTCAGGAATGCCTCCATGGGTCTCAGCCTCCTTCCGCCAGTATTTCCACCATGGCCGCCACTTCCTCGGACATCGCGCTCTCTTTGGCGATCAGTGCGCGGCGCTCGTTGAGGGCGGTGTACATGTCCTCCATCTTCTTGCCCTCCAGGTCGAAGAAAACCAGGTAGATAAAATTGAGCAGCCACGGCACGAGGTCGCTGAAATTTTCCAGCAGGAACACCTTGGAATACATGGTGATGTTTTCGCGCACCCGGTCCTGGCTCCAGGGCTTGTTGGCGGCGATATTTGAGTCGTAGCCCGTCCATCGGAACACCGCGATGGTCGTCAGGGCCCGCAGCGGGTCGGTGATTTTGCCGGCGAACATGGTGATCAGGCCGAAGGTGCCGTCGGGCCGCTCGCCTGTGACATATTCCGTATAGTCGCTGGCGCGGCGGCCGAGCTCGGCCTCCATGATGTCGCTGGGCGCGTCATTGGAGACGATCAGCCCGTCGAAGATCGCGAAGATCAGGCCCGCTTTCCACCAGGTGCCGACGATCTGCTTGGGCCAGAGCATCCCCAGGGCGCCCGCGCACGAGCCGAAGAACATGTCCCAAATCCGCATAAACATCACGGTTTTGCGGTAGTTGCCGCCAAACATCCTCTTGAAGGGCTCCACCAGGGACAGGCTGACGATCTGCATGATCTGCCGCGGCATGTACCAGGGGAAGGTGCGGATCACGCCGCCGAAGATCTCCAGCTGCTGTACAACGTCCCAGGGGTAACCGCCCTTACTCCACCAGCTGCCGGCCAGCCCCAGGAAGAAGCCGCGCATGGCGTATTTGTTTTTGAGGATGTAGAACAGGGACTTGGAGGTGGGGGCAGGCGTGGGCTGCAGCATGATGCGCTCGCGGCAGGTCAGCGACAGCAGCAGGCCGCCGCCGGTGCCGATAAAGGCGGCGATGATGCCGAAGGTGGCAAAAATCACGGCGGGCGAGACCTTGATCCAGCCCGAACGCGCCATATCCAGCAGGGGCATGAGCATGGCGGCCAGGAAGTCGCCGCTCCACTTGTAGGCGTAGGTCTGCCAGAGCCCCACGGACATGCGGTCCTTCGGGTTTGGGGTCATCAGGCTCAGGTAGCTGTCCAGAGGGAGCTTGTAGATGAGGGAAAACGTGTCGCGGATCATCATCGTGATGAACACGAACAGGATCTTGCGCGGGTCGTCGGTGATGTCGTTGTCGATGAACAGCCGCGCGCAGAACATCAGCGCCGTGGCGCCGTAATAGAAAAGGGGGCCGAACACGGTGTAGGGCCGCGCCTTGCCCCAGCGGGTGCGGGTCTTGTCGTAGGCGATGCCCATCAGGGGGCGGATGAGCGTGTTATAAACGCCTAGGAGCGTGCCGATGAGCACCACGTAGACCATGTCCAGCCGCAGCACGCTGACGAAGTAGAAGGTGCGGTAGGTGTCGTTGATCATCTCGCTGATCTGCCGCCCCGCCCTGGAGATCGCGGGGATGCCGATCTCCTTGGCCGAGAGCACCGGCGTATGGAACATCCGCGTGGCGATATTCTGGAACCGGTTCAGTTTTTCCTGGCCCATTTTCGCTGCGGAGTGCTCCTCCGCGCCGAACACTGTCTCCCGGAAGGATTTTCTTGCCATTGGCGGCCCCCTCTATGCTTTTATCACAATTTATTTTATCATGCCGGGCGGCAATAGTCAAGATAAACAAGCAATTAAAAACGACTCGCCGAGGCCCTCGACAGCAACGCCCCGGGGCAGTTGGCTCTGCTCCGGGGCCTGCCTTATTCCGCTTCCAAGGGGCGCCCCTCTATCTGTTGCCTCCGGAGGAGAAGAATGGCTTGAGGGCGCCCGCCATGCCGCTGATGGTCATGGTCTGCAGCACCACCCGGCCGGGGCCGGTCAGCTTCGTCTGGAACCAGCTTTCGCCGCCGAACAGCACATTCTTCACGCCCTTGATGCTCTGCATCTCCATGGAGATCGTCTCGTCCATCACGGCAAGGTTGCCGGGGTTGACGATCAGGCTCTGGCCGGGCGCGAGGTCATACTCCACGCAGTGGCCGTCGATCTCCACAAAGGCGGTGCCCTGCCCGCTGAGCTTTTGCATGATGAAGCCCTCGCCGCCCAGCAGGCCCACGCCCAGCTTTTGATTGAAGTGGATCGACAGCTGCACGCCCGGCTCGGAGGCCAGGAAGCCGCCCTTCTGCACGACGACATTGCGCCCGGGGCCGATCTGGTAGGCGCGGATGGAGCCCGTGAAGCTGGAGCCGAAGGCGATCAGGCCCGGCCCGCCCTGGCAGGTGTAGATGTTCTGGAACATGGATTCGCCCATCATGGCACGGCTGAACGCCTTCCCGATGCCGCCGCCCGCGTTGGTGGTCATGCCCATGTTGGGTGTCATCCAGGTCATGGAGCCCGCCTCCGTGACCATGCTTTCGCCCGCGCCCAGGGTGCACTCCACCACGGGCATGGGCTCGCCGATGATTTTGTACTGCATATGCGCTCCTCCTTATGCTGTATGCTCAGCGCGCGCTGAACGAGGTGTAGGGATAGGGGATGAACGGGTCGGTCAGCACGTCGGGCCTGTCCTCGTCGGCCACGCGCCAGAAGACATCCTCGTCATCCAGCGTCATGGTGTTGCCGCTGAGAGCGTACAGGTATTCAATGTCGTTATATTCGTCTCCCTGGTTGTTCATTACATCGGTCAGGTTGAGTGTGCCGCCCCGCATGGTATAGCTGCCGTACAGGTCGAGGTTCTCCTCCGGATAGTCCGCGTATTGGATTGTAATGAGGAACGTGCCGTCGTCGTTGAAGTAAAACACCATCACGTGGGGCCCGGCGTCCGCGGTATCGAACTGGCCGATCCACATCTCCTGCCCCTCGTAGTTGCTCGGAGGGTCAACCGGCATTTCCGAATAGGGGTCGCCCGGGAAATTGGCCGGTTCGACGGGCTCGTCTGTGTTGGGCGTGATCTCGCCCGGCTCCTTCACAAGGGTGATGATGTAGCCGGTGGGGCTGTACTCAATTTGCACGATGATCTCGTAGCCCGCGTCCACCGAGTTGCGCCCGATCTTGCACCACGCATCGGGCGGATTGAAATTTTCGTCATTGAGAATCAAGAAGCCGTTCTTCTCTCTCAGGTAATTCAGGTACGCGATCATCTCCTGGGCCTGGTCCCTGCCGGGCTCGTTGTACTTGTATTCCTTCATGGTCGTGCCGTTGGAGATGGAGGTGTTTACGCCGCTGACTTTGCGCTTTTCGCCCAGCGCGAACTTGACGGAGGGGATGCGGTCGTTGCCCAGCTCGTAGTAGTCCGCCTTGGCCGCCTTGCCCACGGCCCCGGCGGCTCCGGCGATGATGGCCGCGATTCCTCCCACGATGACCAATATGACGACCAGGGCGATGACCAGCCCCTTTTTGCCTTTCTTTTTCGGCTGGGCATCCGGCGCGGGCGCATAGGATTGCGGCTGCGGATAGGGCTGCTGTGGCGCCTGCGGGAAGGGCTGCGCCGGTTGCTGCGGCATGTACTGCGGCTGCGGCGCCTGCATGGGCGGGGGAGACGGCGGCACCGGCTCCGGCTGGGCATACTGCACCGGCTCCGGCTGAGGCGCCGGCTGGGGTTCGGGGGCGGGCGACGGCGCTGCGGCCGCAACCGGCGCAGACGCAACCGGCGTCCCGCAGCTCATGCAGAATTTCGCGGCCTCATCCAGGCCGGCGCCGCAATTGGAACAAAACTTTGCCATGTTGTTACCTCCTCTTTATTTTGGATAGACTTTATTATAGTCTAGCAGATACAAAACGTAAAAAGGGGTTGCACACAGAAAAAAAGTGGATGCGCGCTGCAATGTTATGTGGAAAGTAAATAAAAATGCCCGGAATACCCCGGACATTTTTTGTGAATGGTGATATATCACTTTAAATTCGCGCGATACTCCCTGGGGGACATGCCGGTCATCTCCCGGAACACCTTGCGCAGCCAGCCGCGGCTGTCCTCGCCGCAGGCGGCAAAGGCCTCCGCGATCGTCAGGTTTTTGTCCGCCAGCTTTTCCCTGATATGCTCCACCTTGCACTTCTGGTGATACGCCTTCGGCGCCATGCCCACGTGATGGCTGAACAGGTTGTACAGCTGCCGCACGCTCATGTTCACCGACCTTGCCACCGCCTCCGGGTCAAAATCCTCCCGCCAGTGGCTTTCGAGGTACTCCACCGCCTTTGCCGCGTCCGGGTGCCGCGTCCGCTGGATGTTCTCCCACGTGCCCGGCAGACCGGATTCCCGCAGGGCCCGGTTGGCATAGGCCTTTCTCGCCCAAAGGATGTCCCATCCCGGCTTGCCGGCGAAGGGCCTGCGGTCGCAGCCGCCGAATTCCTCCTCGATGACGAACCCGGCGTCCTTCAGCCAGCCGTGCACATCCTCCCGCGTGCAGACATACTTATGCCCGTGGCCGGAAATGATATGTTTTTCGCCGTCTGGCATGGTCAGCTCCGTATGGCTCGCCCATACTGCGATTCGTGTGACAGGGTTATACAGCCCGCCGCAGTTGAAAATCTGCCCCGAAACGCCCATGTCGTCCATGCCGCCGTAATGGCCTTTCATGAGCTTGCTTTTGCCGATAAAAACCTTTTCCGGCGCGGGATAGTGGTCAAACGCGAGGAAGAAGTGGCCGCCCGGCTTCAAAGCCCCCGCCGCTTTTTGGATGAACAACCGCTGCGCGGCCTGGTCGTCGTCCCGGTGCTCGATGTTCATCAGTGTGTTGTCGCCCAAAACCACCACGTCGTAGCCGCCGCCCCAATCGGCGCGCAGCGCGTCATCAAGGGAATACCGCAGGTTCTCCAGGCCTTCCGCTTTGGCGGGGAGCCGCGCCAGCATACCCTCGTCGGCGTCCATGCCGGCCACGCTGTGCCCCGCCTGCGCCAGCGGCACAAGGACGCGCCCCGTCCCGCAGCATGCCTCAAAGACATTCCGCGGCGCTGGCCCGATCAGATCAAGCAGCAGCTTCACGTCTTCAGTCCCGTGCTCGTACTGGTCGTAGATGCATCCCCACCAGTGGCGGCATACCGCGTTCACGTCCATCTAGGCCACCCTCACCGGCAAACCGGTTTCCATCGACTGGTTGCAGGCCAGCACGAAGGCCAGGCTCTTCACCGCGTCGGCATAGGGCGAACGGATTTCAGACGCATCCCCGGTGATGACCGCATCCACGAAGGCCCGGTCGCAGATCAGCCCGAAGTCCACCTCGCTCTTGGTGACGATGCCCTTTTCGTTGTCGTTGCGCCGCTGGACACCGTCGCCCTTGACGATCCCCGCCCCGCCGTCGCCGCTTTCCGGCTCCACGCCGAACAGCGAGGTCTTGCGGCACAGCACATACTCCGCGCGGGAATCGCGGGCGCTGAAGGTGATCTTTGAATCGAACGAGGCGCCGTTGGTGGCGTAGCAGCCGGCGGTCATGGTGCCGACGGTCCCGTCCTCAAAGCGTATGGTGGTCACGCTCACGTCGTCGCTGTCGTAGCCCACGCACTCCTCATTGGTGACGATCCCCCTGCGGGCCATGGTGAACACCTCCACGGGCTCCGCGCCGAGCAGGTAGCGCATCATGTCCATCTGGTGGATGGCGCTCTCCGCCAGCATTCCGCCGGAGGCGGAGCGTACGCGCCACCAGTCGGGCCCTGCGTACAGCCCCCCCACGCGTGAGCCCTGGATGGCGACAATCCGGTTGGCGGCGACGAAGCCCTTCGCGGGCTCGTTGATGTTGTCGTAGCGGCACTGGAGCCCCACCGCGCTGACGAGGCCCCTCTCCTCTATGGCCGCGCTGATGCGCCTGGCCAGGGAGAGGTCGGTGGTCATGGGCTTCTCCACGAAGAGGTGGATGCCCCGTTTTATGGCCTCGAACTCGATGACGCCGTGGGCGTTGGGCGGGATGCAGACGAACACGGCGTCCGGCTTGGCGCTGTCGAACATCTCCCGGTAGTCCGCAAAGGCCCTGCCCTTGCCCGCCTTTTGGGCGAAGCCCTCGGCCTTGGGCAAAAGCAGGTCGCAAAAGCCGACGATCTCGATGTCCTCATACTGCATCAGGTGCTCCAGGTGGTACGAACCGATGCCGCCGCAGCCAATCATCGCGAATTTTTTCATGATCAGACCTCATTTTTATGATTGATGGATCGCCCGTGCGATGCCAAGATAAAATCGGTGTAGCCCGGCCATTCCGCCGCCAGGGGCCGATATTATAACAATCCGTAGACAAACCCGCAGATTTCCAACGTTTCCCGCCTTCTTTCGCCGAAAGCCTCCTGCGTTGGGAAATGCTCCTCTAGGCTCCAGCTGTGCCCCAGCGCCGCATCCACAAACATGCCCCTGAGCATATCTTTTACGGGGACATTCAGAATAGGGCTCATGATGCCCGCCATCTCCAAGATTTTTTCCGCCGGGCAGGGTGTCTCGTTCATCAGAAAGCGGGCGGTTTCCATCACCGGGTCGTCCACCACGCCCTTGGGGTCAATGACCGTATAGCCGCCCTGTGCGTTCAGCAATAGGTTCTCCTGGTGCAGGTCGCCGTGCAGCAGGCAAGCCCTGCGGTATCGCGTCCGCAGCTCGCGGTATATCTCCAACGCTTTGTCCAGGTAGAACAGCACATCGTCCAGTCCCATCGATGTAATCGTCCTGTGAATCCCCAAAAGCCAGGTTTCATAGGTGGGGTATTCCCCGTGTCCGTCCCAAGGGATAGGAAGGTTTTTGATCGTCTGCGCCATGTGCCATGCCCTTTTCCGGTGATCGGTGACCTCCCACAGCTGGTTGCCGGGGGTCACTCGCTCCAGAAGGAGCATGTCGTCAGCCGAATCATACGCCCACAGCCTACAATAGCCCCGCCCGCCGTAGGCCCGCAGGCAATGGATTTCCGTGGCCACCTCGGGGCCTGGGATGCAAATTTTCAGCACGCAGGGACCGTAAATTGAAGATTCGCAGGCATACAGCCGATTGTCCGCACGCACAGGCATATGCCTCACCTGCGTCAGCTTCCACAGAGCAATGCATTTTTCCAGGGGTTCGACTATGTTATTTCCCATTGAAAAACGCATCCGCATCGCTCTTGAATTTCTCAACAGCCGCCGCATAAGCTTCGATGAATGCCTCCAGCCCCATGCCCGCCGCGTTGCGGGAGAGCGCCAGGAGGTTGTCGCACTCATTGGCGTCCATAAAGCGCACGGCCTCCAGCAGGCCCGCGCAGTCCTCCTCGTCGATGGACATGAAGCCGTGCTTGTCCGCGTGGATCAGGTCGCCCGGGCGCACCGTGGTCCCGAAGGCCTCCACCTCGCAGCCCCACCGCACCGGCGTGGAGTACGCGTGGCCGATGCAGGCGTGCTTGGCCATGGCGTGAAAGCCGGCGTTGGCCATCTCGTCCAGGTCCCGCACGCAGCCGTCGGTGATGGTGCCCACGCAGCCCATCGCCCGGTGCATGTTGGCGTTGATCTCCCCCCAGAAGGAGCCGATATGCGGGCTGTCGAGGTCCTTTACAATGACGATCTTCGGCCCCGGCACCGAGGCCAGGTACTCCATATACTGCCGCTGCGCGTCCGGATTTGCGCGCTGGTGTTCGGGGTTGCTCGGCTGGCAGACGACCGTCACGGCCGTGCCCACCATGATCCCCATCTGGGGCATGAAGTCCCGCACGGGCGCCCGGTTGAAGCGCCCCTGCGTGCGCTCCAGCCGCGTGACCTTCTCCCAGCCGTTGTAGATGGTGGGCGTGTTCCACCGCTTGAGGTTGAGCATTTCCGCGTATGAGAGCATGGCCTTTCCTCCGCTACATATAGGTGATCTGTTCCTCGGTATAATACGTCTTCTTGGAAGCGATGTATTCGACAAGGATCGGGTGCCCGGTCTCGGTGGCCTTCAGCTTCCAGTTGTGGACCTTCAGGAAGCTCCGCTCCTCCCCGCTGATGATATCCGGGGCGATGCGCCGGATGGAGTCGATTGCGTCGCGCAGGACGGTCCCGATGGCATGATAAAGGGCCTCGAGCCTGTCCTCCGGGATGCTCCCCACCAGGGAGCGCGGCGAGATGCGGGCGGCCCAGAGGATCTCGTCGGCATACGCGTTGCCGATGCCCTTCATCACCTTCTGGTCGATCAGGAACGCCTTCACGTTGGCGCGGGCCTTTGCACGCGCTGCCCTGAGGAAGTACTCCAATGTGAACGCCGTGCCGAAGACGTCCGGCGTTTTCTCGGGCGGTGGCATGTACCGTATGGTGCACAGACCCCCCATGTCGCTGAAGACGACGGTCTCCCGCTCGAAGCGCAGGGAAAATATCTTGAACCGGATCGCCCCGGCGGCCTCCTGCGGGACAATCGATATCTCCCCGTTGAGCATCAGGTGGGCCGCGATGGTCCTGCCCTCGCCGAAGTCGAAGACCAGCTCCTTCCCGAAGCGTCCGATGTGCGCCAGGTCCCGGCCGATGAACGCCTGCGGCGGGGCCGCGTTGGAGGCGCGCACCTTCTGCGGGTTGAACACCTCGATGCCGGCAAGGCGCTTGGACGTCAGCCGGTCAAAAATATTTGTCTTGAAGACCTCCAGGTCCGGCAGCTCGGGCATGGGCGCTCTCCTCCTGTCTGTACTATACAGTGAATATACCATACAACAGGGCGAAATGCAAGCGCCCGGCCAACAAAATTTGCAAAAACCCTTGACAAACCCGCCCTTCCCGTATATACTGGGATAAAGTATTTTCCGAGGTAAACGCCATGACGATGCAGTTTTTCGCCTTTACTCGCTTTGCCCGCTTTTTCGGGCAGGGCGCTGCGCGGTGAGGCTGCAAAGGGGATTGATGGAGTTCCAAGCCCGCAGCAAACCCGCTGCGGGTTTTCTATATGTGAAAGGAGGCCGGTATCATGGGCAGTTCGCTGTCCCGGCTTTTTGCGTTCATGAGTAAGCGCAGCCACTCATGACAAGAAAGGATAATCACTATGCCTAATGAAAATTATTTCCAGCCCGAAATAGAGACCGCCTCGCGGGATTGCCTGCACGCCGTGCAGAGCGCGCGGCTGGTCAAGATGGTGGAGAGCTGCTACGCAAGGGTGCCCTTCTATAAGGCGAAATTCGACGAGCTCGGCCTGCAGCCGGGCGATATCGCCTCCATCGACGACATCGGCAAGCTGCCCTTCACCACCAAGCAGGATCTGCGCGACAACTATCCCTACGGGCTGTTCGCCGTGCCGAAGGAGCGCCTGGTGCGCATCCACGCCTCCTCGGGCACCACCGGCAAGCAGACCGTGGTGGGCTACACGCAGCAGGACGTGCAGCGCTGGTCCGAAGGCGCGGCCCGGGCCCTGGTGGCCGCTGGCTGCACGAAGGACGACTACGTCCACGTCAGCTACGGCTACGGCCTGTTCACGGGCGGGCTGGGCCTGCACTACGGCGCGGAGCTGCTCGGCGCCACGGTGATCCCCGTGTCCTCCGGCAACACCAAGCGCCAGGTGCAGATTTTGCAGGACTTCGGC
>Ga0123353_10000651_pt1 | contig 42496 bp, 30 predicted proteins | sample TergutLab28metaG_3_FD_92763 | JGI IMG/M metagenome (GOLD analysis project Ga0123353, IMG submission 92763) | Labiotermes labralis P3 segment gut microbial communities from Petit-Saut dam, French Guiana - Lab288 P3 | ecosystem: Host-associated > Arthropoda: Insects > Digestive system > Gut ... | reverse complement strand
GCCCATAAGGCCATCGGGATAGCCCTTGCCGTCCCAACGCTCGTGATGGTAGCGGCAAACGTCGTAGGCGTAGCGCATATACTCGTTCATATCGCTACCCAACAGACGGCTGAGTATCTGACTGCCCACGGCAGGGTGTTGCTTAATTACCTCAAATTCTTCCTTAGTGAGCCGCCCGGGTTTGCTCAAAACCGTGTCGGGAATGCTTATTTTGCCGATGTCGTGCATGGCGGTGGCGTCGGCGATGGTCAATATAGTCTCGTTGTCCAAAAAGAAGTCGGGAGACTGCTTGACAAGCTCGGTGAGTAAAATCCTGCTGAACTGGCGGATACGCTGAATGTGCTTTCCCGACTCTAAGCTTCGATATTCGATAATCGAGCTTAAAACGTCCACTAATTCGTTGTTAAAAAAATCCTGCTTACGCTCCAGGTATTCCAACATTTGCGACATTTTGCGTTTTTGGCGGTAAAGGCTGACTACGTTTTCGACCCGCTTTTTGACGATGTGCGGCAAAAACGGCTTACTTATGACGTCAGACGCGCCCAAATTCCAAATCCGTAGCTCGTTTTCGGGCTTTTCCATGGCAGTGATAAACACCACAGGGACATTTTCGAGATAATTTTTATCCCGCATAAACTCGATAACGTCAAAACCGGTCTTGCGCGGCATGATAACGTCCAATATCACGGCGGCAAGCTTGTCCCCGTTCTGCTCCAACATATCCATCGCTTCCTGCCCGTCTTTCGCCTCAAAAATTTCATAATCTTTGTAGAAAATTTCGGATATTACGGCGCGATTCATCTCCATATCGTCGGCGATTAAAAGCCCGCGGCGTTCGTCTGTATCACTGAAGCGTTTTGAAAAAAAATCCAAGACGCTACCCACGCGCTGGCTTACCACGTCCGGAACAAAGGGCTTGGTGATTATGTCCGACGCGCCCAAGTCGTACAGCTTGCCGCGGGATTGCACATCGTCAAGACTGGAGATGACCACCGTAGGAAACTTTTGCAGGTATCCGCCCTTTTTTAAAAACGACAAAACGTCATAGCCGGAAAGGCCGGGCATGACTATATCCAAAAGCAATATCGAAATATCCTCCGTTCCTTCGACAATTTTTATCGCTTCTTCGCCGCTGGATGCCTCCGTAACGTCAAAAAGGTCCTCGAAAATAGCTCCGATAACCGCCCTGTTGACTTCCTCGTCGTCTACGACAAGCATTTTTCTTTTGATATTTTCCGCCACGTTTGTTTTCCTCCGCAAATACTGACCATAGCGCAAACACCCCGCCACGTTGTAGTTTGCCGCGCCCCACGACAACCAATTCACGTTACGCGTTCAAGTTCCGTATCTGTGAAAGATTGGATAATAGGTCAAGCGGGCAACAGTTGCCTTGCGACGAGCGACGCTGTATTTAAACTTAAACCAGGAGTAAGGCAAACGCAACCAGCACCACGCCTTGTATAATCTTCCACGTTACATCCCGAAAAATTTTTTTATCCCCTCGCACGCCCTGTCGTAAAGCGCCTTAAATTCTATGTAAAGCTCCCTGCCCCGCGCTATGTCGCCCGCCTTAAGCGCCTCGTTAAGCGGCAGGCTGGCTTCGAACACCGAATCCACCGACAAATTTCCCGCAACGCCTTTGATAGTGTGGGCGGCGTGATAGGCGGCCTCCGCGTCGCTCGTCTCAAGCGCCGCCGTCAGTTTGTTAAAATTTTCGTCTTCGGGAAACCTTTTGAGATACTTGTGATAAAGCGCGGTGTTACCGCTAAACCTGGCGGTGCCCGTCGCCACATTGATACCGTATTGTTCGAGCATAAAAACCTCCACTATAAAAAATTATTCACGTTGTTAGGTATAAAGAACGACTTAAATGTCGCCGCGTCAATTATTATATACTAATTTTAACTTTTTGTCTATCCGTTTTGAGGGCCGTAAAAAATTTTTTCAACTTTCGGCTTTCGGCTTTCGGTCATTCATAAACCTTGCGGACGTATTTTGAGGTCGAAAGGGACAGCAAAGACCCATAAGACACGGAAAAACTCAAAATATCGCCGACTTTGTATTTTGTGTCACTATGAGTAACGTCGACAATCGTGTGGTCGCTGGACTGGCCCAATATCTCGGCTTTGTGATCGAGCGGCGCGATTTTGTTCATGTCCACATCCTGGCGGCCGACGGCGATAACGGCGCGCAGAATGTCCCCCCTGTCGACAAAGACCGGCTTTTCGCCGAAAGCGTTAAGCCCCAGCTCACCCACGGGGACGGAGGGCTTTTTTTTGAGTTCGATTATCTGCGCGTGCAAACGGAAAACATCTTCGTGCAATCCGTCAATGTGCTGCTGGTACGACGTTTCGCGCCCCAAAAGGATTACCTCTCCGATACGCAGATAATTAACTTCTTTGGGCATGGTGCGGGCGGTCAAAAAGTGCATAGAGCCCGAGTTCCCGCCCGAAATAACCTTGATATTTGCGCCGTATTTGTTTTTTATTTCATAGGCGAGGTTTGTCACAATGCTCATGCTCTCGTGCGTGGGAATAACGCCGCCAAAGCAGTTGTAGTTTACGCCCAAGCCGTATAATTCAATGTTCGGAAACTTTAAGATTTCGCCCGCGACGGCAAGCGCGTCGCGGGGCAGCACGCCCTCGCGCAAATCGCCCACGTCCACCATCAAAATCACCTTGTGCGTTTTGCCGAGTTTTATCGCAGCTTTATTTAGGGCTTTGACGGTTGCAATTTCGGAGTTAAGACTGACGTCGCTGTATTTGACCGCCGTCTCGACCTCGCACAGCATAGGCAGGCGCAGCAGCCACCTTGTCACGCCCTGGTAGTTGATTTTTTTTAAGTTTGCGATTCTTGTGTCGGCAAACTCCCTCACCCCCGCGTCATAGTAAACCCGCGTAATCTTGGGCGCGGCGCAAAAAACCTTGGTCACGGCGCAGAAAGACACGCCGTTATCGGCGCAAAGCTTTTGGATTATTTTGATGTTGTTTGCCAGTTTGGCGCGGTTTGTTATTAAAACGGGGTATTTCATGGTGTATGCTCCTTTTGTGCGTGATACGGTTGTTTTTCGTCGTAGGGCGTTGGCGCCCTAAAAAATTCCCCTCCCTCGGAAGGGTGCCCCACGAAGACCTCTTGCTTTGGGGCGGGGTGGTTCATGTGATGTTACGAAAAAGTCTGCGGCACGGCGGAAGCAAACCCCCGCCCTACAAAATATTTAGGCTTTTCTTCAACAACACCAACGCCTCGTCGGGATAAACCGCCGACATTACACCCAAGGACGCCATGATGTAGTCGTTGTCAATTAAGACCCTTGCGCCCTCGCGGGGAGCAAGCCGTTGGCTTGATTTCGGTTCTAAAACGTCCTTTAATATTTCGCCCCCATAAGGCAGGCGGGTAAGCGCGCCGCCCGTCGCTATTAAATACTTAACCGCTGTCAAGTCGCGCCCCGTGGCGACCGTCTTTTTGCCCGCGGGGGTGTAAAAATCGGTCAATTTCCCCGCGTGGCGCGACAAGGCGGTTGCCACTGCGGCGGCGGTCAGCCTCCCGATAAACCGCCTTTCAATGTCGGTCACAGGTATGGCTTTCGCGTTTTTAATTAGGTCAGCCGCCCCCGCAAACTCCCGCTCCAACTCAGTCAAACCGATTTTCTCCACAATATGCGGAATGTTCAAAAATACGCCCAAATCCCCCTCGACCGTGCGCTTACACAGCGGCTCGGGGGCTAAGCTCATCGCGCCGATTTCGGGTGACCCCACGCTCACGGAATGCACGTCCGTAGTCGCTCCGCCCACGTCGAAAACCGCCAAATCGCCGATTTCCTCATACAAAAGACGCGCCGCCGTCATAACCGCGCCGGGTGTGGGCATGATTTTGCCGCCCACCAGCTGCTTAATGTCACCCATGCCGGGGGCGTGGGTAATGTGCTGCTCAAAAACGTCCTGGATTATCGCCCGCGCCGGCTCGACGTTCAGCACGTCCACGGCGGGGTAAACGTTGTCGGTTATATAAACTTTGACGCCCTTTTGTTGCGCAACGGACAAAATTTCGTCGCGGTTTTGGATATTTCCCGCGTAAATAAAGGGGACGGCGGGGCAGGCCTCGGCAAGGCGCGTAAAGTTGAAAACGGCGGTTTCGCGCTCGCCGTAGTCCATTCCGCCCGCAACCAATATTATCCCCGCGTTTTGTTCTTGTACCTTTTTGACGTCGCGGTCGGTAAGTTTGCCCGCCGTCACGACCTTCAAGACCGCGCCCGCGCCCAGCGCAGCTTCCTTTGCCGCCCGCACCGTCATGTCGTAGACTAAGCCATGGACGCACATTTTTAGGCCGCCCGCCGCCGAGCTTGCCGCCAACATTTCACCGTATTTGAGGGGGGCGGATAGGTTTAGGTTGCGTTCCAAGTCCTTTATCGCGTTTTGCAGCCCAATCCTTACGTCGCCGCCACTGTCAAAAGACACGGTAGTCGCCGCCATCCCCTGACCGATAAACTTGGGCGGGGAAAGCGTAAACGCGTTTACCACCGTGGTGGTGCTCCCTATTTCGGCAATGAGTATGTCAGTGTGCATGGCGTCCTTTCCCCGAGTTGCGCTTCGCTTACTCGGGGTTATAAAAGTATAACTATTCTCTTGCTTTTAAATAATTTTAGGGTGTGTTATACGTTCGGGATATTCTTCGCATACTCTCTTCAAAAATTCATCTGTCCTATCGGGATGATTTTTCAAAAACCAATTTAATATGAAAAACCAATTTATATGATTAAAAATATAATCTGCTCCGACAGGTTTCATCATTCGTCCTTGTTTTTTGCATCGAGTTGCCTTGTGCTTACCCGGGGTCAGTATGTTCGTCTCTGCGATTCAAGGGAGTTTTTATCGACCCTCTGCACCCTAATCCAACTTCTTAATAAATGCCCGAAAATCGCCCATAATCGCGCGCGGGACGGGCAAATCAAGCATCGTGACCACGCCGGGGCAGGCGTTGATAACGTGCGGAATCATGTTGACCGTCATGCTGATTGTGCCTATGCCGCCGGGGATTTCGGGGTTAATCGCCATACTGATGTCCGGCTTGCCCTTGATTTGTATGTAGTCTCCCGTCGCAATATTTTCCGTGCCGGGCAGGATTTGCTGCGGGTGGTCCATGTGGATTTTCACCCCGCCGCCCACATAGCCGTACCCCTGCTGACGGATTCCCGCCAAATTCCCGGGATTTACCTCCGCATAAGGGGTTTTGCGGTGCGTGTTTGAAATAATAGGGTCTTTGGTCTGCTCGATTTTGTCCAATTTCCAGCCCAGCGAGTCGGCAATCATAGAAATGGATTCGGGAAAACCGACGTGACCCGCCAAGGAGCCCTCTTTCATGCGTCGGTCATATTCCAAAGGCGAGATTCCCACGCCCTGCTCGTGCATGACCGCCGTCCCGAAGGGCGAAAGGTCGTTTACGCGGCGGGCGGTGATGGTCTCCACGTTCTCGCAAGTGCCGGTAAGGGCGATTATAAGGTAGTCAAGGATAAAGCCTGGGTTTATGCCCGTACCGAGGGCGGTGACGCCGTTTTCCTTGGCAATTTTGTCAAGTTGGGTGGCCAAATCGGGGTTTTGCGCCTGAGGATATGCGAATTCCTCCGCCGTCGAAACGACGTTGATTTTGTTCTCTAAGGCGAGCTTGATTTTATCGAAGGCGTCCTTGGTGAACGAGTCCGTGCAAAGCACTACGACGTCGCAACTTTTGCGAAAGATGACGTCCTCCACCCTATTGGTGATTGTAATGGGAGGGTGCGCGCCGCGTTTGAGGTTTAAAACCTCGTGAATTTCGCGGCCGACCTCACTCCGCCTGTTGACGACGCCGGTAATTTCGACGCCCTTTTTGCCAAGGAGCATCGCGGTGACTCCCCTGCCCATGGCGCCGAAGCCCCATATTGCTACTTTTACGTTTCTCATAATATGTGTTTTCTCCTTTAAAAAGTTTTTGTCTTTAATGTACAATGCATAACGCACAATGAAGGATAAATTTTATTTAAAATATATCAATGTAATTGTGCATTTAGCGTTACACATCGTGTGTCGTTAAGTATACACTTTTTAACCTCACAAACGCAAGAAAAACAATACTGCAAACGACGATAATTCAAACTCAAAAGGTTGCCAAATTCGCGCGTTAGTGCTATAATATGTCTGAGGAATAATCATGTCCGTAAAAGTCGCCTCTATAACCCCCTTTGTCACCCCGGGGACGCTGACAAAAAACGCCCAAACACTACTTGACGCCGTATTAAAGGCCGAAAACGAGGGGGCGCAAATTATAAATTTACCGAAAAACTGCTTTTTGGGCGAAAGCGGGTGCTTAAGCGCGCGTACGGACGTAAGCGACGCGGTTTGGGAGGTGGCAAACATCGTAATGGCGAAAACCCGCGCCACCGTTACCATGAGCGTCCCCCTTTATGGTACGCAAATGGGGATTATTTTCGACAAGGGCGAGCTGAAGGCGATTAAACCGATAGCGAACAGCCAAAGCGAGTTTGCAGTTTTAAGAAAAGTTATCGAGGATATGCAGCCACACCCGCCCTTAACCGGCAACCACCGAAAACACGCGGGCGGCGGCGACGCAAACGGCGAATGCAACTCAAACGGCGAATACGAAACGGACGAATGTTTTGTAAAACTTGAAAACGAGAGGGTTTTGGACCTTAGGGGCGATTATTTTGTAGCCGTCAAACACAAAATCTATGAGTTTAGTCCTAAATCGGGCAAGACAACCGTTTTGGCGATACCCGCGTCCTACCCCGCGCTTATGGGCGGGAGGGAAAACAAGCTACGCGAGACGGCGGCGTTGTCGGCAAAAAACGGCTGCGTTGTGTCGGTGTGCTGCTGCGGAAACGGCGAAACGACGTCCGATTATGTGCGGGCGGGCGACAAGATTATCGCGCAAAACGGGCAAATTTTGGCGGCGGAGGGCTTTGACGCGCATTCGGCGTCGGCGGTTTTGAATGCAATCGACACAAAATCACGATATATTGGAAAACAAAAATATGGTAAAACAAAAATTGAACTCCCCGACTACACCCCTCGCTACCTCCCCAAGGCAAGCGAAATCACGGAAATTTTGGACATAATAAGTCGCGGGATAACCGGCAGGATGCGCGAGGCAGGCGCAAAAAAGCTGATTTTGGGGCTTAGCGGCGGCTTAGACTCTGCGATGGCATTGCTTTCCGCGCTCAATACGCAAAAATACGGGCTTTCACCCTCCGATATAATCTGCGTCACCATGCCCTCGCACATCTCCTCAAACAGGACAAAAAACAACGCGCAAAAACTTATCGCCGCATTCTCCGTGACGGGACTTAACATACCCATTTCCGCGGCGGTCACACGGCATTTAAAGCAAATAAATCACGACAAAACGGACGTGGTTTTTGAAAACGCGCAAGCGCGCGAGCGGGCGCAGATTCTGCTTAATTTGGCGAACAAATTCGGCGCGCTCGTTTTGGGTACAAGCGATTTGTCCGAAGCCGCGCTCGGGTTTAACACCTACGGCGGCGACCATTTGGCTCACTACAACCCCAATTCGTCGCTGACCAAAAGCGCGATACGGCTTATCCTCGGCGGGGTGGTCAAAAATCCGCCCTTTTTTGTTCCTGCGGAGGCGAAAAAGACGCTGAAAAGCATACTGAACACGCCGGTTTCGCCCGAACTATTGAAAAACCAGCGCACCGAGGATATTTTGGGCGACTACCGCCTGCACGAGTATTTTCTGCTGCGTTTTATGGCTTACGGCGAAGCGGGGCAAATTATTGTCGGCGGCGCGGGCAAGCACTTTAAGGAATTCAGCGCGGAATATATCCAAAAAACGTACGAAACTTTTATTTCCCGCTTTTGTGGGTCGCGTTTTAAGACCGATTTCGCCTGCGACGGCGTAATGCTGACGCCTTTTGACTTTACGGGGGAGAAGTTTGTTTCGGGGCTTTCACCTGAATTGTTTGAAATATAATGGTCAGTGATCAGTAGTCGGTGGTCAGTGAAGGTTGGGTTTTAAAAACAATGTAATGCAAAAAAAACACCTCACACAATCCCCAACAAAAAACAATTTCAATTTAAATCTGACCATCACTGACTACTGACCACTGACCACTAATTCCGCCACTTCCTCCACCGTCTTCCCGTCCGTGTCAATCGTAATATCCGCGTAAAAACTGTACGTTTCCTCGCGTTCCGCTATCGCTTTTTTTATGGCGGCTAAGGAATAATCCCAAATTTTCGGGCGGTTTAAGGCGGTAAGACGGGCGTGGATTGTATGCGCGCCCGCTGTAAAGCGCACCTTCACAAAATCCTGCAAAAGCTCCATTATACACGAATTAAGGGGCAGTCCCCCACCCACACATATGACAATATCGTCGTGCCATAACACCTCAGAAAGCGCGCCTTCCTCCAAACTGCGGAAGGTCTTTTCCCCAAAGGTGATATACGTCTGCGCAATCGACATCCCCTGTTTATAAACGATAATTTCGTCAAGGTCGGCAAAACTCAGCGCCAACTTTTCGGCGATTTTCACCCCCGCCGCGCTCTTTCCCGTTCCCGAATAGCCAATAATTGCGATTTTCAACGGTTTTTCCCTTATAATGCTCAATGCGCAATGCTCAATGCGCAATGAAGGATAATTTTTAGAAATGTGCCTTAAACATCAAGCATTGATACGCTCAAAAAAACTCGACCGACATTGAGCATTGAGCATTGAGCATTAAGCATTTCATTTACCTGCCTCTTCCCCCGCCGCCGCCAAAGCCTCCCCCGCCGAATCCCCCGCCAAAGCCGCCTCCACCAAAACCACCGCCCCCAAAACCGCCGCTGCGCCCCGAATTTGACGGGTGGGACACGGCGACGCTTCTCACATTGTTGTTCATACTGCGGTACAGCCTGTTAAACACCAAAATGCTGAAAATAGTGCTGTACGGAGAGTAATAATACCGCGGCGGCTGCAAGGTCAATCCCTTAAACTTGTTTTCCCAGATGTCCGACACGCCCAGGACGTTGGCGTACGGCAAAATATCGTAATAATACTGCGGATTGTCCGCTAAAAGCGCTTCCAGCCTATCCTTTTCGGCGGCTATCAAAAAGTTCCTAAAACCGATAAGCCGCCCCAAAAGATTGCGGTAGTAATCGGTTTGCTGTATCAAAAACGGCGCGAAAAATCCCCCCGCCACGGCGGCAAAATTAAGCGGCATACTGAACAAAAGGGGCAGAGCGTCGGCGTTTAAAAGCGAAAATACAACCCCGACAACCGCCGCAAGCGCGGCAATGCCTATCATGCTCCACCTTTTTGCCTTTGCGGAAAGCTTGTGAATTTTCATCTGCCGCATAAACCCGGCAAAGTACATTATAGCCGCGGGAATCGCCGCAAAAATCCCGCTCCAAATCAACAGCGTCGCGCTTAAGGTAAAGCCGTAAATCAAATACCCGAAAAACGCCGGCAAAATGGACAGCGCGGCAAGCAAAATACTCATTCCCGCCTTGTGTAATTTGCCGTTATACTTCTCCTTGACCGCTGCCTGCGCTAAGGTTATATGCATATAAAACTTGTCCTTCAGCGAATCCACCTTGACGCGGTTTCCCGACTCAAAAAGCGCGGAAAACAGCTTTTTCTCATAGGCGGGGGCGTGTGCGGGAAGCTCAACAAGCCTGACAAGGGTCATATCCTCCCCTCTTTTCTCCTTTTTTTCGTCGTCGCTGCCCAGTATTTGCAGGTTGCCCTTCGACGCCCAGTAAAAAATCAGAGCGGTAATGTCCGCGGGCGAGCAGTGGTTGTCAATCAGCAGCCCGACCTCTGCGGGATTCAATCTCACTCCGTTTTCGTCCGGGGGATAAAAGCCGACCACCTCGACGACGGGCGCCTGGCGTCTGAAAAACCACAGCAAAACCACGCCCGCGACAACAAAAATCGCGACTAATATGCCGAAAAATACGCGCAGGTCAAAGTCGGTGCCAAGCCTCCCGTCGATTGAGGCCTGCATCGTTATTCCCTGAAAGGCGGATAGGTGCGCCGCCTCGACGTAAAAGAAATTGACCGCTCCGTCAACATTCAGCGCGGCGTGCAAAACGCTTTCGATGCCCGATTGCAAGACAAGCGCGCCGCCCGTCATTTTGTAGTGCGCGCCTTCGTTACTCCCCTGCTTGTCGTAGAAAAACAGCTCTTTTATGTCGTGCGGAAAGCTCACGTCCACGCGTACGTCGCTCTGCGATGTCGCCCAGCCGAACCCCACAAGGTTCATGTAGTAATTTTCGGCGACGGCGTACTTGCCCGGCGGGTTGATTTTATAACTGTATGTGTACGTTACTCTGTCGCCGGCATAGTAAAAGAAGTCGGCCTCGCTGTCCTTTGTCCCCATATTGATGGACACAAAGCCGTTAGATGATGTGACAAAGTAATTGTTGGGCACGCTTTGCGGCCTTCCTGCGCTGTAAGTTCCCCAGCTTACAAGCTTGGTATTAACTTTGATATCGCTGTACGTTTCGCCCGCGCCCGTCGGCAGGTCGCGTATTATACCCCGCCGCTGCCGGTTGAATTTTACGTCAATATTTTCAACGACAAGCGCGGAGCCGTTCTCCTGTATGTCAATAGAGGTACGCACTTTGACAACGCTAAAAGCGTCGTCCGGGGTTTGGTCAGTCCCGAACAACCAATCCGTAATCGTGCACCCGCTTAGGGCAAAGGCGACGCAAAGCAGTATTGCGATGGTAACGATTCTTTTTCTCATTTTTACCATAAAACCCTTTTTCAGAATGCGCAATGCTCAATGCGCAATGCTCAATGAAGGATAATTTTTAGAAATGTGCCACGAACATCAAGCATTGATACGCTTAAAAAACTCGACCATCATTGAGCATTGCGCATTGAGCATTGAGCATTAAAAACTTACCTTCACGTTAGCCCTCTCCGCCTCCGCAATCTCGAAAAACGCCTTCTTCTCAAACTTTTTCATTTTTGCCACTATGGACGATGGGAAAACCATAATCTTATTGTTGTACGTCTTGACCACGCCGTTGTAATACCTCCGCGCCTGGCTGATTTCGCTTTCAAGGGACTGTAATTGCTTTTGCAAATCCAAAAAGTGGCTGTCCGCCTTCAAATTGGGGTATGCCTCGGAAAGCGCGAATAACGACTTTAATGTCCCCGACAGCGCGTTTTCGGCGGCAGCCTTGCCCTCTACCCCTCCGCCCGCGCTCATCGCCGCGTTGCGTGCCCTTATGACGGCTTCTAACGTGGAGTTTTCGTGCTTTGCGTACCCCTTGACCGTTTCGACAAGGTTGGGGATAAGGTCGTACCGCTTTTTAAGGTACACGTCGATAGTGGACCAACCCTCTTCGACGTTGTTGCGAAGCCTAATCATGGCGTTCATGGTCGAAATAAACCAGCCGATGATTATTATCAGCAGTAACAGGATTGCCGCGCCGACGATAATGCCGACTATACCGCCGGTAGAAATTGCCAATAGATTGTTCATTTTGTTTACCTCCGTATAATAGATTTGTTTGCCGACTTTTTATCATTGCCGCAAAAGCGAACATAATCGACACTACCAAGATTATACAATTTTTTCGCGCAAAAAAGCAAGCCTATCGCGCGGCTTTTAAGGTTAATTTTATATTAAGTTTTTGTATTAACAGCTAAAAATAACCGCATCAATTCTGGAATTTCTGCGAACTCGGCTTACGATGCGCACTTTCAGAGCCCGCCGTCAAAATGTCCCGTCACTTGAAAAGCTCTAAGTTGCAATTGGTATTTCATTATCCTAATTGTTTTGCGAGGAGGACGGAATCGCTCTTAAAAAAGCCGACGAGCCGGTCGTCCTGTCTGCCGCCTGCATCGTTTTACTTGCTGAAGTCAAAAAACACTTTCTTCAATTTGTAAAAAGCCTTTGCAAAAAACAGGCCTCTATCGCGTCACCGTTTTTTCCACCCGTTTTTTGAACGGGTTCTTTTCGGTTGCTTTAGTACCTGCCGCAAGGTTTATCTTTGGCCACTCGCTTGATTTTTCCATAAATAATAAAATGACTCATCAAACGGGTTGCGTTTATTCCGGATAATGTGGTATAATTTTATTGCGACAATCAAGCGTATCGCGCTTACCGCTTGTTGATTGTAAGGCGGTCTTAAACTGCAATACCAAATCCGTGCCGATACGGACGGCAGCGCAGTACGCATATCGCACCCGCAAACTCACCAATAGTGACTTATGCTATCCTTTGGTACGCATTAAGTCCTCGCAGAACCATTTTTTTGGCCGATAAATTTATACCCTTTATGGGCGATTATCCAAAGTAATGTTATTTACATTGTATTTTTCTAAAAAACAGTGGATTCGTTGATGTCCCCGTGCAAGCGAAGCGCAACTCGGGGCGAAGGAGGACAAAACAATGATAATCAAAAAAGGCATGTGGGTGCAAATCCGCGACACGGTGCTTGCCGCAGGCGAACGCGCGCCACAGGTTCCCGACGACACAAAAAAGGTGCCGCTACTCATGTGGGTCAAGGGGTACCTATGCCACGACGCGCAAATCGGTGAGGCATGTCAAATCACCACCGTTACGGGCAGGGTGGTGCGTGGGGTTTTGGAGGATGTGGAACCCGCTTATACGCACGGTTTTGGCGCGTATGTGCCGGAGCTTGACGCGGTGCGGCGGCAGGTGAAGGACATTTTGGGGTATTGACCATTATCCTTTTGTCATTCCTAACGCGAAGCGAGATCCTTCACTACGTTCAGGATGACAAATAATGAAAGGCGGAATAGATCCTTCGCGGAGTTTATCCTGAGCGAAGCGAAGGACCCGGATGACAAAAGGAAGGAAGGTTGCCAAAGTAACCCAACCTTCCCTCTTCCCTCTATCCTCTCCCCTCTACCCTTGCAATTAAGAAAAGGAGACATCGACTATGAAAGACAACACCTATGCCGCCGTAATGGCGCGCAAAAACGAGATAATGAAAAAGTCCGTCGGCATAGATTACGACGCGTTCGAGAGCGGCGGCATCGCCTTCGACTATGAAAAAATGATGGCGGAAACGGGCTATACCCTTGACGAGGTTTTTGCCATTCAAGAAAGCGTCGCGGTGGGGCAAACGCCTATTATCGAACTCAAAAACCTTACCGCCTTGGCGCGCAAGGTGTCAAAAACGGGGCAGGCGGCGCGGATTTTCGTCAAGGACGAAGCCTGCAACCCCTCGGGCAGCTTTAAGGCGCGGCGGGCGGCGTGCGCGGTTTATCACGCAAAGCGCATGGGCTATAAGGGCGTAATCGCGGCGACAAGCGGCAATTACGGCGCGGCGGTCGCCAGCAACGCGGCAAAACACGGCCTGAAATGTATCGTCGTACAGGAGTGTTATGACTCCAAAAAGGTCGGGCAGCCCGAAATTTTGGAGAAACAGCGCGCCTGCGAGGCTATGGGCGCGGAGGTCATACAGTTGTCCGTCGGTCCCGAATTGTTCTACAAATTCCTTATGCTTTTGGAGGAGACGGGGTATTTTAACGCGTCGCTGTACACGCCTTTCGGGATTGCGGGGATTGAGACGCTTGGGGCTGAGATTGCCACGCAGTTTCGCGCGAAATTCAACCGCTTGCCCGACATAGTTTTGGCGACGCAGGCGGGGGGCGGCAACGTGACGGGCACTGCGCGGGGGCTAATCAAGGCGGGCGCGGGGTCGGTCAAAGTTTACGGCGCAAGCGTGGATTTGTCGGGCTTACACATGGCGTCGGACACGGCGTTTAACCGCAAGTCTTTCACCACGGGGCACAGCGGCTTCGGCATACCCTTCGCTACGTGGCCTGACCGCAGCGACGTGCCGCGCAATGCCGCGCGCAGTTTGCGCTATTTGGACAGGTATTTATTAGTCAAGCAGGGCGAGGTTTTTTATATCACCGAGGCTTTGTCGGCGCTTGAGGGGCTGGAAAGGGGGCCCGCGGGCAACACCTCCGTCACCGCCGCCTTCGCTTTGGCGCAGGAAATGACGGACGACCGGATGATTTTGGTGCAGGAAACGGAGTACACGGGGGCGGGCAAGCACCAAATGCCGCAATTAAGTTTTGCAAAGGCAAATGGGATTGAGGTTTTATTTGGCGACCCTGAAACGGAAATTGCGGGTGTGAATATCGTGCTGCCCTCCGACCCGTCTTTGATTAAGGCGCGGGACTTTGATTTGAACAAGGCGCGCAAGTCGTACATCAAGAATTGTTTGAACAATTACGGGTACGGGGCAAACGACAAGGATGTGAGGGGGATTTACGACGCGGATATTGCGTTTTTGGCAGAGGAAACAAAGGCGGACATGGCGTTTGTTAAAGAAGTGTTCAAAGAAATAAAAGGAATATGAAAAAAATAACAGCAAATAGTACCTTTCATAAAATGCTTAAAACTGGTTTAATAGTTGTGGTGATTTGCGCCGCTGTTTATACAGTTATTTTTATTTTGGACAGGCAGCTTTCTTTCGAAATGGGGTTGCCTCTGTGGCTGACAATACTTTGTTGGGCGGTAGCGGCATGGCTGGTCTTGCTTCTTTGCCTGATGGAATATACCAAAATATTTGGCAGATTGACCACAGTTTTTGATCAGGCAGAAATAACCATATTGGAAGAAACTGTTAAGGTTAAGAAAAATACGCACATTAATTATAACAGCATTTTAGAAATTGAATACGGCAAATTATCAGTCATTAAAGTCTCCATAGGTGTTTTTATAGGCAGATTCAGCGACAGGGTGGGAGTTATGCGGATTAAATACACCGAGTTGCAGCATATTGAAAACGGCAGCCCGATTAAGGTCTTTGACTTAAGCATTCCGTATTCAAAAGTCAAGGCAGTTATGCGAGAATTTAATCTTAACATTATATTTATAAAAGATAGATTTTCTTTTCAGTAAAAAAGTTGGTATAAAATAATGGCTCTTGTATACGTACAAACCGTAGGGGCGACCATCGGTCGTCCGCATAAGGAAATGTTAAGTGGATGAAATTCTCACAAGAAAACCTAACCGATTGATCGGGTTCGATTATTCCGCGCCGTCGTGTTATTTTATTACGGTTTGCGTAAAGGACAAACACGCGTTATTGTGGGCAGGCGGACGGCCCGTGGCCGCCCCTACGGTATCATTATGCACGGACAACGAATACGACCCAAAACAAACACCTATTCCGCCGCTGTCAAAAATCGGCGAAATTGTTAAGACCGCGATTGAAAATATCCCAAAATTTTATGATTGTGTAGAAATTGACAAGTACGTTATTATGCCAAATCATGTACATTTGTTGGTCAGTATTGTGGATAATGGAACCGTAGGGGCGACCATTGGTCGTCCGCCCACGGATACGAGCTATAAATCGACACAGAACGAAACCGTAGGGGCGACCATTGGTCGCCTGCCCGTTACAAACGACCAGCCCACCATAAATGATCCATCCGCGTACATGGATGAATGTACAAACGGGCGACCGATGGTCGCCCCTACGGTATCGCGGATTATCAATCAGTTCAAAGGATTCGTATCAAAACAGGTGGGATACACATTGTGACAAAAATTATTCCACGACCGCATTGTCCGCGACGAAAACGAATACATAAAAATTTGGGAATATATCGACAACAACCCGAATGCTTGGGATAAAGATATTTATTTTTAGTATTTAATTAGCGGGCGGGCGATGCCCGCCCCTACGGATACATTAAACCATGAATGTCGGATTAAAACCGTGAACATCGGATTTAAACAAACCGTAGGGGCGACCACCGGCCGTCCGCCCAATAGTTTTTCAAGAAAATTCCAATACAATAACAGTTCCAACAACAAATCCAATTACAAACAGGAGAACACAAAAATGAAAAGACAGGACGATTTTGAAACAAGGCGGGAGCACCTTGCGGCGCTGACCGACCAGGAGCTGTACGAGCGGTTTTGGGCGCTTGCGGAGGAGATAGTGCAGCCGATGCTTGACCTCGGGTACAAAAACACCACGCCCGCCATCGAGCGCAGCGTATTGTTACGCATGGGTTTTTCTTCCGTCGAGGCGGCGCCCATCGTCGAGGGCGTCATGAAAAAGGGCTTGATGGGCAAGGGCTGCGGGGGCGTGGTCTGGCGGCTTGCGCAAAAAAAGGGCGTGAGCGTGCGCGAGGCGGGGCTTTTGCTTGCCGCAGGTCAAGAGTGGGATAATATAGACGCATTATTTGCCCAAATCGGAGGTGTGAAATGAAACACGACCAAACAAACAATCAAACGGGCAATCAAATGGGCAACCAAATGAACGAAACGGATAATAAAATGACACTCACACCCAATAAAAAGCTGGATTTAAAAGAAATCCTCACGGACTTAGAGAATTACGCGCCCAAGCGCCGCGGCTGGCACTGGCGCGAAAACCGCGGTCAAACAAGGCAAATCGGGGATTTTGAGTATCACGAAACCTCCGACAGCCTTCTTAATTCAATACCATTACCCGGCGCAAGGGGCATAGGCGGCATAGACCCCCAGCCCGACTGCGTCATCACCACGGAAATAGCAAGCGGGCGCTTTGAAGACGACATCCGCCGTATGCGCATGGCGGCGTGGGCGGGCGCGGACCACATCATGGTGATTCGCACCGCCGGTCAAAGCCACTACGACTCGCTGATAGAGGGCACTCCGCAGGGCATTGGCGGCGTGACCATTACCCGCAAACAGGTGCGGGCTTCCCGCAAAGCGTTGGACGCCATTGAAGAAGAAGTCGGACGGCCCATCAACTTCCACTCCTACATTTCGGGGGTGGCGGGCCCTGACATCGCCGTCATGTTCGCCGAGGAAGGGGTGAACGGCGCGCACCAGGACCCACAGTACAACGTTTTGTACCGCAACATCAACATGGTGCGCAGCTTTGTGGACGCCTGCGAAGCCAAAAAAATCATGGCGTGGGCGGAGCTTTTGCAGATTGACGGTGCGCACAACGCCAACGCGACCGCGATGAAGGCGTGGAAGGTCATGCCCGAATTGTTGGTTCAGCACGCCATCAACTCCGCTTTTTCGCGTCGCGTCGGGATTAAGCCCAAGAATATCGCCTTATCGACCGTGCCGCCCTCCGCGCCGCCCGCGCCGTGCATGAGGCTCGACCTGCCTTACGCCGTCGCCTTGCGCGATTTGTTTAAAGATTACACCATGCGGGCGCAGCAGCACACCAAGTACATGGAATCGGATATGCGCGAGGCGACAGTGACACATACGCTTAATCTTGTGATTTCGCGGCTTACCAGCGCGGATATACAATCGACAATCACGCCCGACGAGGGGCGCAACGTGCCGTGGCATTACAACAATATCGCGGCGATAGACACGGCGCGGCAAGCATTGAACGGCTTGGACGGGCTGCGCGAAATGGTTGAATTGAAGCGGGACGGCGTTTTGGGAGCGAAAGCGCGGGAATTAAAGGAACGCGCCGTGCTGTTTATGGAGGAGATTTTGGCGGTCGGCGGCTACTTTAAGGCGGTGGAGGAAGGCTTTTTTATCGACAGCGGCTGTTATCCGGAGAGGAGCGGCGACGGAATCCCGCGCGAGATTAACGGCGGCGTGGGCGTCGGGCTTGTTTTCGAGCGCGACAAGGATTATTTCGCGCCCGTGTCCGTGCATTACGGGTATAACTGCGTTCCCGCGGGGTTTAAGAGCGCGAGCGAGGCGATTGGCGGCGACACGTTTGAGGACAGAAGCAAGATTGCGTATATTGACGAGTTGGACGCGCATGATAACGTTAATGTGCGGCTTGCCGAGGTGGCGAAGTACGAAAATTCGTCTATTGTTAAGCCGGAGGTTGAATGGAAGGCAGACGGAATCGTCACCACCTCTATCTTTTTGCCGCTTGACGCAAGAACGGCGGAATTTGCAGCGATTAAGTGCGGCGAAAAAATGGGCTTAGAGGACGTGGTTGTCGTGCATAAACGCGCCCTGCACCCCTCGGAGGGGACTCTTGTTGAAATCAAGGGCAAGGTTAAATTCGACATTGATATTAAGGAATTGGTTATCCCCGAAGTTATCCCGCTGCTTAGCGAGGACGAAATTCGTGCCGACATCGCGAAACACCCCGTGCTGATTGTGGCGGGGACGGTGGGCAACGACGAGCATTCCGTTGGTCTTAAAGAGGTTTTGGACATCAAGCACGGCGGAATCGAGAGGTACGGGGTCAAGTACATTTATTTAGGTACGAGTGTACCGTGCGAAAAGCTTGTGGATGCCGCAATCGAGGCGGGCGCGGGCGCAATTTTGATTTCCACCATCATCACCCACGACGACGTCCATGTCAAAAACATGAGGAAAATCCACGATTTGTGTATCGAAAAGGGGGTTAGGGACAGGTTGATTTTGGTGGCGGGCGGCACCCAAGTCACGCACGAAATAGCCAAAGAGGCGGGCATGGACGCGGGCTTCGGCCGCGGGACAAAGGGGATTGACGTAGCAAGTTTCTTGGTCAAGGCTGGACGGGAAAGGAGGGGCTGATTTGACCTCAAACATACCGTAGGCGTTGAAACACGGATAACCCCGTGTGAATAAAGCGTAACACAGAATATCATAAGCATAAAAAACAAACTCCGCAGGGGTGTGACATTTTGTTAAACTTCCGACGGAGTTAGGTGTATTCTTAGTCTTTTCCTACCCCGAGTTGCGCTTCGCTTGCACGGGGTTGTCAATGTTCCGAGCCTACGGCGTGGATCTGACTGACTCCAACTCACCGACCTTAACACCGCTCTCCACTCTTTCTACGAATTATACAAATAATCATAATTGCTCCCTCCCTTGCTAAGCACAGCGTGTATGCCCGAAAAAATCAGATACGCCATTTTTTGCTGATATTTCGCGCTTACTAATAATGCCTCCTCCTCGGGGTTGGACAAAAAGCCGCACTCCACCAGCACGGAGGGATACTCGCTGCACTGCAAAATATAATAATCCCCCTTCATCGGCACCCTTTCCGTACCCGCGCCCGCGTTCAAAATCCCCTGTATTACAAGCGCGTACTCTCTGCTTGTTTCCGCGTCGGGCGAAAAAAACACCTGCGGCCCGTGTACGCTGCGTAAGGGATAAAAATTTTGGTGGATACTGACCACAAGGTCGGGCTTGGCTTCAGCTATTATGTCGCTGCGCTTTTGCATATCGGCAAGTTTTTTGTTACGGTCAAACGCGCTGTACAGCCCTTCTGAATTTTTGCGCGTAAGCACCACTTTGTATCCCGCTTTTGTCAAAAAGTCCCGTAGCGCACGCGTTACGGCAAGGTTGATGTCGCTCTCCTTTGTGCCCGTGGCCCTGCCCGACACGCCGCCGTCCACGCCCCCGTGCCCCGCGTCAAGCACCACGGTTAAACCTATGTTAAGCCGCGTCCCGGCGGCAACGGCAAACGCCCCGCACACCCCGGCCACAAGTAAACAAAAGGCGGCAACTACCGCGACAGTCCTTAATTTAATCGATGTAATCATAAAAATCCTTCTGTTTTATTTCGTTGTAAACTTGTTTTTTGCGCCAAAAATTCTATTGTGTCTCGTAATATACTCCGTTTTACTTCGTCGAAATTTCCATAATTATGTAATACAACAGGGCGTGAAAATGTGGATAACTTGCAAAGTTTCGACAAAAACACTCTTTATTTGTCAAAAAAAGATGAATTTTGCATTTTAATAGCCTTTCGCCGCTGTGGATAACCTGTTGATATGTGGATAACTATTAAATGCTCAATGTTCAATGCGCAATGCTCAATGAATGACGAATTTAAGCAATGTGCCTTGAATATTAAGCATTGATGCGCTCTAAAAAAAGCGACCATCATTGAGCATTGCGCATTGAGCATTGAGCATTGTTACGCCGCAAACATTTTGACCTTGCCCGTTAGCCAACTGTTAAAAAATCCTTTCAAATTCGTACGTGACGCCGCCTCGAACGCACCGATAAAATCGTCGCACGCCGCGCGCCCAAGCTTATTTTCCCTATAATAAATCTTCAGCCCCTCAAAAAACGCTTTATCCCCTATCGACTCCCGCAGAGTATCAATCATCAGCTCGCCCTTGACGTACGTCAAAAAGCTGTACTCCAAGGCGGTCGAAAACTGCGCCACGCTGCGATTCATCGACGTGTCGTCCTTCCCGTTATTTTTGTATCTTTCGCAAAACAAAATGTACGCGCTCATCGCGTCCGCAAGCCGCTCGTTCCTCGTCACGCCGTACGACGGGTTAAACTCATAAAACAGTGTGGTGGTGTATTCGGTAAGCCCCTCGTCCAGCCACGCCTCGCGAATTTGGTCGCTGCCCACGGCGGCATACCACCACTGGTGCGCGGTTTCGTGGGCAATCACCTCGGTAAACAAGCTTTGATTTAGTTCATCTGATATATAAATCAGCGCAGGGTACTCCATTCCGCCGTGTAAAAAGGGCGTTTTCACCACGCTAAGGCTGTCATAGATGTACGCGCCAAACATTTCACTGTAAGTGTCCAACGCGTCCGCCGCCGTGCCAAGCTGATAGGGCGGGTCCATATCGCTGCGGTAATAATAATTCAGCAGCACGCCGTTGTGCGTTTTAGAAATCACGTTGAACTGCCCTATTACCGCCGCAAGGTCGCGTGCGTTTTCGATTTTTGCCCGCACCGTTTTTGTCCCGTTTGATTTGCTTTCCGTCTGCCTTCCGCTTGTCGCAACCTTGAATTTTTCGGGTACGCTAATCGACACATCATAGTCAGCGATGTCCGAATTAAACGGGTCGCCGTTAGAGTAATAAGGCGTGGCGTCGTATTTTCCCTCCCTCACTATGCAGGCGATGGGGTACCAGTTGCCTAAGTTGACTATGCCGTCAAAAAGCCCAAAACGGTGGCGCACGGTGGGCAGGCGCAGCAAAAAATCTATCTCGATTGTCGCGCTTGCGTGAGGTTTTATCGCGCCGTCAACGCGCAAAATATCCTCGTCCTCGCCGACAATGGTGATGTCCTGTTCCTCCCCGTCGCGCACTACTTTTAGTATGGAAATATCGCCGTAACTCATTCCCAACGGATAAGCGTCGTATAGTTGCGAGGGGCTTACGGCGGGAAACCTTGCCCCCTCCCTAAAAGCGCGGGGATAAAGATGAAACATCACGCTATCAAGTTCGATTGCGGCAGAGTTGACGTATTCCACAATCATTGTGGCGTCAATCCGCTTTTCATTCTCGTAGTAGGTCGCGGTGATTGCGTACTTGCTTTTCGCGTCAAGTTGCGAATTGCACCCAACCAGCGGAAAAGCGGCGAAACAAAGGGAAAAAACAAGTATCGAAAGCGCGACAGCCTTAATTTTTTTTATCATTGATTACTCCAATAATTCCCCTCCTTTGGAGGGGTGCCCACGAACGCCTCCTCGAATTGGGGCGGGGTGGTTCTTTAAATGCAAAACGCATTTTTACTATGTATATGCGCGGTAAAACAAAAAAACACCCCGCTAAAACAAATTAGCAAGGTGACTTACAAAGGTCAACGTTTTGCACTATCTTCCGTTTTTTATCCCGAACCAAAACGCCGTTAATTTTTTTGTGAATTGTATTTCCTAAAAGACCGTTTCCTATTTTCACCTCAATAATCAAGTTTTCAACTCTACTGTAACGAAAGATTGTCCAAGGTATAATAACATCATACTTGAAACTGCCGCTATCGTAATAACCGTCTTATTTTGTCGCGCAATCAGAAAGACTTATTTCCAAAATGGTTATTATTAGGGCTATACTCATATTTTTTTCATTTGCATTTACATCGCCTTGTTTTTGATAAAGTCAGTAACGAATATCCATAGGGGCGACCATAGTCGTCTGCAATCAAATAAATAGCGGCTTTTGTGTCCATTGACCATTGACGGACGACCGGTGGTCGCCCCTACGAAAACTTAATATTCGTCACCGTACACGTAAACGTTTTTGATTTTGACCCTGCCCCTGCAAATCGGTTTCCCGCCGTGCGTGCGGCTTTCAACAGAAAATGCCGAGGTCGAAAAGCTTTGCATAAATCCGTCGTCGACCTCGATTACCAATTTAAAATCCTTTGACAAAACCTTAGAGAAAACAAGGCGCGAATTGCCTTTTAAGTCGGCGATTTTGACCCCCTTGCTGTACCGCCCGATTACGTCAATATCCGAGCAGTCCACCCTTTTGGCAAGCCCCGTGTCGGTCAGCAGCGTAATCTTAAACGTTTTGTCCACCAAAGCCGCCGCTATACACTCGTCGCCGTCCGTTAGCTTAATCCCTTTGACCCCGCCCGAAATGCGGCCTTGCGCGGGAATATCCGACGTGTCCGCGTTAAGGCACATCCCCATTTTGGTCACAAACACCAAGGACGCGCCTTTTCTATAAGGCTCGATTCCTATTATTTCGTCGCCGTCCTGCAGTTTCGCCGCCTGATAAGACGACTTCACAATGTCGTATTCGGTCAAAGGTGTCCTTTTCACCATGCCTTCCTTGGTGTAAAACATCAGCTCGCCGTGCGGCATTTTGTCGCCCGCAGGCAGCGCATATATTATCCTCTCCCCCGTTAAAAGTGTCGGGATAACCTTATTCAAAGGCAGGGTTTTCTCCCGCCACTTGCCGTCAGGAATCTCCTCCGCGTCAAGCCTGTAACAATTCCCCAAATTGGTAAAACAGTTAAGGCGCGTCCCCTTGGGCATAAGCCGCACGATATGGCACATCTCAAACGGCGTGGAACCCTCGGTAAAGTCGCGGTTCGCCATATTAAAGCTCTTGACCGCCATTTTTTTGATGCCGCCCACCGCGTTTACCACCGCGACGCAGTCGTCCACAATCCTTTCGTCGTCGTCGCTGGGCACGACGCAGTCACTCACGTCCGCCATAATCGCTGTCTTGCGCGGCTGCTTATACTGCCGTTTTATCGCCAATAATTCGTCCTTAATCGTCTCGTATTGCAGCTTTTTACTTGCCAAAAGCGCGGTCAGCTTTGCCACTAATACCTTTAATTCCTCAAGCTCATTCTCAAGCTTAAATATTTCAAGCGAGGTAAGCCGCCCCAACTTAAGGTCGATAATTGCCTGCGCCTGTTTCTCACTCAAAGTAAAGCGGGCGCGCAGTTTTTCCTTGGCTTCCATCGTGTTTTGGCTGCTTTTTATCAGCCGTACCACCTCGTCGATATTGCGGACGGCGATGACAAGCCCCTCCAAAATGTGCATACGTTCCTTGGCGGCGTCCAATTCAAAGCGCGTGCGGCGTACAATCACCTGCCGCTGATAGTCGGAATAATACGCGATGATGTCCAACAGCCCCATCTGCTGAGGCTTGCCGTCCGCAATCGCCACCATGTTTATGCCAAACGACACCTCCAAATTGGTGCATTTAAATAGTATTTCCAAAATCTTTTTCGGGTCGGCGTCCTTTTTGACTTTGATTACCCCGCGTATGCCGCTGCGGTCGCTTTCGTCCAAAATCTCGCTTATCCCGCCCAAAATATCCTTTTTTTCCTCGCGGGCGGTCAAAATACTCTTGAGTAGCTGCGCCTTGTTGACCTGGAACGGCACCTCGTCGATGATAATCGCCTGTTTTTCGCCGTCGCGCTCGATGTGGCACTTGGCGCGGATTGTCACCTTGCCCTTGCCCGTCTCGTAAGCCTTTACCAGCTCGTTAGCTATTAAAATGCCGCCGCCGGGAAAGTCGGGACCCTTTATTACCTTCATCATCTCTTTAAGGGTGATTGAGGGGGAATTGATATATGCGATTACGCCGTCGATACTTTCGGCAAGGTTATGCGGCGGGATATTGGTGGCGAGCCCCACGGCAATGCCGCTCGCGCCGTTGACTAATAAATTAGGGAAGCGGCCGGGAAGGTAATCGGGTTCCTCGGTCGTGTCGTCAAAATTGGGACTCCACCTCACTGTTTCCTTCTCTATATCGCGCAATAATTCCAACGCGAGGGGGGCGAGGCGGGCTTCCGTGTAGCGCATAGCCGCCGCGCCATCGCCGTCGATACTGCCGAAATTGCCGTGACCATCGATAAGCACCGCGCCCATGTTGAAGGGTTGGGCAAGCCGCACCATCGCGCCATAAATCGACGTGTCGCCGTGCGGGTGGTACTTGCCCAAACAGTCGCCCACGATGCGCGCGCTTTTTTTGTACGGCTTGTCAGGAGTAATTCCCAGATCAAACATGGAATACAACACGCGGCGCTGAACGGGTTTCAACCCGTCCTCGACGCGGGGCAAAGCCCTATCCATGATGACATACTCGGAATAGGGGATCATGGAGTCGTGCATGACCTCTTCCATGGTTTTGTTAATTAGTTTTGAGGTGTCGGTTTTGGCGTCCATAGTGGGTGTTTCCTATTTGATTTATAATATTTTGTGATATTTTCTGCTGTAGGGAGCGGCATCCCCAACGCGCCGAACATATGTATATGTTCCTGTCTCGTTACTCTATTGAATTAACAACTCTTTTCTTTGCAAAAATTTTGCTTCATTTGGTCTAACAATCAATACATCGATTGGTCCACCAACGGATTTTACTTTTAATTGAAATCTCATAGTATCAATGGTTGTTTTTATGGCATATATCGCAAAATCAACCGCATCCTGTAATGTTAATAGATTCCACGGAATATCAGCCTGCTCAAATAAAACGGTATTCTTTTTTTCAATTATGAAAGCATCATTTATCTCGTCGCCTGTCGGTAATGTGATTTTGTTTTGAAAATTAATATTTCCCATTGGCAACGCAATGGCTTTTATCAGCCTTGACATAGTTTCACTTTCGCCATCCCATGTCGCTCCTGAACTAGATGTGTCAATCGATATATATCTGTTTTCATCAACAACAGCCTTAATAACAACGGGCTTATCCACATTATTTTCATTTGTATATCCTGAAACATGGAACACAGTTTGAAGTTTTGGATTGATATTATAAAAATAGCTGATTAATTCTCCCGTTGTTTTTTCAACAGAAAAATCATTTTTATAAATATTATTAATAAAGCTTTCAATGTAACCCGCTATTGGTCTGCCATTTACACTTGCATCTCCACAAGTAGATATTCCTATTTTCTCTCCGCATAAAAAAGTTTTATAGGTTGATTCCGTGAAATGCAATCCGTAGTGGCTAATTGGCGACATAGGTGTCGCCATACGATTATAACTTGTCCTACTATCACTCGCCATAACAATTCCTTCGCTTGTATGTACTGTAACAATTAGTGACATTTTATTTCCTCCCAAAATATCAGATTTTGCGTTTTTTTGTATTTTTTCACCATCAGTGCTTTCTGCCGTACAAACTCGCCTAAGGGCTGGCGAAGGAAGCGGTTTTAAATGGATTTGGATGGATTTTCGAGCCGATTTTTAGATTAAACGACGAAATTCGTAGCAGAGCTACGGATAAGGCGTTTAAGCAAAAAACGGACGAAAAGACGCCGAATCCGTTAAAACAAGCTTTCTGAGCCAGCCCTACCTAAACCCGTCTTCCCTGTTAAAGTTCGCGTTCTCGATAATATACGCCTTCCGCACCTCTATCACGTCGCCCATAAGGGTGGAGACAAGCATTTCCGCATTTGCGGCGTCGTCGATCGAAACCTGAATTAACGTCCTTCGCATGGGATCCATCGTGGTTTCCCAAAGCTGCTCAGCGTTCATCTCGCCTAAGCCCTTATACCGCTGCACCTCGGCGCCCCGCCCCACCGCCGCCTTTGCCGCGTCCAATTCGCGGTCGTCATACGCATACACAACCTGGTCTCTTTTCGCCACCTTGTAAAGCGGCGGCATACCGATATACACTTTTCCGCCCGAAATCAACTCTCTCATATACCTAAAAAAGAAGGTCAGCAAAATAGCGCGGATGTGCGCGCCGTCCTGGTCGGCGTCCGACAAAATCACCACCTTATGGTAATTAAGGTTGTCGATTGAAAAATCCTCGCCTATCCCCGCCCCAAGCGCGGAGATAATCGTGCGGATTTCCTCGTTGGCAAGCACCTGGTCTATCCGCTTTTTTTCGGCGTTTAACGGCTTGCCTCTAAGCGGCAAAATCGCCTGAAAAGCGCGGTTTCGCGCCTGTTTAGCTGTGCCGCCCGCGCTGTCCCCCTCGACGATAAATAATTCGTTCCTTTCCGGCTTTTTCCCGCTGCAATTCGATAATTTTCCCACCAAATTAAAACTGTCGATAGAGTTTTTGGCACGGGTTATCTCCTTTGCCTTTCGCGCCTCCTCCCGCACCTTTGCCGCAATCGTCGCCTTTTTTAAAATAATTTCAAGCAAGGATTTGCGGCGCGGCTCCTTAAAATATTCACTTAAAGCGGCGACCACTATGTGTTCGACGGCGGGCTTCGCCTCCTGATTGCCGAGTTTGGTTTTGGTCTGGCCCTCGAACTGCACGTTGCTCATTTTGACGGACAAAACGCCGGTAAAACCCTCCAAAAAGTCGTCGCCCTTAAAGTTTTCGTCCTTTTCCTTCAAGACGCCTATGCGCCGCGCCTCCTCGTTCAGCACCTTTGTAAGCGCGGTCTTTAATCCCGTTTCGTGCGTGCCGCCCTCGGTCGTGGGGATGTTGTTGACATAGGAGAACATATTGTCCGTGTACGCGTCCGTGTACTGGAACGCCAGTTCCAGCGTGATATTGTTTTCCGCGCCCTCGACATAAATGGGAGTTTCGAAGGCGGGCACCTTGGTTTCGTTCAAATACTTGACAAAGTCGATTATACCGCCCTCATAGCAGTATTCCCGCCTTATCGCGTTTTCGCCGCGCTCGTCAAACACGACGATTTTTAGCCCTTTATTCAAAAACGCTAATTCCTTTGCCCGCCGCGTGATGGTGTCCATGCTGAAAACCACGCTCTCGAATATGTCCTTATCGGGCTTGAATTTGACAAAGGTACCGTGCTTATTGGTCTTTACGCCAGTGTCGAAAAGGCTGAATTTGGGGACGCCTCCCTTGACCTTGCCGTCCACAACCCGCCGCTCAAATTCCATGCGGTAGGTGGTCTTATTTTTATACACCTCGACCGCCAGCCACTGCGACAGCGCGTTGGTGACCGACGCCCCAACTCCGTGCAGCCCGCCGCTGTGCGCGTAATTCTCGTTGTCGAACTTACCACCCGCGTGAAGCTGTGTGAAAACAACCTCGACCGCACTGACTTTAAGCTGCGGGTGGGTGTCGACGGGGATTCCCCTGCCGTTGTCCTCGACCGACGCCGAGCCGTCCGCGTAAAGCCCGACTGTGACGGTGTCAGCAAAGCCGTTGGCAGCCTCGTCGATGGCGTTGTCCACTATCTCCCACAGGATGTGGTGCAGCCCCTTTGGGCCGGTGGTGCCGATGTACATCCCGGGCCTTAGACGGACGGCGTCAAGGCCTTCGAGTACCTTAATGTCTTTTGCTTCATAATTTTTTTCGTCATAAATCGTGTTCACAAATATCTCCTTTATAATGCTCAATGAAGGTCGGACTTAAAATAAAAAATAACTGAATAAACTCCCCTTTGGCGGAGAGGTATCCCACGAACTCTTCCTCGAATTGGGGCGGGGTGTTTCCGGGACGGAGTGGTTTTAAAACTATTCCATCAGATACAATAATAAACGTCGATTAAAGCTGATTCCTGTCATTTTCCATTAAATTATAACATTTTACGTTTACTTAACGCAACTAAAAAACGCTAATAAATATACATATTTTTCGCTCAAAACCTTTCACAAACTGCCACAGTAAAAAACTTTGTATATTTATAAATATATTATGCATATATATACATTATTGCCTATGCCTGCCTCTGTTTGGGAATAATTATCCCCTTCAAACCATAACTTATTACTATGACAAAGCCAAAATTACTCCTCACAGGCGGCGGGACGGCGGGACACATAATGCCATGCGTCGCCATAATTGAGGAATTAAAGGACGAATTTGAGCTATTCTACATCGGGTCTAACGCGGGAATGGAGCGCGAAATAATCTCCAAGCTTTCGTATGTGACCTATTTTCCGATAACAACCATCAAGCTGATTCGTTCCTTGACGCTGAAAAACCTCGCTATTCCCTTTCGCCTTTTAAAGGGAATACACGAGGCGAAAAAAATATTAAAAACCGTGGAGCCCGACGTGATTTTTTCAAAAGGCGGGTACGTCGCGTTGCCCGTCACCATGGCAGCACGCTGTCCCCTAGTCTGCCACGAAAGCGACGTCAGCATGGGGCTTGCCAACAAATTAGCTAAAAAAAAGGCGGTTTTTGTCGCCGCCTCCTTCCTAGAAACTGTGAAAAATTTAAAAAACGGCGTCCATACCGGCTGCCCTGTGAGGCAAAGTTTATATAGGCCTAAGCGGACGACCAATGGTCGCCCTTACGATTTCGCGGCAACCGTCACTTCACTAAACCCCAAACCTCAACTCTTCACTCCTCACTCCTCACTCCTCACTCCTACTCCCCGCCCCGTCTTACTCATAATGGGCGGGAGCTTAGGCGCGACGTCGATAAACGACTGTGTGTTTGCCGCTTTGGACGAAATTGTCAAAAAATACGACATCATTCACATCACGGGCAAAGGCAAAGCGAATCTGAATAAAGAATTATCCGCGACAGCCGCATCGGGTACAAACACGCAAAACCATTACACCCAAATAGAATTTGAAAGCGACATCGGTAGGCTTTACGCAAAAGCAAGCGTGGTATTAAGCCGCGGCGGCGGCACCGCGCTCTTTGAGTTAGCCGCCCTCAAAATCCCTTCGCTTGTTATCCCCCTTCCCAAAGGAGCGTCGCGCGGCGACCAAATCGTCAACGCGGAATATTTTCAAAAACTGGGGTTATGCCGCGTCCTCCCCCAAAACGAGCTCAGTCCCGCCCGCCTTTTGTCCGAACTTGACGCCGTTTTAACCGACAAAACCATGAAACAAAATTTACAGACCGCCCAAAATATCGACGGCACAAAAAAAATCGCCGCGCTTATACGCAACTGCATTCCAAAAGGTCAAGGCTGTTCTCTTTCTTAATCCTCTAAACCTAATAAATAATCTGTAGTAACCTCAAAAAACTTTGCAAGAATTATAATAAAATCTACAGACGGTTCGGAACGCCCTTTTTCCCATGAGTATATGCTGTCGGCAGTCGTTTGAACAACCTGCGCCAATTGCTTTTGCGTCAGGCTTTTTTCTGCCCTAAGCTCCTTTATTTTATCTTTTAGCAAATTCATAATTGCATTATACGTAAATTTTACGTTATTTTCTTGACAACGGTAAAATTTACGGCTATAATAAAAATATGATTAAATGTCGTCCCGGGCGGAGCATGAGCTATTTTATTTCTAATAACTTGGTAACATCAAGTTTCAAAACATCTGCAATTTCAAACAGCATTTCTAAAGTAATGCCCGTATTCATGTTTAATGCCTCCATATTACTCAAGTGTGTACGACTTATATTTAATTTCTCGGCTAAATTTTCTTGCGTAAAACCCAGCTTTTTTCGGTAATAACTGATATTTAGCTTGATGGACTGTAAGCGCTCATAAAAATCTTTACTCATTCTTACATTGTAACCCAAAACAAGAAGTTTTTCAACAATCAAATAAATTGTATTTGCAATTTATTTGATTGCATCTGCCGCTAAAAAGTGTTATAATGCAAATGGTTAAAGGCAATGGTTTAAAGTTTTTTAACGAACTCAATTTCAAGGAGGAGAAATATGATTAATTGCGATTTGCACAAAAAAAATTGCCGCGCTCGTATGTAGCTGCGTATCGAAAGATAGAGATTATCCGCCTTATTAATCCTCTAAACCTAATAAATAATCTGTGGTGACTTCAAAAAACCTTGCCATTTTTATGATTATGTCGTGAGGAATTTGCCGCTTGTCAGTTTCATAGCAAGCCAATGTGGAATGACCTATTGAAAAATACTCAGCAACTTCTTTTTGAGTAAGAGACATATCTTTTCGGAGTCTTTTCACCCTTTCGCCTATAGTCATAGTCTTATTATTGCAAAATGCAATTTGTTTATGTATAATTCTTGCAAAATGCAATAATATTTGGTATTATTATGGCATATAATTTAAAATCAATTCACAAGGAGAAAAATAATGATTAATTGCGATTTTGATTTATGTATTTATAACAAAAACAGAAAATGCCTTTTGGATAGGATAAGTATATCGTCTGCGGGCTGTTGTGACACTTGCATTGTCCCGAACTTTCCAATATCGATGTTGGAATCTTATAAAAAGGATTTGCTTGACACGCTTGATAAGAATGAGTCAAAATAAATTTAAACTACTCCTCTCCCCCAAAACCCGATAAAATACCGCAAATCCTTCGTTTTTTCTCCCCAATTCCCATGCTAAACTTTAACCTCAAAGTATCGTAATCGGAGGAAAAAACCAATGTTAAAAGGATTATCCCCGCTTAGACTCCGCGTCATCATCGTCCTCAGCTTTGTCGCCATCGCCCTTTTGACGGGGCTGTTATTTGTCCGCCCGTGGGAAACGATCCCCGCCGGCGGCACCCCCGCGCCCGACGACCCGCCGGAGCACAAAAAAATAAGGACGGCGGAAATATCGCTCAACCCCGCCCTAAGCTGGGAATTGTCTCTCGCGGGCAACAATAAGGAAGAGGCGGTGGCATCATTTGTGCGCGGCGGGTACCTATACATATTCGGCAACACGGCGTCATTCGATTTGGACTTTGACCGTCCGGGTGTTTTTTTAGCGGTGATTGACGTATACGGTTTGACAAAGGGTTTTTTTGTCTACGGCGGCGAAAATGAGGTTTTGCGCGCCGTTACTCTTTGCGAGGGCGGGTTTTTGCTTGCCGTCGAAGTTCCTACATCCCCAAAATTATACGTCGTCGATTTTTCGGGCAATCAAACAAGGGTGATAAGCGGGTTTTTACCGTCATTTGAAAGCGTTTGGGAGGTAAAATACTACTCCGGCGGCTACCTCCTTTTCACCGGCCCCGCCAACAACCTTACGGGGATAAAAGGCCTGCGGTGCTGTTTTTTCACCACCGCCCTTGAGTTTTCTTCTAGCCGCCTTGCCGTCAGCCCATATTCGTTAGAACATTTTGAGTCCGTAGTAATATCAAACCGCGCGGTAGCGCTTGTCAACGCCGTATCCACGCTACATACCCTGCCCGCCGCCGTGGAGTTTTCCCAAAGTGATTCGCCGAAAATCCATATTTTTACCGGCTTCGCGGGCGCGATCGCGGGTCTTAGCATATTCGAGGGCGAATTCCTGTTGCTTACCGCCATGGAAGGCGCATCTCTCCTGCAAATCACGCTCGATTACACCGTCAAAAACCGCGTTTTCCTGTCCCAGCTTTCCGCGCTTTCTTTCACCGAGGTCGGCCCGTACAATCCGATGCAGCTATACCTCGCGTTTGTGGACAGCGCCGTGTATTTGATAAACGGCAAGGGCGAGCGCAAGGCGACTTTACCTGCCTTTATCCCCGCAAAACACGCGGGCGGGCGGGCTTACGCAGGCGATTTGGTCGTTTATGCGGGCGAGGGCGGAGTGCGCGCCTATTCTAACCAAAAGGTAGAACTCGCCGCTAATATTGGGGGAGGCGGGCGTGACTCCTTCATAGTCATGGACGAAAACAACCTTTTTTACATTTATCACGTTTCCGGCGACGTCCGTATCGTCAAGCTGCGGACTATGTATTGATGGGTTAGGGATTAGTTAGGCACCCACAATAACGGAAAATTTCTTTCACCCCATAAAAAACGCTTGACAAATACGCATAATGCGCATACAATATAACCGTGAAGTTTAAAGAAATCGAAAAACTCATAAAAAAAGACGGTTGGATATTAAAAGATGTCAGCGGCTCGCACTATCAATACGTCCACCCTGTCAAAAAAGGGCGGGTTACGATACCCTACCATAATGGCGACATCAGCGTGAGCGTTCTTAACAGTATCCTAAAGCAAGCGGGCATAAAGGGGGAATAAAATGAAATACATTTATCCGGCATTTTTTTACGAAGAAAACGAGGGCGGCTATTCCGTGCTTTTTCCGGACTTCCCTTGCGGAACGTGCGGCAAGGACTTGGCGGAGGCACATTATATGGCGGTTGATTTTTTGTATTGCGTCATTTCGGGAATGATAGAGGACGGCGAAAAGCCCCCCTCCCCTTCCGACATAAAAAGAGTAACCCCCGCCGACGATTGGGAATATAAAAGCGTGTTTTCCTCGTTGGTTTCCGTCGATACGAAGGAATACGCCAAGTATTTAGACGAGCAAAGCAAAGCGATTCGAAAAAATATTACTATTCCTAAATGGTTAGGCGAGCTTGCCGACAATCAACATATCAATTACAGCGCAATTTTGCAAGAAGCGTTAAAAAAACAGCTTGGCGTGTGAGTGACCAGTAGTCAGTGACCAGTGGCCAGTATCATATAAACAACAAAAAAGGGCGAAAACAACAGCTTTTGCCCCTTTTTTTATTTCGAATATTTACATTACGGTAATAGAATAACTTAATCCAACCGTCACTGTGCACTGTGCACTATGCACTGTACACTATTTCCCGTTACTTTATCACTAATTCCTTCTTTATAGGTTTCGCCTTATACAGAATTTCAAACGCGATAAGCCCCGCGACCACCAAGAACTGCGCGATTGCCAAACCGAAATTAAGGCTCACTTGGGCAAATTGGCTGGTGATGTTAAGCCCGCCGCGCAGCGACGTCACCCCCATTATCAAAAATATCAAAAAGTTAACGGCGGCGGTAATTATCAAAAACACCCGCGGTTCGTTGGGCTTATAGTCCGCCGACAAAAAACGACCCGTATTCGACAGCATAAAAATAATCAATAGCGTGGCGGGCAAAAGCATCAGCGCTAACATCAAAAACTCTGTAAGCGTATACGACATAACCGCCGACATATACGCGTTTTCAGTCAAAGCATAGTCCATCAAATACGCCCAGCCTAAGTTGGTCGTATTTCCGCCCGCGCTCGTTAATTTAAATATAGGCGACATAAACAGCGCGAAAGCCGTTAGTCCCCCAAGCAAGAACACGCCGTTGCGAACAAGCATACTCGACGAAAAGTCTTCCCTCTCCATTACTGCGTGAATTATCAATACATAAAAAACGGCGCATAAAAACACCAAAGACATGACCAAATATCCAGCCCAGTTCATAGCCAAAAAGCCGGCGGCCGAAAACAGCACGATGTTGACAAAATTGCAAATCATAAGCAGAATAAGCATGAATTTTACCCGTTTGTTGGGTTTTTTCTTGACAAGCGCGATAATACTAAAAACCAAAAACACCGCTGCAATCAGAAGGAGCGCGAGTTGCGGCAACACCATCAGTATCAGCTGCCCGCTCATTGCCGTAATACGGTGGCCGTCAAGGGACTGGCGATGCGCCGTCGTATTAACGTCCGCCACAGCCAAAGAGTAAACCAGTTTGTATTTTAAAAGGTTGACCTTGTGCGCGTTTTTGCCAAGCTGCTGCGCCAAAATACCAAATTCCCCAAGGTGCCCGAAGGCGGGCTGACGCTCGAGTGCGGGTTCTATAACGGTGTTAAAACCGGCGACGCCGTACTTTTCGAGTAAGACGGTGTTGACGCTTTCAATATAACGCACAGCCTCCTCTTTGCCCATTGTGCTTGAAAAGACGGTGTCGATAAGCTGAAACAGGTTTTGACGGACCCGCGGATATTCCTTGCCGTCGTCAAAGGCCGTCGAGCCAATATCCGCCTTCACCCCAAAGCACAGGGTAAAAATTATCACGAGGGAAAGCAATGCTATCGACATGATATTGACAATCATGTGACTGTGCTTTTCCTTTTCGGCGGCATTTTTAATAAAGGCTTTTATGTCCATTTTTCCTCCAATAAGTCAGAGAATAGAAAATAGGGTTAAATCCGGGAGCTTCAGAGGGCATCGCTGACAAGCAACGAATCAATGCAGCTTAAGTTAGACCTTCATTGCGCATTAAAAATAGTGTATAATTAAGGACAAAGTCACGGTAATCACAAACCTCACCCATAACTTAATGTTCATTTTAACATACAAGCCATAGTATAGTCAAGGGCAAAGCGGATTATTTAATAATGTTTCATAAATTCATTAAATCAGCGACACAATCAGTGCACAGTGAGGAGTGGGGAGTGAGGAGTGAGGAGTTGAGGTCAATTAATAATTATAAATATCGTCGTCTTTCTTATTTCTGCTCTTTTATTTTTTCTTTACTAAACCTAACCTTAACTCCTCACTCCACACTCCAAACTCCAAACTCCAAACTCTACTTAAAATACCTCATTCCCGACTCAAAAATCTTCATATCGAAGCTTGTGTCGTCCGCGTTCTTGTACAGATACCGACCCGCCCGCTCGCTGTGGCCCATCTTACCTAAAATCCTGCCGTCGGGGCTGGTAATCCCCTCCACCGCCAAAACCGAGCCGTTGGGGTTGTGCGGCGTAAGCACGGTAGCGCGACCGTCAAAATCGGCGTACTGTGTGGCGATTTGTCCCACCTCGACAAGCGCGGCGAGGTGCTTACCCCCCGCGACAAACCGTCCCTCGCCGTGCGAAACCGCCTGATTAAACACCGCGCCCACCTTTACGCCCGACAGCCAAGGGGAAAGGTTGCTGCTCACCCGCACCTTGACGATCTGCGACACGTGGCGGTTGACACTGTTAAAAGTAAGCGTAGGACTGTCGGGTTTTAACGGCTCGATCCGCCCGTAAGGCAACAAACCCAACTTAATCAAAGCCTGAAAGCCGTTGCAAATCCCCAAAGCAAGCCCTCCGCGTTTATACAAAAGCGCGCTTATTTCCTCGGCAATCCCCGCGTTTTGCAACATGGAGCAGATAAATTTCCCGCTGCCGTCCGGCTCGTCCCCGCCGGAGAAGCCGCCGGGCAGCATCAGAATATTCGCCTGCTTTAACCGCTTTTTTATCTCCTCGACGGACTGCGCGATAAGGGACGCCCCGCCGTTTTTGATCACGAAAATGTCCACCGCCGCGCCGGCCTTTTCAAAAGCCCGCGCGGTGTCGTATTCACAGTTTGTACCCGGAAAAACGGGGATAAATACTTTTGGCAGAGGCGTGCGCGTCGGACGGGTGATAAGGATGCCGTCGCGGTAGTCGGCGATTTTAGCGTTGTTGTTTGCGCCGCTGCTTGCCTCGTTATTTTCGCCGCCATTCGCGCCGAGATTTGTGCCGTTATCTCTGCCGCCGTCTATAAATGTGGGATAAATCCCCTCGAATGCGTCCGTATATGCCTTTTTCAGTGTGTCCAAGGCAATTTCTTGCCCCCCAATCGACACTGTCCCGCTTGCATCCGTCCGTCCCACAAATTCGCACATTTCCACTAAATGCGCCGATTCCAAATTATCCGCACCACCCGCCGTCTTACTTACTCCGAATATTACGTCGCCGTGCGAAGGGGTAAACATGTCCGGGCCGCGACTTTCAAACGCAAAGCCTAAGTCAAACCCAAGCAGTGACTTGACAAGCGCCGCCGCCGCCCCCGCCGCACCGCAAACGGTGACAAAATCAATCCTTCTCTCGCCCAAATTCCTCTGATAGACTTTCAAAAACCGCGTTAAATCGGCAAAATCGGGCATACCCTCGCCATCTTTCTTGATTTTATACCTATAAACGTCAATCCCCGCAGAGGACGCCGCCCCGCCGACGATAAACCTCGCGTCCCCTATGCCCAAGGCAAAGCAGACAAGGGTGGGCGGCACGTCCAAATCCCCGAAGCTCCCGCTCATCGAATCCTTGCCGCCTATCGCCGCCTTTTGCATGGCTAATTGCACGTGCAACGCCCCCAAAAGCGCGGCGGCCGGCTTTCCCCACCGCGCCGGCTCCCCTCTTAATTTTTCAAAAAACTCTTGGTTAGTTAAATAAATCCCGTCGTAGTCTGCGCCCGATACCGCCGCCTTAACCACCGCCGTCAGCGTCGCATAAACCGCACCCAAAAAAGGCGAAAGGAAGGACAAATAAGGGTCAAAGCCGTAAGCCGCCACCGTCGCGGTTGTAGTTTCGCAATCCATGGGGAGTTTCGCCGCGATAGCACAGGAGGGCGACAACTGATTTTTCCCACCCAAAGGCATGAGCACGGTCGCCGCCCCCACGGTGGAATCAAACATTTCTATCATGCCCTTTTGGCTCGCGCAGTTATAGTCGGACAAAAGCATGCACAACAGTTTTTCGCGGTCTTCGACCGTATGATTAAGCTTTCCCCCGCCAATCCCCTCAAAATATGACGCGGCGCAAATATCGTTAATTTCGGCTTTCGCACTCTGCCGCACCCCGTTTGTATCCAAAAATGCCCGTTTTAAGTCGACGATAACCCGCCCTTTATGGCGCATCCGCAGCCTGCCGCTGCCCGTAATGTCCGCAATCTTTGTCGCTTCAAGATTTTCCTCGCCGCACAAACGCACCGCAAGCGCGACGTCGTGCGGGGACAATACCACCGCCATGCGCTCCTGCGACTCGGCTATGGCTAATTCCGTGCCGCTTAGCCCCGCGTATTTTTTCGGCACCCTGTCCAAATCTATTTCAAGGCTGTCGGCAAGCTCCCCCACCGCCACGCTGACACCCCCCGCGCCAAAATCGTTGCAACGTTTGACAAGCCGCGCAAAATCTGGGTTCCTAAACAGCCTTTGCAGCTTTCTTTCGGTAAGGGGGTTGCCCTTTTGCACCTCCGCGCCGCACTGCGTCAGCGAGGAAACGTCGTGCGCCTTGCTGCTGCCCGTCGCCCCTCCCAAGCCATCTCTGCCTGTCCTGCCGCCGATAAGCAGTACTGCGTCGCCTACCGCGGGTTTTTTGCGGACAATATTTTTGCTCGGCGCCGCGCCCACCACAAACCCCGCCTCCAAACGTTTTGCCGCGTATCCGGGGTGGTAAATCTCGTGTACCGCCCCCGTCGCTAGACCAATCTGGTTGCCGTAGGACGAAAACCCCGCCGCCGCCCTTTTACTCAGCACACGCTGGGGCAGCTTACCTTCCATTGTGTCTTCAAGCGGGCGCAAAATATCCGACGCGCCGCTTATTCTCATAGATTGATAGACATACACTCGTCCCGCCAAAGGGTCGCGGATGGCGCCGCCAAGGCAGGTCGCCGCGCCGCCGAAGGGCTCGATTTCGGTCGGATGATTGTGCGTTTCATTCTTGAACATCACCGTCCAGTCCTGCTTGCGCCCGTTTGCGTCCGCCTTAATCCTTATCGTACAGGCGTTGATTTCCTCGCTTTCGTCAAGTGCGGGGGTCAATCCGCGCGAAGAAAGGTCGCGGGCGGCGATGGTGGCGATATTCATCAGCGACGGTTTTTTGCCGTCCGCCCCACTGTGCTTATGTCCTTCCTCCCCCCCGCTCTCTTTTCCGTAGTGCTTGTTAAATAATTCGACGTATTGATTATACGCTTTTTTTATCGCGGTTACGGGGGAATTGATTTTGATGTCGGTCAGCTCCGCGTTGAAGGTGGTGTGGCGGCAGTGGTCCGACCAATAGGTGTCCAAAACCTTGAGTTCCGCCCAAAACGGGTCGCGTCTCTCGGTTTTAAAGTACGTCTGAATATGCTTAAGGTCGTCGAAGGTAAAAGCGAATCCGTTTTCTCTATAAAAACCTTTGAGCTTGTCCTCGCCGAAGAAAACAAAGCCGTCAACCGTTTCTTCGGGCGGGGGTTCGGGGTACTCCGCCTTTAATTCGCAGTGCAAATCGTCGCCGCACTCCCTTGTCTCCACGGGGTTGATAAAGTAACGTTTTATTTTTTCAAACTCCGCGTCCTCCGCCCCCTCTATGACGTAAACGGAGGCGCATTTAATAAAAGGACGCTCCCCGCCGGTCAGCATGGACACGCACTGCGCCGCGCTGTCCGCCCGCTGGTCGTATTGGCCTGGCAGAAACTCCACGCACAAAACCCGCCCCTCAGCGTTAATCGCGTCAAGATAATAAATATCGGCGGGCGGCTCGGAAAAAACCACGTTTAAGGCTTTTTCAAAGTCCTCGTTTTTCCCCTCGAAGTCGTACCTTACAAAAAACCTGAGGCCGACGTCCGCGCCCAAAACCTCTTTTATCTCGTGTTGTAAGTTTTGCGCCTTTACGTCAAAGCCCTTTCTTTTTTCCACGTACACTCTGCGTATCATTGTTGGTCTCCCGTGTTTTTGTTGCTTGTCTTTTTTTGCCATTTTTCTTTTAGTGTCATCCTGAGCGTCAGCGAAGGATCTATTTCGCATGATTACGAGTTCAAGATCCTTCGCTGACGCTCAGGATGACAAAACAATGAATACTGACCGCTTAAATTCCCCAAAAAAAGAAATGCACACCATGCTTCACCTCTTTACCACTCGTCGTCGATTAAAAACGTGTTACGGATTTCGTCGCTCCAATCGGATATAACGGGCTTATCAAAACGACAGGTTTCGCTATTCCAAACATTGCCGTGTGAACGCACTTTGTAAACGTGTTCGCCGGAAATAAACGGAAGCGTCTGCAAATTCAGCCGCATCGCGGAGCCCATCATTGTCGATTCGCCGCGTACTATTGTTTCATCTATTATCTCATTATTTTGATATACTTGTCGCATTATTGCGTACGAATTACCTTTATATCCGTCCCACGAAAGAATATTGTTCTCAATTTTAAGGTTTGTTGGAGTGGTTGTTAAAGTACAAGCATTGAATGCAATTGCTAAAAACGCCGTCGAAAGCAGCGTTATTATAGCTTTATAAACTTTTTTCATTGTGCGTTGTTTCATTGTGCGTTCCTCACGATATCCCGCCTAAAAATCATCCCCTCAAACGTCATTCTTTTCAAATTCGCATACGCGTTATTACACGCTTCCGAAAGCAAATCCCCTTCCCCCACCGCGCATAAAACCCGCCCGCCGTTGGTGACCAATTCCCCGTCCTTAATCGCCGTCCCCGCGTGGAAAATCAGCCCTTCCCCGTCCTTAATGGTTATTTTTTTGCCCTTTTCGTAACTTAACGGGTACCCCTTACTCGCCGCCACCACGCAAACGCGATATTTACCATCCCACTCGATGTCCAATTCGCCAAGCTTTCCATCGATACAAGCGTCGAAAACCTCTAACAAGTCCGTTTTCAGCCCCGGCAAAATCACCTGCGTTTCGGGGTCGCCGAATCTCGCGTTGTACTCCAAAACCTTCACCCCGCCCGCAGTAACCATCAGCCCGAAGTACAAAATGCCCCTGAACAGCCGTCCCTCCTTATTCATCGCATGTATGGTGGGCATAAAGATACTGTTCATTGCTATTTCTTTAAAATTACACTTGGAGTCCTCAAACTCCGTCACGGGCGAAAACGCGCCCATCCCTCCCGTATTAAGCCCTTTGTCGCCGTCCTTCGCCCTTTTATAATCGCGGCTTGTCGGCATAATCTTGATAGTTTGCCCGTCGGTAAAGACCAAAACGGACACTTCTTCGCCGTACAAAAACTCCTCTACAACCACGCTCGCCCCCGCCGCCCCGAACTTTTTGTCAAGCATTATTTCGCGCAACGCATTTTCTGCCGTTTTAAAATCCTTGCAAATCACCACGCCTTTGCCCAAAGCCAGCCCGTCCGCCTTAATCACAAGGGGATATTTCGCACCCGTTATGTACGTTAAAGCCGCATTAAATTCGTCAAAAACGCGGTAATCGGCGGTGGGAATATCGTATTTCCTCATTAATTCCTTGGCAAAAGCCTTGCTGGACTCGATTTTCGCCGCCGCCGCAGTGGGTCCAAAGGCGCGGAACCCGTTTTGATTCAACAAATCCACCAGCCCCATACTCAAAGGGTCGTCGGGCGTCACCACCGTCATATAAATATCGTCGTGCGCCCTTACAAACTCCAAAATCCCGTTCAAATCCGTCGTTTTTATGTCCACACACTCGGCGGTCGGCATTGCCGCTATACCCGCGTTGCCCGGCGCGGCGTAAATCCTCCCGATATTCTCACTGCGGGCAAGGGTGTGACACACGGCGTGTTCGCGCCCGCCGGAGCCGATGACTAAGACGTTTCTTTTCATAATTAGCAGCCCTCCGTTTGAATGCTCAATGCTCAATGCTTAATGCTCAATTATGGTCAAATTTATTAAAAAATCATTCTTTGTGCCCGGCTCATTAGTCCGTCACGCACCAAAAGCCAACCTTCACTCCGCATTGCGCATTGAGCATTGAGCACTAATGCCTAAAGTGCCTCTTTCCCGCGAAAACCATAAACAGCCCGCGCATATTGCATACATTAATGCTGTCCTGGTCGTTTTTAGAGCCGCCTGGCTGGATTATTCCCGCAACGCCGGCGTCCGCTAAGACCTCGGCACAGTCGTAAAAAGGAAAGAATGCGTCGGACGCGGCGACACTCCCTTTTGCCTTTTCGTCCGCGCGCGCTATCGCCTGCTCCGCCGCCCAAATGCGGCTGGTCTGCCCAGAACCTATTCCCACTGCGGCAAAGTCCTTTGACAGCACTATTGCGTTGGACTTTGCGTGCTTGACCACTTTGTAGGCAAATTCAAGCTGCCGCATTTGCGCATCGTCTGCCTCCACGCGTGTGACGGTTTTTAATTCGTCGAACAATTCATCGTCCGTGCCTTGGACAAGTAATCCGCCGCCGATAAATTTTTGGTTAAACTTAGTCGTGGAGGGTTTATCCGATCCCGGAAGCTTTAACACTCGCAGGTTGGGTTTTGCCGTTAATACTTCCAACGCCCCATCCGTAAAAGAAGGCGCAATCACAATTTCCAAAAATATTTTGACAAGTTCGGCAGCAAGCTCCCGGTCCACCTCACGGTTAAGAGCCACAATCCCCCCGAATATACTGACGGGGTCGCACTCATACGCTTTTTTATAAGCCTCAAAAATATCCGCCCCAAGCGCCACGCCGCAGGGATTGGCGTGCTTTATCGCGACGGCGGCGGGGCTATCAAATTCCTTGACAAGCTCTATCGCCCCGTACGCGTCACCGATGTTGTTGTACGACAGCTCCTTGCCCTGTAATTGCTCCGCACCTGCCAAACTGTCAGCCCCCGCGTTCCATTCCTTATAAAAAGCGGCAGACTGGTGCGGGTTTTCGCCGTATCTCAGGTCCATAATCTTGTTGTAGGCATAGGTTTTTTTGCAGCCCGCATCATTTTCGCCCGTTTGTTCGGCAAGATAATCGGCGATAACGGTGTCGTAATACGCGGTATGGCGGTACACCTTACCCATAAGTTTGAGCCTGAAAGTGTCATCATCCGTCTTGTTTTTCAATCGCTCTATAATCTCGTCGTAATCGGTGGGCGAAACCGCGACCAAAACGCCCTTATAGTTCTTCGCCGCGCTCCGCAGCATGGCGGGCCCGCCTATGTCTATGTTTTCCACCGCTTCCGCGAGCGGGCAGGAGGACTTTTTGACGGTCGCCTCAAAAGGATAAAGGTTGACCGCCAACACGTCAATGGTGTTTAAGTTAAGTTCGCGAAGCGTCGCCATGTGCTCCTTATCATCCCGCAAAGCCAAAAACCCCGCGTGCACGGCGGGATGCAACGTCTTCACCCTCCCGTCAAGACACTCGGGAAAGCCCGTAATCTCGCTGATGTTTTTAACGGGCAAATTTGCCTCTTTTATCGCTTTTTCCGTCCCGCCGGTAGAAACCAGTTCATACCCAAGCTCATGCAGGGAACGGGCAAACTGTACAATCCCCGTCTTGTCGCTTACGCTAAGTAACGCGCGTTTTGTCATATTTTTCGTCCTCCTGCTTTGAAATGATATTACTTCGTAATGATATTCTCGCTGCGCTCGAATTACGGTCAAATTTAATCTATGGCTACATTAAAATAAAATCTGACCTCAATTCCCCGTTAGGGGAATATCACTCGCGAAGCGAATATCATTACGCAGTAATATCACTGACGCAGTCAATATCATTCTCCAAACACTACCCTCAGCGCCTCCACAATCAACTCATGCTCCATCCCAAGCACCCGCTCCTGCAAGCTCTCCGCCGTATCGCCGTCCAAAACCGCGACCTCACGCGACATGATGATTTCGCCCGTGTCCGTGCCCTCGTCGACATAGTGGACGGTCGCGCCGCTCACCTTGTCGCCCGCGTCAAGCACCGCCTTGTGTACGTTAAGCCCGAAATACCCCGCCCCGCCGTACTTTGGCAAAAGCGCGGGATGGATATTGATGATTTTTTTGGGATACGCGTCGATCAAAATCTTGGAACAAATCCCCAAATACCCAAGCAGCAGGAGATAATCCGCCTTGCACTTTTTCGCAATTCTCAAAATTTTTGCGTCCCTTTCCTCGCGCGAGGCAAAATCGCCCAAAGCGCACACAAAGGTGTCGATTTTTGCCGCCTTGGCGCGCAAAAGCCCTCCTGCCTCATAGTTTGATGAAATCACCGCCACCACTTTTGAATCTAAATTGCCCAAGCCGCAGGCGTCCATAACGGCTTGCAGGTTTGACCCTCCGCCGCTGATGAGGGCGACCAAGCGTTTTTTTACCGTCCGCCGCTTTTTTTGTTTTGGCATTTTTGTATTTCCTTGTTGCTGTTTTTTTATGCTTTGCGGGGGTAAGTGTGGAGTGTGGAGTTAAGGTTGGGGTTGAT
>Ga0123353_10000650_pt1 | contig 42532 bp, 38 predicted proteins | sample TergutLab28metaG_3_FD_92763 | JGI IMG/M metagenome (GOLD analysis project Ga0123353, IMG submission 92763) | Labiotermes labralis P3 segment gut microbial communities from Petit-Saut dam, French Guiana - Lab288 P3 | ecosystem: Host-associated > Arthropoda: Insects > Digestive system > Gut ... | reverse complement strand
TTGTGGAAGTGCCATTGCCGGCGACAATGGATGACGAGAGTACGGTTACGTTTACGCCGCCAACAATGTCAATAACATCGGAATGGAATGTTCCCTGCGCAATAGCGGCTAAACCATCACCTTGACAATAGTAAACAGTCACGCGTTCCGCATTGGGGATGAGCTTTGCTTTTTGTTCTGTTTCAGATAATGTTTGCTCAATATATGCAGTCAGTTTTTGTGCATGCTCTACTTCGCCAGTAACCTCACCAAGCGTCCTATACGCTTTAACCATTGTCGCTAGATCCATTTCCACAAAAATTACAGGAATACCGGTTCTCTCCTGTAAGTCGTCTAAGTCTCCGACCATATTACCCGAAACGTTTGGGTCGCCGATATCAATGATGACTTGAGGGTTTGCAACCATAAGCGCTTCAAGATTTAAGGTGTTGCCGAAAAAATCCCCTAAAGTTGGTAGGGATGCGTATTTGCTGGGTATGTACTCTAACTGACTTGCGCTGAAGCTGTTTGTAAGACCTACCAATTTATCTGGGCAAAGAGTATAAAGTATTATTTGCGCAAGCGTGCCGGATGGTGCAATGCGCTCAATATTACGCGGTATTTCAACTGTTCTGCCAACGGAATCAACAAACCGGACGGTATCACCTGGTGTTGGAGTTGGGACAGGTCGCACACAACCAATAGCACTAATTAATAAAACCATAGCGGCGAGCACAGAAGTGAAAATCATCAACCACTTGCCTGTATTTACTGTGTTTTTTATGTTCATTGGATACTCCTTTGATTAATATCGATAATGCTAGCCGGTTCACCTTGGATATTTCAGATATTCACTGGCAGTTCTCCACGTCATAGTAGGCGTCACCCGCACAAGCCTTACAAACGTGAGTGCCATTTTGCATAACCTGCCTCCCATCAATAACTTCTTCGCCGCATAATGGGCATGTCATGGCGTATAATGGCTTGCCCGGCAAATCCTCGGGGCGGTAGTGTACGTTGACATGCGCTGCGCTGAACAGTTCTTCATCTGTGGTTGAGTCGAAAAACGAGGTCAAATCTGTATCGTCTGGTATATGTGTCCGCATTTTGCGATAAACTCGAATAGCTTTGCCGGCCTGAAGATTCAAAAAAGTCGCTGCGGATTTTCCATAATCCATACACTTCAGATTGCGCTTGCCCAGTTTGCAGCCTGTGACAACTCCAATAGCGTCCGTCAAACAACGGTCGCACTCAACATACACAATTAGATCGCGGAAACCAATCGGCTCATCGATTCCTAGTATTTTCAAGGCCATCCGCGCCATACGCACACCGATAATCTGTCCTGCGCACAGATGCCCATGATATGAGATGGCTTCTTGCAAATGCTGCTTATATGTTTTCAAGTGTTCCTCTCCTTTTAGTCGCAATGGATTACAAATATCCCAATATCTTTTGGGTTGGGAATGTATATTGGGAAATCACTTCTTCCTGTTTGCGTGGCATTTTCCTGTAAAAAAGTACAGGACTCCTCTGCGGTAATTTTTGGCGCGTTATACAACACAAATTGCTCAGCATCTTGCCAAGAGCGAAGCGGCTGGCCAAATTCAATGGTGTGAGTTAAAAATTGATAACGATAGCCTTGTTTTTCCAATTCATACTGCACCATGGGAGCGGTGTCTTTGCTAGTCTGTCTGTGATTGTCAGGATAGAGATGTCCGCTGTTTTCGGCATTGACGATTCGTATGGCTCTGCGGCGGCAAAACTGTCGGTATTCACTCTCAGTTACGGACTTGCCGAAAAAACTCATGATAACAACATCAAAAACATCTGCAAGCGCAGTTACATCAGCACAACGAGCATGCAAATTATGTAGTTCTAATCGGTTTGCATCGTATTGAAGTTGGGCTATCACAACTTCATTGATATCAATTGCAGTAAGACTTGTCACATGCGGCGCGAGCTCAAGGTCAATCCTACCAAGTCCGCACCCAATGTCGCCAAGCGTATCAGATGGTTCCAAGTAGGGGGCAATTTTCCCAGCCAGCTCTTTATGAAAACCAGTGTATGAACTGGCATCTAAGAACCATCTAATACTTTGATCACTCCATAAAAAATTCACTCAGCATCACCTCCGGTTATATTTCTCATGATATATATCTCTCATAATACAGCGCATTTTTAATGCTGTCAAATTTTAATGCGGCTATGATGGTTTTACGGCTGTGGTAAAACGGGGGGAAATGGACTGCGATGAGTTTAGTGAATGGGTTTATAAGATTGCTTCAAGCTTAAAGGCAAGATTGTTGCCTCAAGCCAATTAGCTTGACTTGGGTAACTGCTGCAAATACCGAGCTATATATTCTTGCGTGGCACTTTTGTTCTCGCTGGCAACTGATATAAGCTTGCCTTTTGACAGAATTGTTTGTTCCAAGTGTCTGTGCAAGCTCAAATATTCGTTATCCAAATTCAAGCTCAATATCGCATGTGATAAATTCTGCGCAGATTTCAAAACGCCTATGCAAGGCTTTTCTGCGTTTATAATTCGCAGCAGCGGCTTCATAAACCTCTCTGATTTCAATTCAACTCCACCAACTTCATCTAACACTATAAGGCTGCATTTTTTGTTTTGAGAGTCTTTTTCAACTTGAAGTATGGCTACCTCCAAGGCTGAAACATCCATCTGTCCGTTAAGCAAAAATATTCCTGATTGGTTGGGGATATACATTGCTTCCAGCGGAGGTAATTCTTCGGTTACACTCAGAACACGATACCCAATAGTTCGTCCGGCTTCCTTTAGACGTTGTGTTATAAAGCCTGCAACATTTGCTCTTGACTGCTCCAGCTCTTTTCTTATCAAACTTGATTTTCCAACACATGGTTTCCCTTGCAGAAATAAATGCATACGTTTTCCTATTTTGACAATACTTTTATGTGTCAACGCCGGTCTAATTTTGTTTGCCTTTGGTCATCAATCGTTACAAAGAAACTATCGGACAGTTTGGCAAATATTACAGAACATTTTGCAGCAGTGCAAACCAAACTCGAATCCTCTTCAACGTTAACTTGGGTGCAATATAGCCTCCTCCTAAATCAGCTGCCTAATTAAACCGTCCACAGTCATCCCAACGAATACACCTCCTTGCCGCCAGAAGGCTTCTGGGCTATAATTAGCCCTTAGTGTATTCCCTTGTATAGCTTCAAGGAGCGGTATGCTCAGAACACATGCTTCTCATGAATTAAACGCAAAACTGACCGGACAGAAGGTGACCGTGGCCGGATGGGTGGACCGCCGCCGCGACCACGGCGGACTGATATTCATCGACGTGCGCGACCGCTCCGGCGTGGTGCAGGTGGTGTTCAACCCCACCCTTGCCCCAGAAGTACACCAGGCCGCCGGAGACCTCCGCAGCGAGTTCGTGGTGCAGGTAACCGGCGTAGTCTCGAAGCGCCCTTCCGGAACCGAAAACCCCAGGCTGCCCACCGGCGAAATTGAAATCCCGGCTGAAAGCCTGATCATTCTAAACACTTCAGAAACGCCTCCCTTCTACATCAATGAAGACGTGGCCGTGGACGAAAATCTGCGCCTAAAATACCGCTATCTCGATATGCGAAAACCGCGCGTGCGCGACATCATGCTGTTGCGCCACAGGGTTACGCACTTCATGCGCAATTACTTCGATGAACTTGGCTTCGTGGAAGTGGAGACCCCCGTGCTGGGCAAAAGCACTCCCGAAGGCGCCCGCGATTACCTGGTGCCATCGCGCGTCCACGCCGGCAAGTTCTACGCCCTGCCGCAGTCCCCCCAGCAAATGAAGCAGCTGCTCATGGTTGGAGGCTTGGAGAAGTATTACCAGATCGCCAAGTGCTTCCGCGACGAGGACACCCGCGCCGACCGCCAACCGGAATTCACCCAGCTTGACGTAGAGATGAGCTTCATCGAGGAAGAAGACATGATACGCCTCGCCGAGGAACTTCTCACCCGCATGACGCGCGAAATGTTGCCAGACAAGAAGTTCACCACACCCTTCCCCCGCATCACCTGCACCGAAGCCATGGAGCGCTACGGTTCCGACAAGCCCGATTTGAGATTCGACATGCACATCGGAGACGTAACGGAGATTGTGGCGCAAAGCGAATTCGGCGTGTTCAAAAATACCGCCGCCTCCGGCGGCAGAATCAAGGCCATCGCCATGCCCGGTTGCGGAGGCTATTCGCGCCAGGAACTGGCGGGCCTGACCGAACTGGCGCAGACATTCGGCGCCAAAGGGCTGCTACCACTTGCGCTGGGAGAGGCTGACTCAATGGACGCGCTCGGCATGGAGCAGATAAAGAGCGTGGCCGCCAAATATCTAAGCATTGAGCAGGTGAGACAGATGGCTCAAAAAACAGGAGCCAAACCCGGCGACCTGCTCGTTTTCGTAGCTGACAAAAACGATGTTGCCACTTCCGCGCTGGGCAAACTGCGACAGGAAATGGGACTGAGACTCGGGCTGGCCGCCCCCGACCACTTCGCCTTCGCATGGATAACGGACTTCCCCCTCATGGAGTGGAACGCCGAGATGAACCGCTGGCATGCCACACACCACCCATTCACCGCCCCCGTGGATGCCGATATTCCCCTGCTGGACACCACGCCGGACAAGGCGATGTCGCGTGCCTACGACATCGTACTCAACGGTTACGAACTGGGCGGCGGCTCTATCCGCATCCACCGCGCCTGGCTTCAGAAGAAGATCTTCCAGGTGATGAGCTACGGCGATGCCGAGATAACTGAACGCTTCGGGCATCTGCTGGAAGCCTTTTCCTACGGCGCACCGCCGCACGGTGGCATCGCCCTGGGACTGGACCGGCTGGTAATGCTATTTGCAGGCGCGGACAACATCCGTGAAACCATTCCCTTCCCCAAGAACCAGAACGCGGCGGATTTGCTGTTCGGCGCACCCGACACCGTAAGCGAAACACAGATGAAAGAACTGCACATCGAACTGCGTGAAGAATAAAGGAGTAAACCAGACATGAAGCTTTTGGACCGCAAGACCGAGAACCACCAGGAAATCCTCCACGTCGAGATGGAGAGCGCGGAAGTCGCGCAGGCACTGGACCAGGCATACGAACACCTGCTCAAAGAGGTAAAATTGGACGGCTTTCGCCCAGGCAAGGCCCCCCGCGAGTTGCTGGACGCCAAAATCGGCAAGGATGCCGTCTTTGACGAGGCGATGAAGACGGCGCTGCCGGAACTTATTGACACCCTGCTTGTAGAGCAGAAGATTCGCGCCTATGCCACGCCGCGTGTAAAAGTAACCTCTCAGGAACCGGTGAACATCGAGGTGACTGTGCCGCTGATGCCTGTAATCGAACTGGGTGATTACAACGCTATCAAAATGCAGCCCAACCCGGTGTCCATCCAGGAAGAGGCCGTGGACGAGATTATAGAGCGCGCCCGCCACCAGATGGCAGAATGGATCTCCACCGGTGTTCCCGCCGAAATGGACGACCTGCTGGTAATGGACGTCGACAGCGATATTGAAGGTACTCCATACTTCATCGAGGAGGGCGCCAGCTATCAGATTGTGGCAGGGACGCGCTTCCCGTTGGTCGGCTTCTCCGAGGCATTAGTGGGGGCGAAAGCCGGTGAAGAACGCGAGTTCAACCTCAAAATCCCGGAGGATTATCCCGACAAGGAGCGCGCCGGCAAGGAGGCGCATTTCAAAATCAAGGTCATTGACGTCAAGCGCGAAGAATTGCCTGTCCTCAACGACTTTTTCGCCAACAAGGTGGCTCCAGGCTCGAAAAACATGCAGAACCTGCGCGACGCGGTGCGCGAGGATATGCGCAGCCGTGCGCAGTCCGCCGAGGACATGGCCTTCGAAGAGAAGGTTATTGACGCTCTGGTGGAAAAGAGCCATATTGAATATCCACCGCTGCTGATTGAAAACGAGATTGACCGCATGGTGCGCGAATATGTCGACCGCGTGCGCAATTCCGTCCAGAACGAGGAGGAATTCAAAAGCATCATGGACTCATCTCCGGAGGACAAGCTACGTGAGAGCTACAAACCCTCCGCCGAGCAACATGTCAAACGCAATCTGGTGATTTCCAGGCTGGTGGAGGTCGAGAAAATCGAAGTCCCCGAAGCAGACATCGACTTCCAGATAGCCGGCATCACCGCCACATCCGGCGAAAAAGTGCGCCAGCAGACCATCTATCTCAATAAACCAGAAAACCGCGAAACCCTGCGCTGGTGGCTGGCCTCCGGACAAGCAAAAAAATTACTGGTGAACAAGGCTAAGGAAGGCGCGCCGGAAGCCGCTACGGAGCCTGCCGCCGAAGCCAAAGCCGCAGAGCCGGAGACTGTTGCGGATACTGAGGTCAAAACTGAAGACCAGCCAAACTAGCAGAAATGACTGCTGTTGGATAATCGGTAGAGAATGGAAAAATCAGGCACCTGATAAGGAGGCAACGCAATGTACGCAAAAGAAATCACTAACGTAGTACCTATGGTCATCGAAAGCGGCGCCAAGGGCGAGCGCGCCTATGACATTTATTCCCTGTTGCTCAAGGAACGTATCATCATTCTGGGTACGCCGATTAACGACCAGGTGGCTAACTCCATCATAGCGCAGATGCTTTTCCTCGACCGCGAAGATCCGGACAAGGATATCAATCTCTACATTAACTCGCCGGGTGGCGTAATCAACTCCGGCCTCGCAATCTACGACACCATGCACCTGATTCGCCCGCAGGTATCCACCATCTGCGTCGGTTCGGCGGCCAGCATGGCAACGGTGCTACTTAGCTCCGGCGCCCGCGGCAAGCGCTTTGCTCTCCCTAACGCCACCATCCACATGCACCAGGCACTAGGCGGCGTGCAGGGGCAGGCGGCGGACATCGAAATCCACGCCCGCGAAATCATCCGCGTCAACGAGCTGATCCGCGACATCCTTCAAAAGAACACCGGGCAGGATACGGAAAAGGTCAAACACGACACCGACCGCGACTTCTTCCTGACCGCCCCCCAGGCGGTGGAGTACGGCCTGATTGACGAAATTCTGACCCGTCCGGAAAACAAGTAAACCAAAAACAGCAGATGCCGGCATGGCAGGTAAAAGCTCAAAAAGAAGAGGGTGAATTAACGTTCCCCTCTTCTTTTCGCACACTCCCGTGACAAATCCAATACAGGAGAGTGCGCGGCATCTTTCAACCGCAGGGGAACATTGTCATAATTGCCCGCGGCTGTTACAATATTCCCCATCCATTTACGCTTATGACAGGTGCTAGGCTTACCGTTTTCGCTGGTCATTACGGGAGCGGGAAAACGCTACTGGCGATTAACTACGCCGCCCGTTTGAAAAAAGAGGCTCCGGATCGACGGGTGCGCGTGGTGGATATGGACATCGTCAATCCATACTTCAGAAGCGCGGACGCGGGCGAAGCAATGGTGCGACTGGGGGTGGAAGTGATTGCCTCCGCCTTCGCCGGCGGGGGACTGGAAGCGCCGGCGCTGCCCGCCGAAATTATGTCGGTGTTCGATGATAAAGAATCACTTGCCGTCATCGATCTAGGCGGAGATGACCGGGGGGCGCTTGCACTGGGCAGTTACGCCAAGCAGATGAACGAAACCGACAGCCGTATGCTGTTAGTCTGCAACTGCTACCGGCCGCTTTCAAAGGAGCCTGTCATGGCAAGGCGTATAAAAGAGGAAATTGAAGCGGCATCCGGAGTGCGCTTCGCGGGGCTGGTGAACAACTCCAATCTGGCGGCGGAAACCACCGCCCTCGATGTCAGCCGCTCTTTCGCTTATATGCGCGAGGTTTCCGCGCTGTGCGGCCTGCCAGTGCTGTTTACTGCATGTCGGCAGGACCTGTTACCGGAACTGGAAGCAGGCGAGGTGGCGGAACATAATTTGTTCGGTCTTTCGATATTTTATGAGAAATGGGGATTTAACAATGCCGAAAGTAAGCTTTAACGTTGACCGTTGTAAGGGTTGCGGGCTGTGTGTTGATGCCTGCCCTAAAAAGATTGTGGCGCTGTCAAAACAGAATATGAACGCCAAAGGTTTTCATCCGGCTGAGGTGACCGATATAGAAAAATGCATCGCCTGCGCCTTCTGCGCCATCATGTGTCCGGACGCGGCCATAACCGTGGAGAAATAACTAAGGAAGAGAGCACGTCATATGGAAAAAGTACTGATGAAAGGCAACGAGGCGCTGGCCGAAGCCGCTATCATGGCCGGATGCCGACACTTCTTCGGCTATCCCATCACGCCGCAAACGGAAGTAGCGGCGTATATGTCAAAACGTATGCCGGAAGTGAATGGGCTGTACCTGCAAGCTGAAAGCGAGATTGCGTCCATCAATATGGTACTGGGCGCCGCCAGCGCCGGAGTGAGGGTTATGACCTCATCCTCCAGCCCTGGCATATCACTGATGGGGGAGGGCATCTCGTATATGGCGGGATGCGACCTGCCCGCCGTAATCGTCAACATCCAACGCGGGGGTCCGGGGCTGGGCGGAATCCAGCCGGCTCAGTCCGATTACTTTCAGGCCACCCGCGCCTGCGGCCACGGCGATTTTCATCTGATGGTCCTCGCACCCAACAGTATTCAGGAGATTGTGGACCTGACCCAACGCGCCTTCAATCTGGCCGACATCTATCGGACTCCGGTTATGATACTGGGAGACGGCATCTTGGGACAGATGATGGAGCCGGTAACGCTCGAACGCATCCCCGAAGCGGAACTGCCGGAGAAAAGCTGGGCTACAACCGGCACATCCGGCAAGCGCCGCAAGAATATCACCACCTCGCTGTGGCTGCAGCCGGACAAGCTGGAGAAATCTAATTTTGCCCGCTTTGAGCGCTATGCGCTGATACAGCAAAAAGAGCCTCTCTGGGAGGAATATTTAACCGAAGATGCGGATATTGTTCTCGTCGCCTACGGCGCCGTGTCGCGCATCTGCAAAAACGCCATCATCGCCGCACGGGAAAAGGGTGTCAAGGCGGGATTGCTCCGCCCCATCACGCTGTGGCCTTTCCCCTCCCGTCCACTGCTGGAACTGGTTGACAGGGTAAAGACCTTCATCTGCGCCGAAATGAGCATGGGGCAGATGATAGAGGACGTCAGGGCGGCCATAGCGTACAGGAAGCCGGTAACGCTATGCGGACACACCGGCGGCGTGGTGCATACCCCGGAGGAAATACTGGCGCAAATTGAGGCGGCGAACGGAGGGACACAACCATGATAGTTTTTGAACGACCGAAGGCACTGTCAGACGTTGCCACCCATTACTGTCCGGGATGCACGCACGGCATCATCCACCGGCTGGTGGCCGAAATAATGGATGAGCTGGATATCTGCGGTAAGACCGTGGGAATCGCACCCGTGGGCTGCGCGGTACTGGCTTATGATTACTTCGAATGCGACATGATAGAAGCACCCCATGGCAGGGCGCCTGCGGTGGCTACCGGCGTGAAGCGCGCCCTGCCCGACTCCTGTGTATTCACATACCAGGGCGACGGGGATCTTGCCGCCATCGGCATGGGTGAAATCATACACGCGGCCGCACGCGGTGAAAAAATCACCGTCATCTTCGTGAACAACGCCATCTATGGTATGACCGGAGGGCAGATGGCGCCCACCACACTGCCTGGACAGGTAACAGAAACTTCGCCTTACGGGAGAAACACCGACATATCCGGATACCCCATCAAGGTCTGCGAACTGCTGGCCGGGATTGACGGCACTTATTACGCCGAACGCGTGGCAGTGGACAGCGTAAAAAACGTACTGCAAGCCAAAAAAGCCCTAAAGAAGGCTTTCTCCAACCAGTGTCAGGGTCTCGGATTCAATGTGGTTGAGGTCGTCTCCAGCTGCCCCACTAACTGGGGACTTTCTTCTTCGAAGGCTCTGGAGTGGCTGCGTGAAAGCATGCTCCCGTATTACCCGCTCGGGGTCTACCGGGATATGGGAAAGAAAGATGAGGCTACCGTATGAACCACAACATACTGCTTGCAGGATTCGGCGGACAGGGCATTCTGTTCGCCGGCAAGTTCTTGGCTTACTCAGGAATGCTACATGACAAATTCGTGAGCTGGTTGCCATCTTACGGCCCCGCGATGCGCGGCGGGACGGCCAACTGTAGCGTCATCATCGGCAACACGCCGATAGGCTCCCCCATCGTTAACAAGCCTGATATACTGATTGCGATGAATCTTCCGTCGCTGGACAAGTATGAGCCGGAATGCGCGCCGAACGCCCTGGTCATTCTCGATAGCTCTCTGATCGGGCGCTCTCTCGTCCGCACCGACCTGTCCGGATGTTATATCCCAGCCACCGCGCTCGCGGACGAAAACGGACTCAAGGGCATGGCCAACATGATCATGCTTGGCAAGCTGACTGCCGCCTCGTCAGTATGCGCGGCGGATGACATTGAAGCCGTCTTGAAAAAGACGGTGCCCGAACGCAAAAAGGAACTTTTCGAGGCAAATTTCAAAGCATTGAGGCTCGGATATGAATACCGGAGTTAGCCGTATCTGGAGGGGACAATGACTGACCAACTGGTGGAAATAGGGCGGCGACTGGCTGGCCTACGGGAAATCATGCAGTACACGCCAGCGGACATGGCGCAAAAGCTGAACGTATCAGAAGCCGAATACGCCAGATACGAGCGCGGCGAGGTGGATTTCTCCTTCAGCTTTCTGTACAACGCCGCCGGCATCCTGAATGTGGACGTATTCGATTTGATTAGCGGGGAGTCGCCGAAACTCAGTTCCTATTCGCTGGTGCGTGCCGGACAGGGATACAGCATCGAAAGACGCAAGGCCTATGGTTACAAACACTTGGCATACACCTTCCGCGACAAGAAGGCGGAGCCGTTCCTGGTCACCGTAGAGCCTAAACCCGACGATGGGGAACCCACCCCGCATTCCCATGAAGGGCAGGAATTCAATTACGTACTCTCGGGACGCATACTGGTACGCATCAACGAGCAGGTACTCTCTCTCGGCCCGGGCGACAGCCTTTACTACGATTCGACGGCACTGCATTCCATGCAGGCCGAAGGCGAAACAGCCGTGTTTCTGGCAGTGGTGATCAAATAAGCGGCGGGCGTCAGAGACGACTTCGCGCGCGCAGAACGAGGGATTTGAACTTTGGCAATTTACGAAGAATACACTGACAAAAGAGACTGTTACAGTTCCTATGAGGACCTGATGAAGCGCTTCAAGATACGCTACGGGGCTGATTTCAATTTCGCCTACGACGTGCTGGACAGGCTGGCTGCCGAAAAACCGGACAAGCTGGCCATGCTTTGGGTGGGGGTCGACGGTGGCGAAAAATGGATTACCTTCCAGCAGATGTCACGCCGCTCCAACCAGGCCGCCAACTATTTCAAGAGTCTTGGGATAACAAAAGGCGACATGGTGCTGCTGGTGCTGAAGCGCAGCGACATATTCTGGTACTGTATGATGGCGCTGCACAAAATCGGGGCTGTAGCAGTGCAAGCCACCAACATGCTGCTGGCAAGAGATTATATCTACCGCTGCAACGCCGCCGGCATCAAGATGGCAGTCATAACCGGCGACGAAGACTGCACCCGCCACTTCGATGAAGGTCAGCCGTATGAAACCGTCAGCATTAAGGCCGTCACTAAGCACAAAGCGGCCGGCGACGGCTGGCTGGACTTCGAAGCCGGCATGGATAGCCAATCAGAGGAATGGCAGCGGCCTTCCGGCGATGCAAATACGAAAGCATCGGACGTGATGCTGGTCAGTTTCTCATCCGGCACCACCGGCTATCCCAAGATGGTAATGCATGACTTTACCTATCCTCTGGGGCACATCGTGACCGGCATCTTCTGGCACAGAGTAACCGAAGATGGGCTGCATTTCACCATTTCAGACACCGGCTGGTTGAAGTCACTGTGGGGCAAAATGTACGGCCAGTGGCTGGGTGAAAGCGCCATTTTCACATACGACTTCGATAAATTCAGCGCCGCCGATATCCTTTCGAAACTGGAAAAGTATAAAGTCACAACCTTCTGCGCCCCGCCTACCATGTTGCGCATGATGGTCAATGAGGACATGCGCCGCTACGACCTTTCATCCCTCCAGCACTGCTGCACTGCTGGTGAAGCCCTCAACCCCGATACCTTCCACCGCTGGAAGGACTTCACCGGGCTGAGCATCCATGAAGGATTCGGGCAGACGGAGACCACGCTGACCGTAGCGACGCTGTATCCACATACAGAGCCGAAACCAGGGTCAATGGGCAAACCCACTCCAGGCTACGACCTGAAGGTGCTGGACGCCGCGTACAGCGAAGCCCCGGCCGGCGTGACCGGAGAGATCTGCATCAGGGCAGACATCAAAACCAAACCAGACGGGCTGTTTATGGGCTACTACCGGAACCAGGAAGCCACGGATGAAACAATGGCCGGAGGCTTCTACCACAGCGGCGATACGGCGTACCGTGATGAGTCAGGCTATATCTGCTACGTGGGACGCAACGACGACATCATCAAATCTTCAGGGTACCGCATCGGGCCTTCGGAGGTTGAAAGCGTGCTGCTGGAACATCCAGCGGTGTTGGAGGCCGCCGTCACCGGCATACCCGACCAGGTGCGGGGCTTCGCCGTAAAAGCCACTCTCGTACTTAAGAAGGACTTCACCGCTTCGGATGAAATGGTAAAGGAACTGCAGGATTTCGTAAAAACACGCACGGCGCCCTACAAATACCCGCGCGTGATAGAATTCGTCGCAGAACTGCCCAAGACCGTCAATGGCAAAATCAAACGCGCTGAAATACGCGCCGCGTCTAAATAGAAGGAGCCTGCTTTGAAAATCGCCTTTTCCACCCTATCCTGCCCCGACTGGAGCTGGCAGGATATCTGCTCCGCGGCCAGGGACTTTGATTTTGACGGCATTGAGATTCGCGGACTGGGAGAGGACATCTTCGCCGTGCGCGCCCAACCTTTCTCCGAAAGTGCCCTTCCGGACACCATCGCCCGCCTGCACGAAATGGGAATTTCCATCCAATGCTTTTCTTCGCACAACAGCCTTAAATATGCCGACCGCGAAGAGGAGAATATCGCCGAAATCACAGAGTACATCCGGCTTGCGGGCAAAATGGGCGCGCCATACGTGCGTGTGCGCGCCGACGAGAACGTAGCGCCAGAAGGCGAGGTGGATGACGATGTGGTTATCAGACAGCTCCGACGGTTGGCACCACTGGCAGAAGAGCACAACGTCACGCTGCTAGTGGAAACCAACGGCGTTTACGCTCGTACCGACCGGCTCTACCGCCTGCTGGAACGCACCGCCAGCGACAGTGTGGCGGCGCTGTGGGACACGCATCACCCTTACCGGATAGCCGGCGAAAGCCCCGATCAGACGGTGCAGAACCTTGGCGCTTATGTCAAGCACGTACACGTCAAAGACTCCGTACTGGAAAACGGCCAGATCAAATACAGGCTTATGGGCGAAGGTGACATCCCGTTTGACGCCATGTTTCCCGCCCTTGAATCCATCAATTTCGCCGGCATGGTAACGCTGGAATGGAACAAGCGCTGGATGGACGATCTAGAAGACCCCGGCGTGGTCATCCCCCATTTCAGAAACTTTATGAGTGCCCATACCGGCAGGCAGGCGACCGGGCAGCTTTTCGACAACCGGACGCGCACTGGCAAATACATCTGGGAAAAGGAAAGTCTCATCGACCTCACCTTCCCGCAGCTGCTGGACCGCGTTGCGCAGGAATTTCCCGACCAACGCGCCTTCCGCTACACCACGCTGGACTACACCCGCACCTACGCCGAATTCCGCCGGGACGTGGACAGGTTCTGCAGAGGACTCATTTCGCTTGGCGTCAAGCGCGGCGACAAAGTCGCCGTATGGGCTACCAACGTGCCAGCCTGGTTCATCACCTTCTGGGCAGCGACCAGAATCGGCGCAGTGCTAGTAACAGTCAACACCGCCTACAAAATCCATGAGGCTGAATACCTGTTACGCCAGTCCGATACGCACACACTGGTCATGATAGACGGCCACAAGGATTCCAATTACGCTGCCATCATCAATGAAATCTGCCCAGAGCTGGCCGGCAACGTACCGGGACAGCCGCTGCACACCAAACGTCTGCCGTTCCTGCGTCATGTGGTCAGCGTGGATTTCCAGCAGCCAGGCTGTCTCACATGGGAGGAGACCGTGGAGCGCGGCCGCACCGTCCCCATGGAGACGGTGTATCAGCGCATGGCCGACATCAACCGTCACGATGTCTGCAACATGCAGTACACCTCCGGCACCACCGGTTTTCCCAAGGGGGTCATGCTGAGTCACTACAACGTCATTAACAATGGCAAGACCATCGGCGACCGCATGGATTTCTCCACCGCCGACCGCCTGATGATACACGTACCTATGTTCCACTGCTTCGGCATGGTGCTGGCGATGACCGCCGCCGTTACCCACGGCGTCACCATGTGCCCAATCCCCGCCTTCTCACCGCGCCTGTCGCTGGAATGCATCAACAAGGAAAAAATCACCGCTTTCCATGGCGTACCTACCATGTTCATCGCCATGATGGAACACGAGAATTTCCCCAAGACGGATTTTTCCCACATGCGCACCGGTATCATGGCCGGCAGCCCCTGCCCCATCAAGGTGATGACCGAGGTGATGGAAAAGATGCACATGCCAGAAATCACCATCGTGTTCGGGCAGACGGAGGCCTCTCCAGGCTGCACCATGTCCCGCTCGGACGACCCCATCGAGGTGCGGGTTAACACCGTGGGCCGCGAGTTGCCGGGCGTCGAGTGCAAAATCGTAGATCCCGCCACCGGCGAGGATCTTCCCGACGACACCGACGGGGAATTCGTAGCCCGCGGCTACAACATCATGAAAGGGTACTACAAGATGCCCGCCGCCACGCAGAACGCCATCGACCGGGATGGTTGGCTGCACACCGGCGATCTGGCCAGACGCCGTCCGGACGGCAACTACAAAATCACCGGACGCCTCAAGGACATGATCATCCGAGGCGGCGAGAACATCTACCCCAAGGAAATTGAGGACTTCATCTACACCAACCCTAAAGTAAAGGATGTACAGGTAATCGGGGTGCCGGACATGCAGTACGGAGAGGCCGTAATGGCATGGATCGTGCTCAAGACCGGCGAACAGGCTTCGGAGGAAGAGATAAAGGATTTTGTCTGCGCGCATATGGCCAAACACAAGACCCCGCGCTACGTGCGCTTCGTGGATGCCTTCCCCATGAATGCCGCCGGCAAAGTATTGAAGTACAAAATGCGTGAGGAGGCCGTCGAGTTGCTCGGCCTGCAGGAAGCCAGCAAGGTGAAAAGCGCCTAGCCTGTAATGTCAAAAACGTAGTGGCCTGAAGCATATTTAACGACAGGGAAACAGGGCTTATGAACTGGGAGCCATACTTCAATCAGGAAGCGCTGCCGCACACGGCGCTGGCAGTGCTGGCGGGCGTCGCGGTTGCCGCCCTGGCTTTCGTTCTGCGCCGCATATTCTACAGGTATATCCACCGGCTGGCTTCCAATACCAAAACGCCGTTCAACGACATTCTGCTACACGACACGCGGCTGGTCACGCTATTGTGGTGCATCTGGCCGGGGCTTTACACCATCTATCGCATCGCCGTGCGCCCTGAAGACACAGCTGTAGTGAACCAGATTGCCGGCATCATCTTTATGGTCCTTGCCGCCTACACTATCGTTGTGATTGTCAACGCCCTGCTAAGATGGTACCGCCGCGACATCAGCAAAACATCATGGTCGCTTGAAAACTTCATCGCCGGGTTTTTGGTGTTCGCCGTCCCTGTCATCATCACGGCGCTGCTGGCGGTCGGCATACTGAATCACCTGAATGTCAACCACAACCTGCTAACCTCTGTAAACGCATGGTTGGAGACGCATCTTGCCAGCCTTGCCACCCTGTTTCTGCTAACCGTGGTGCTGCTGCTCATGATCAGGCGTATCGTTCCCCGTCTAATCCGGAACACCGTATACAAAACACACGACGAGCAGACCGAGGAGGATATGCGGAAACGCATCGGCACGCTGACCGGCGTTATCACAACCGGCGTGCAGATGGTTGTCATCTTCATTTTCGTCACCATGATTTTGAGCGAATTCGACTACAATATCTCCGCCCTCCTCACATCGGCAGGCGTGATAGCGTTGGCCATCAGCCTTGGCGCGCAGTCGCTCATCAAGGACCTCATCAGCGGTTTCTTTATCATTGTGGAAAACCACTACCGTATCGGGGACTACATCAAAATCGCGTCGGTCGCCGGTACGGTGGAAAGCATCAACTTAAGAAAAACCGTGCTGCGCGACTCCGACGGAGCCCTGCATGTCGTACCCAGCAGTGCTATCTCCGTCGCCAGCAACTATACCAACAAACTCTCCCGAATCAATTTCTCGGTCTCGGTGGACTACGATACCAACATTGAGAAAGCTATCGAAGTTATCAATCGCGTCGGGCAGGATATGCTGCGGGATCCCGTCTGGAGCAAGCGGCTGCGCACCGCACCGAGGGTGACCCGCGTGGACAAGCTGAGCGACACCGGTATCGACCTGCTGCTGGGCGGAGATACCTACCCCGGCAAGCAATGGGAGAGCATGGGAGAACTGCGCCTGCGCCTGAACAAGGCATTCAAAGCCGAAGGCATCATGCGAGCAGTGCCGCTGACCAAGCTGTCTTTCGAAAACCCGCCAACTCCGCCGCCGCTGTCCTGAGCGTGGCTGATTTATTCCCTATGCCACATGGTCACACAGGCACTGCGTGGACGGTCGCGCTGTTGACGCCCCGTCCTCCAATCCGATAAACTAGCTGTCTGGCATCCCGCTCCTGTCACCGTCCGGTTTTCCAGATTATGTAAACACACTGAAATATCGACAAGAGAGGAACCACACTCATGGCAGGATTCGATATTACCACGCTTGACCCAACCAAACTCGCCGACTGGCAGGTCGCCGAGGAAGCTGAAAAGCACATGACCCCGATTGCCGGGCTGGCCTCGGATTGGGGTATCCTCAAGGAGGAGCTGCTGCCCTACGGACATTACCTGGGCAAGGTGGATTTCTCTGCCCTGCTCAAGCGTCTGGCAGACAAGCCCAACGGCAAATATATCGACGTCACAGCCATCACCCCCACCCCACTGGGCGAAGGCAAAAGCACCACCACCATGGGACTGGTACAGGGGCTGGGCAGGCTGGGCAAGCGCGTCTCCGGCGCTATCCGGCAGCCGTCCGGCGGACCGACCTTCAACATCAAAGGCTCAGCGGCAGGCGGCGGGCTTGCGCAGTGCATCCCGCTCACCCCGTTCTCACTGGGGCTGACCGGCGACATCGACAATGTAACAAACGCCCACAATCTGGCCATGGTGGCGCTCACCTCCAGACTGCAGCATGAATTCATCAACACCGACGAGTTCCTCGCCAGACGCAATCTCAAACGGCTGGATATTGACCCGCGCAACGTGCAGATGAAGTGGGTGATGGACTTCTGCGCTCAGGCGCTACGCGACATCGTCATCGGCCAGGGCAGTGCGATGGACGGCTTCATGATGAAGAGCGGATTCGCTATCTCGGTATCGTCTGAGGTGATGGCGATACTGGCCGTGTTCAAGGATTTAAAGGACATGCGCGAGCGCATGGGTAAAATCGTGGTAGCTTACGACAAGCGTGGCAATCCCATCACCACCCGCGACCTCGAGGTGGACGGCGCCATGACCGCCTGGATGGTGCGCGCCGCCAATCCCAACCTGATGCAAACGCTGGAAGGCCAGCCCGTGATGGTTCACGCCGGACCATTCGCCAACATCGCCGTAGGTCAGTCCTCGATTGTGGCCGATCAGGTGGCGTTGAAGCTTTCCGATTACCATGTCACCGAGAGCGGCTTCGGCGCCGACATTGGCTTTGAGAAGTTCTGGAATATCAAGAGCCGCATTTCCGGACTCGTGCCCAGTTGCGCCGTAGTGGTAGCCACAGTGCGCGCCCTCAAAATGCACGGCGGCGGACCGAAAGTAACACCCGGCAAACCGCTGGACGAAGCCTATACCAAGTCCCATCCGGCGCTGGTGGAAAAAGGCCTGGTCAACCTGCTGGCACACATCGAGACCGTCAAAAAGAGCGGGATGAAGCCGGTGGTGTGCATCAACGCCTTCTACACCGACGACCGCGAGGAAATTGAAATCGTGCGCCGGGCCGCCGAGGCAGCGGGGGCACGCGCGGCGGTATCGCAGCACTGGCTCAAAGGCGGCGCAGGGGCACAGGAGCTGGCAGAAGCGGTGGTGGACGCCTGCAATGAAAATAGCGAGTTCAAATTCCTCTATCCCGATGAAACACCGCTCAGGAAGCGCATCGAGATTATCGCGAAAGAGGTATACGGTGCCGACGGCGTGACTTACACGCCGGAAGCCGCCGCCAAGGCCGAGCGGCTGGAGAAGGAGCCGGACGCCGCACAGATGAAAACCTGCATGGTGAAAACCCACCTTTCGCTTTCCCACGACCCCACGCTAAAAGGTCGCCCCACAGGCTGGACGCTGCCAATCCGCGACATCCTGACATACGCCGGAGCGGGCTTTATCGTGCCAGTGGCTGGCGACATCAAGCTAATGCCGGGAACATCATCCAACCCGGCCTTCAGAAGGGTGGATGTGGATACGAAGACCGGAAAAGTAAAAGGGTTGTTCTAGGATACAACCGGGGGACGGACAGGAGGGACGAATGACAGCCAGGATTATAAGCGGAACAGCAATCGCCAGACAGATTACCGAAGAAGTGCGCGCCGATGTTGCCGAACTGAAGAGCAGGCACGGCGTCACCCCTGGGCTGGCAACGGTGCTGGTAGGCGACGACCCTGCCTCGCATGTGTATGTGACCGCCAAGGTTAAAGCCTGTCTGGACATAGGCATCTATTCCGAGCGCCACGACCTGCCCGGCTATACGCCGGAGGACGACCTGCTGGCACTCATCGACAAGCTGAATAAAGACCCGCGTATTCATGGCATACTGGTGCAATCACCACCTCCTCCCCACATCAACGAGAACCGCGTGGTTTGCGCCATCGACCCGCGCAAGGACGTGGACGGCTTCCATCCGGTAAGCGTGGGGCGCATGGTCATCGGCGAGCCAGGATTCCTGCCATGCACGCCGCGCGGTGTACAGGTGCTGCTGGAACGCAGCGGTATCGAGACTGTCGGGGCTGAAGTGGTGGTGGTCGGACGCTCAAACATCATAGGCAAACCGGTGGCCAACATACTGCTGCAAAAAGCCAAAGGAGCCAACGCCACCGTCACCGTCTGTCACTCTGCGACCCGCAATATCGCCGAACACACCCGCCGCGCAGACATACTTATTACCGCCATCGGCAGGCCGAAGTTCATCACCGCCGATATGGTAAAGGAAGGCGCAGTGGTAATTGACATCGGTATCAACGAAATCGGCAGGACGCCGGAGGGTAAGCGCATCCTCACCGGCGACGTGGACTTCGAGGCAGTCAAAGAAAAGGCCTCAGCCATAACGCCAGTGCCAGGCGGGGCGGGACCGATGACCATCGTCATACTTATGTCAAACACCATCAAGGCGGCAAAAATGGCTGCCGGTGTGCAGTAAATACAGGCCACAGAAGTTGACAACTAAACAGGCTATTCTCTACCATAAAACCGGAGTTTTTCAAGGAGATATTGAACCATGATTGACGTTACCGATGCCACTTTTGAAGCCGAAGTGCTGAAATCACCACTACCGGTACTTATTGATATGTGGGCGCCGTGGTGTGGTCCTTGCCGCATGGTGGCCCCGATACTGGAAAAACTGGCGGACAAGTACGCCGGCAAGGTTAAATTCTGCCGTATGAACGTGGATGAAAACCAGAAAACGCCGGCGCTTTACAGCGTCCGATCCATCCCCAACATGCTGTTTCTGAAAAATGGCAAGGTTGTGGACAATGTTGTCGGAGCGCTGCCCGAATCGGCGATTCAAAGCCGGGTGGATGCTTTACTGGCGGCCGGTTAATCCGAGCTGCACACAAAAATGAACGGAGGGGACACGGTGTCTCCTCCGTTTTTTGTTCCATGAGGCACTCCCCAAAAGCCTCCCAAGCCCTATTCCGGCAACTTCTGCATGTAGCCCGCCTTCAGGACGTATCCCTGTTCGGCGTAATACTGCCGCGCACCAACCCCACTCAACACCGCCACACCCCTAACGCCGAACTCCTCAAACGCGATGCGCTCGGCGCAGGCCAGCAGTGCCCTGCCAAAGCCGCGGTGCTGCGCCGACAGGTCCTCGCGTCCCCCCAAGACGACCTCGCTGCCAAAAACATGCAGCTCGCGCACCAGAGCCATGCCGACAGACGTTTCAAAAACATCCGGCGGATTGGATTCGATACGCAGACGTAGCAGCCCGAACAGGACGGCGCGCCCGTCTTCGAATGACAGCAATATTTCGTGCCCGTCCGAAGCTTGATAGTTACGCCGCACGATTTGAGGCTCCCCCACCTTCCAGCCGCTTTTAACGCGATGACCGTACTCGCGGCAGCGAATACAGGCACAGTCGTCGCCGCGCGCCGCCATATACTCGCGCACCACGTCCCGCACCGACTCCTTCAAGCCACCCGTAATGTACTGTGAGGGAATATCGCGCAGAACCCGCGAAATGCGCACATACGGCGGCACCAGAGACTTGATGTCGGCCATCAGTTTAATCATCACTTCCGCCGGATATGGAGTATATTTACCGCTTCTGAACCATTCTTCGAGTTCGGTACCCTCCACCACCATGGTGGGGTAAAGTTTGAGGCCGTCCGGGCAAAAAGCGGGGTTGGCAAACAACTCCCGCGCCATGGCAAGGTCATGCTCCGGCGTGGACCCCGGCAGTCCCGGCATCCAGTGGTAATACACCTTGAAACCGTAACGCCTGAGCAGCGCCGTGGCCGCCGTTACGTCGGCAACCTGATGCCCGCGCCGCACCAGTTTGTAAATATCATCGTCAAGCACCTGCACGCCAAGTTCAACCCGCGTGGCGCCAAACTCCAGCATCCGCCTGCACTCCGCGTCTCCGCAAAAATCAGGACGCGTTTCGATGCACAACCCGACACAGCGCCGCAGTGCCGTCTCGTTCATATGCTGTGCTTCGGCGAGCGTCTGCGAAATCACGCCGTTGAGCGCATCGTAGCAACCTTTGATAAATTGATACTGATAATCCACAGGTGTGGCCAGAAAAGTACCCCCCATGATAATCAACTCGACCTTGTCAACGGGATGCCCCATATCAGACAACATCGCCATCCGCCGCTTTATCTGCATGACGGGGTCGTAGTCATACGCACTGGCGCGAATCACCGACGGCGAGGCCGGCGTATAGCTCTGCGGGATGGCGCCGAAGGTCGGGCAGTAGACGCATTTTCCGGGGCAACCGGAAGGAGCCGTCATCACCGCCACTGGCGTAACCCCTGATATTGTGCGGGAACGCTTTCTCATAGTAATATTACAGGGTATAAGTGTATCAGCAAGCTCGGATACTCACAAACAGCGTCCGGGGAGGCGGTATGAAAAAAGACCGGAAGCGCATCAGGCTCTCAAAAGAAAAGCGCGAAGACCTTCTCGGGGAAATCAAAACCTGGTTTCTCCGCGAGCGTGATATTGAACTGGGAGAACTGGGAGCAGTATTGATACTGGACTTTATCATCGAAAAGCTAGCGCCGGAGTTCTACAATCAGGGGGTAGAAGACGCTCGCCGCTTCATGGAAGAACGGGTTGACGACGTGCTGTCGATACAGTTAAAACGCCATTACGGGAGCGGCGATATCACACATATGGAGAAAAGCATAACGCCATGAAACAGACTGATTCCGAAGCCGCCGTCTGGGATGCCATCGCGCCGGCATGGTACAATGTCCGCCATCACACCATCTTTAATACAGAGCTAACCAAACTGGCCGAACGCTGGAAGAAGGGCGACCTGCTCAATCTGGGATGCGGCCACGGCGCCGATTTCCTGCCTTTTATAGAAAACTTCGACCTCTTTGGCGTGGACTTCTCCGCCAACATGCTGGAGATGGCGCGGCGCTTTGCCGACAAACACGATTTTCAGGTCAAGCTGTCGCAGGCAGACATTCTCACACTGCCTTACCCCGCCGCCAGTTTCGAACATGCGATTGCCGTCGCCAGCCTGCACCATATCAAAGGACAGGTCAACCGCCTTCAGGCGCTGCTGGAACTGCGGCGCGTGCTCAAACCCGGCGGAGAAGCCTTCCTGACTGTATGGAACCGCCGCCAACGCAGATTCTGGTTCAAAGGCCGCGAAGTAATGGTGCCTTTCACCATCGACGAGCGCACCGTACAGCGCTACTATTACCTGTTTACCTACCGCGAAATCGAAAACCTGTCCAAACAGGCCGGCTTCAAAATTGTGGATATAGCGCCGGAAAGCGGTTACCGCTTCCCCATCCGCGAATTCTCGCGCAACATCTGCGTCTTGCTAAAAAAATAAAACTGTAGTAGTCTTAACCCGAAATTATGTTGCCTACTGTCAGGCTAACGCCCGGCAAGCGAGGCAAACAGGATATGGAGGCGTCCCTGATATGAGCATGGTCACTATCACCTGCCCCCAGTGCAGCGTCGATGGCAAAATGTCGCTGCTGGACAACAGATACAACGGCCCGTACCGCTGCTGGAAATGCCACACCGCTTTACTGCTGGTTATGGACAACGCCGAGGTAATAAGCTGCACCCCCATGTCGGAGGAGGAATTCACCCACCACATGGAACTCAAAAAACAGCGCGACCGCATGAATCGCGACTAGATTCATCCACGAGACAGAGCAATGCCAGTTGTAACCGTGGATATGTGGCAGGGGCGAACTCCAGAGCAAAAAAAGCAACTGGTGGAGGGGCTGACTCAGGCCTTCGCCAGCATCGGCACGCCTAAAGAGAAGGTGATTATCATCTTCAATGAACACGCCAAAAGCGATTGGGCGGAAGCCGGCAGGCTGGCTTCGGAGGAGTGACTTACAGGCGTCGGGACTTTAGGACTGAATTTTGAATGATTCTAAATCCCGCGTCATGGAAGGGCAGCGTATGACGACAGAGCACAAGGCTGAATATGGCATTACGAACGACACCGGGACACCCTATTTGAGACTAGCGAAGATATGCCTGTTGATGGGAAGTGGCTGGGCAGTTGTCTTCTGGGTGGGCACGGCGTTATTCATCAGTCTTACACAGAGAGAACCTTTCTTAAATGTTTTGCAAGGTAATTACCTCCTGTTGATTTTTTATGCCTGTGGTGCCGTACTCAGCATTGCCATTTGGCAGCTAGTAGGGCTACTGATAATCAAAATGCAAAACAGGAAGTGAATATCAATTAAACCACAGGTGATTCAGCCGGCACCATCGAGAAATGAAATATCTCCGAAAGGCAAAGCTCAGATTATGCCTCGGGGCTGTAGGTTGTCGGCGTTTCGCGCCGATTTTTAATTAAAAGATTCTTGATTTCAGATTCCACCATAAAGCAGCGCGCACCCCTCAAGCAAAAAATTTTGCTTGAGCTAAATAAAAATCCCCAGTTGGTGAATCTAATATTCATAGGGCATCAAATACACCCCCGTAGGATGATTTAATGATTACGGAAACAAACCAGGTACAAATCGGGATGAATATCGGATGGCTACGCAAGATAACTATCCCGCATTCAGCATCATGAGAGATAAACAGAATGAAAGCGGAGGAGTTTGTCAATCGCGTCGGCCAGGTTAAGCCAAGGCTCTATCGCACCGCCATTTTATACCTGGGAGACGAGAGTCTTGCGAAAGAGGCAGTCGACGAAACAGAATACAAAGCATTTATATCCTTGAAAAAACTTCGCCAACCCGAGTATTTTGAAACATGGCTCACACGAATACTAATAAATACATGCAAAAAAATCCTGCGCCATTTGAAGCGTGAAGTGCCATATGAATCCGCACCAGAGCCGTCAGCAGAAGATTTTGATTCTCTGCCACTCAAAGAAGCTATTCAGAAATTGCCCCTTGAACTTAAAGAAGTTGTGATTTTGCGGTATTTTTCCGGGTTCACAGTGGCTGAAACAGCACAGAGCCTCGATATGCCGCAAGGCACAGTGGCCTCTCGTCAACGGCGTGCTTTGCAACTTCTAAAACTTGAATTATCCGATGAATAGAGGAGGCCTATTATGAATCGCCAACAGGAATATAACGCACTGATGCTAGAACTGGAAAGCATCCCTGCCGATATGATGCAAATGTCCGCCAAGACGAAAACCCGTGCAAGAAGGCGAAATGTTATGAGGTATACCGCCATTCCATCCGGTTTGTTTATGGCGATATTGCTTATAATTACAATCGCGGTGAATACCTCCCCGACCGTAGCATCAGCCTTTGAGCGAATACCGGTACTCAGGCAAATCGTTACTCTTGTAAGATTCAACCAATCATTAACAGACGCCATAGAGCACAAATTTATCCAGCGCATTGACCAAGAGCAAATGGTAAACGACATCACAATGCGTGTGGAATATGTGGTAGTTGACCAGCGCCAGTTAAATGTTTTTTACACGCTTGAATCGTCTGTCTATACACATATAAATAGTTTTATATCTGTTCTTGATGTTGAAAGCAGGCAGGAAAAACCCGTGTCAGTTTTTGAAACGACGGACGGCGACCTCAATAATATAGGAACGCTTCGCATGGCGACAATAAATTTCGCCAGAGAACAAATGCCAGCCAGGTTGATTTTGAAAGCACGGGTAGACGTTTTGGATGCGCCACAAATTGCCGGAGTGCTGCCAAAACCAATGCAAAATCTGGCCGAACAGGAATACACAGCGCCTGAAATCGTAGCTACAGCTACATTCGAGTTTGTTCTGGAGTTTGACCCAGCCTTCACGGAACAGGGCGATACCTTTTTCGTTAATCAGGATTTTATGATAGATGGCCAACGTTTAACATTGACAACGGTAGAAATCTACCCAACCCACATGCGAGCTAACTTTTCTGCCGACCCCGCGAATACAGCATGGTTGACGTCATTGCGTTTTTACGCAGAAAACGAGTACGGCGACCGTTTTGGTGCAATTTCCAATGGGATAATCGCTTTTGGCGCGCACGATTCGCCCATGATGGTATCCCATATCATGGACAGCCCTTTCTTTGCCGAAAGCAGTCATCTGACATTGTTCATAGAGCAAGTCGTATGGTTGGATAAAGATATGGAGCGCGTGAAGGTTGACCTTGTAAATGGCACCGCAAACAACCTGCCGAACGGCGTAACTCTTTCTGAGGTCAGGCAAGACGGCACCTCCTGGCAATTGTATTTTGCGGTTGTTGAACAAGCTGAATATCGTTCCCACCAGGTATTCGGGCATAGCTGTTTTGACGAAACCGGTAATGAGTTCTGGACTGCAAGTGTGTTGTCGGGGATAAGATTCAATAATATCAGTGGATTCGCTCCGGGAGTGTTTTATGAGCGGGTTACAATTCGCGACTATTCACACGATGTTGTGTATCTCGCACCGCTATATTCACGCGTGGCACTACTGACTGAACCTGTGGCGTTGAAAGTGCGTTAGATTGATAAAACGAATCGGATGCTGGGTTTGGGTATCCGATTCGTTTTTCATTGTGCAAACCGGATAACCGGAAGATGCTGTACTGTCGGATATTTACGGAGAATAGCGCGGCGGTGTATAAGTTCAAACAGATATTGGACTCATACAGGCAATTGATACCAGCATATCCAAAGTGTTAATATACTGGCACTCGTACCTTAACAACTGAATATCGAAAACAGAGTTACTACCTCGATGGCAACCAAGCCGCCAAGACTGACCATACAGGAACTAATTGGCCTATGGCGCATCTTCATTTTGGCAATGCAAGAGTTCATATCGCAGTTGCAAGAGAAGCCTTTGAGTGGATAGCAAAGAATTTACCATAGGAGGCAACATGGGTTATTATAAAGTATTATCTAAGCCAGCAGTAGGTTGTGTGCCACATTATAAAGGACTCTTTCGATTTGAGGTATTTCCGTCATCTGATGAAGAAAATCTGCTTATGTCATTATGGCAAAAGTATGTTCAATACAATGACAAAAGTCCGGGGGTAACCACATATCTAACATTGGATGAGTTGAAAGAGCTTGCCCTTCTATCGACTCAAGTTACAGGAGATTGCCATGAGGTCATATACTTTGACGAAGCATTTGGATGTCCGCATCAGGCTGAGTATTATGGTATAGACGTTACTAATTTCGGTGGTTATTCAATCGGGGGTGAGAATTTTTTCAGAGATTCAGATGACCACTCTAAACGCGTTTATCATTTCTTACCTGACGAGATCAACAAACATTTCGAGACAAAGCTAAACGCCAACGGTTTATTCCGTACACTTGAAGATGCCATTCGTTTTCGCACAGCCTTGAACGACCTCGTCGCAGATGAGGATTGGCGAGTTTTTCACATCTTTAGGGTAGGCAATGACTAACCATCTTTGGATTACACTGCCTATCACCGCAATGGGCGGGGACAGCATGATGGACTCTTACACAGGCTTTACAAATGGGGTAAATGGAGTCATTATTTCTCCGATTGTGCCTATTCGCCCATAAAATTTGAAGTGAAAAGAGTAAGATAAAATGCGAGATATTAACTATGCTTTAAGAAACGAAAGGTATTCAACTACTGAATACGACTTGCAAAAACTTGTTGGCAAAAGATTTCTGGGTATTGACTACAGGACAAGCGAAGATAGGCGCTATAAAGATGTTCAGGCATACGAAGTAACCTTAAAATGGGAGGGATTCGTAATGGTGTTTGGGGTTGTAGATAGACGAAGTATACCTTTTGGGCTGAAAAGATTTATTGACTGCAAACTTGAAGATTGGTATGCCATGCCAAATCATGCCTGTACGATATTGGACCTATATTTTGAAGATGCTGAGAAAGTAATATATTTAAACACTTGGGGTGGCATTAAATGGGAATCTGCTACAGCAGACAATTTTCCGGGCTTGCGTGAGGTGGCTTTAAAAGCCAGAAACGAATGGTATTTGAATACGAAATATGATCTTACACGGCTGATAGGGAAAAAGTTTTTGGGTATAAGTTATAAAAAATGCGAGGGGGCACTGTGGGAATATGATAAGAATTATGAGGTGTCATTAGAATGGGAGGGAGATGCCATGGGCTTTATATCTCCGGATTCCCCCCAAAATTTCAACGCAATCGGTACGTTTATTGATTACAAACTTAAAGACTGGGAAATTTTACCCATTGATGCTCGTGAAGTGATTACCCTGTATTTTGAAAATACTGAAGAGACGGTAACCGTTACTACTTGTGCTGGGCATTATGGTATTGAGTGGGAATCGAGTGCAGATGGAAGCGGCTAAGCAAAGGCAACGTGCAATTATTGTGTAGCGCACATATGGTGTGTTAATATCCAGGTAGAACTCGCACCTTAACAACTGAATACCAAAAAAAGACCTACTACCTCTTCAACGCCCACGGGGATGTGGTGCAGCTGGCGGACTCAAACGGCGCGGTAATACCGTTTGTGCCGAGCGCAGGCCTTAAAGCAGGTGTTAAAGGCGTTAAAGCCATCAACAAAATTGATGATGCTGTTGATGGCACAAAGATTGTCATAAAAGCAGGCAATTTCAAGAGCTTTACAGGGGATAATTTCCGGCATAATCTAACGTAGCTTATTGACGATGCTCCAAAGACAATGCAAGGTGCTCAAGCGCACCATGTGTTGCCTAAAGCTAAGAAATTCGATAGTTTCTTCAAACAAGCAGGATTAAATGTGCATGATCCCAGATTCTGAGCATGGGTAGATTCTTCTAATCAACAATAGAGCAAGACTTATGAAAGGACGCGGGATGCATTTATGAATCACAAACAAAACGCAACAGCAAATCAATTTTGGAATGAACTTTACAAGCAATATAACACAATAGACATGATACGACGGTTTGGCGAAGGAGTGCTTGAGTTTATCAAATCACAATTAAGATAATCTCCTGTTCAATAAATCAATAGATTTTTGGGGAATGGAGGTGGCTTTATGGAAATAAAGGACAGCGTTAATTTAATAGGTGTTTATCAAATAAACAAAATGGCTGATGTTCATCTTATTGAAATGATGATAAATCAATCGCCTATTGAAGTTGATGTATCTTCATTTACGCAAAAAAATGATGAATTATCGGAAGACGAATGGCAAACAGCATATGACGAACATTATTTAAATAAAGATGGAGAGGAAGTAATTGGTAGATTTGGAGACCAGCATTCTTTATCAAAATTTAATTTCACGCGCATAGCGTTTTTCATGTATTTTGTCGATTTTAACAAACCACTACTAACTCAATATGGCGAAGTTTTATTAGAAAAACCCATCTATATGCCAGAGCGTTTGTTAAAAATAATAGATTTTATTCCAATTAGTAACAACAGGCTGTTGAGATAACTGTGAACAATGGGCTGAGCAGGAATTCCATGATGAAATACAAGCTGTTTTGCGCCCTGTTAGTCGTAAGTGTAACGGCCTTGATGGCTTCCTGCGTTGGGAATGTTGATGCTGCGCTTGATTCATCAGCACCCGCGCCATCATATACGCCGCCACCTGATAGCACAACTATCGCTCCACTCGATAACACAACCATACCACCTACCCTCTCATTGCGGCCTTACCCAGTTAACCCTGATAAAACCGAGCCAAATCCTGTCTCTCATTTCTTCTATACAATAGATGGCGACAGTGTGACTATAACCAAATATAAATGGGAATTCATCATGGGTGAAAAGGATGGAGATGTTGTTATCCCTGATAAAATCGAGGGCAAGAGTGTAACAAGTATCGGCAAAAATGCTTTTCGGGGCTGTAATTATCTGACAAGCGTAAAAATACCAAATAGCGTAACCACCATTGAAGAAGGAGCTTTCTATTCTTGCTATTCCTTGGTCATCGTAAAAATGTCCGAGAACATAACAAGTATTGGGGATAACGCTTTCTACGGTTGCTCCTTTCTAACTGATATAGCCATACCAAACGGCGTAACGAAGATAGGAGAAGAGGCTTTCTATGGGGCTTTCTACAATAGCGGAGTGTTACAAAGAATAACTTTACCTGATAGTGTAACTAGTATTGGCAAGGACGCTTTCGCCTACACGCTTATAGGCACTTACCCTATTAGCAATCCATACCTCACCGTTACCTGCTCCCCAAATTCATACGCTCACCAATATTGTGTGGAGAACAATATACAGTTCCAGTTAACAAGTTGACCCACTCCAAACTCGCGCCAGTCAAAATGTCAGAGAAGGGCAATCGTCTCTTCATAGGCTTTTATGTCAACCACCGCCCCACATACCCCGCCTTTAGCTCATTGAAGCGCGCCCAGTACTGCGACTCATGCAATTCGTCCAGCGTCATGATAACGGCATCCTCGCGGTTATCGAGGTAGTACCCTTTGCGCACGCCGCGCTTAGTGAACCCGTATTTCAGATATAGCGCCTGCGCCGCTGTATTGGACACGCGCACCTCCAGCGTCATCAAAACAGCGCTCAGTTCAAACGCCAGCTCGATACCTTGTATCAGCAGCCGCTCCCCAATGCCGCGATGACGAAAGTCAGGATGCACCGCCAGATTGATGATATGCATCTCGCCAGCCATCAGCCACAACCCTGTAAAACCGAGAATAAACGCCTGCCGCCGTCCGGAAGCATCCTCCACCGGCGGCAAGGCATCATCCAATGCCACCAGATAGTGCGCCATGGGATTGATAAGTTCGGTTCTGTAGTTGGTAGGAGGCACCATAGCCGGAAAACAGGCTAGGTCGACGGCACGCACCTGTTCCAAGTCTTCCGCCCGCATTTCCCGAACGTGGAGGCTCATGACCACTCCGTATAACGCTCGACCTCACTGTAAATGCAGCCGCAGTATTGCTGACGATAAAGCTCCAGCGGCTTAGTGATGCGGCGGCTGTCGGAATAGCGTTTGCGCAGGTCGGCAGAAAGAAAGGCCACTCCGGAGCGGGCGGAGGCCTTTTCACCACTTTGATTCACCAGTTCATGCTTCTGATGAGGGCTGATCAAAAGGCTGGTGGTAAAAGCTTCGAACCCATCTTCCGCGGCCTTGGCGGCAACCCTATCCAACCGCATGTCAAAGCAGTGCCGGCATCGATCGGCTTCATCTCCGGCCACACGTCGGAAATATTCCTTGAAATCGTAACCAGCGATGACAACCAGCTGGAAAGACAACGCCAGCGCCATGCCCGACATGGCTTCCAACCTGAGATTATGTTCGGTAAAATGATGGATGTTGGGGTTATACCATACGGCCGTGACAGCGTGCCCCTGTTTGCGCCAGTACTCGATGGTGTAAGCGGTGCAATGAGCGCAACAGGCATGAACCAGTAATTTCATGCCACCTCAGAAAAGTCCGGCCTGGGCATTCCTGTCTTTGGGACAGGGCAACCCAAGATGCTTATAGGCGAGCGGAGTAACCACACGCCCGCGCGGAGTGCGGTCGATAAAACCAAGCTGGAGGAGATATGGTTCGTAAACATCCATGATGGTGTCTGATTCTTCGCTTATCGAGGCGGCAATGGTCTCCAGCCCCACCGGCCCGCCCCCAAATTTTTCAATGATGTTGCGCAGCAGGCGGTGGTCGATTTCATCCAACCCGACAGGGTCTACCTCCAGCCTGCCCAGCGCAGCCAGCGCGACTTCTTTACTAATCACCGAGTCGGCTTTGACCTGGGCGTAATCGCGCACACGTTTCAAAAGACGGTTGGCCACACGCGGCGTGCCGCGGGCGCGGCAGGCAATTTCATGCAAGCCGTCATCCTCTGCCACCACCCCCAACAACCCCGCCGAGCGCCTGACAATGGACTCCATAGCGGTTACATCGTAAAAATCCATGCGATATACCGAGCCGAAACGGTCTCTAAGTGGCGACGAAAGCTGGGCAAAACGCGTGGTGGCGCCGATAAGGGTAAACGGTGGCAATTTAAGCCGCAGGCTCTTGGCAGTCGGACCTTTGCCAATGACGATATCGAGAGCGCGCTCCTCCATGGCCGGATAGAGCACCTCCTCAACAGGACGCCCCAGACGATGAATTTCATCGATGAACAGGATGTCCTGAGCGCGAATATTGGTGAGTATGGCCGCCAGATCCCCCGGGCGCTCGATGGCAGGACCGGAGGTGATGCGGATACTTACCCCCATTTCAATAGCGATTATATTGGCCAGCGTAGTCTTTCCCAGACCGGGCGGGCCGTACAGCAGTACATGGTCAAGAGCCTCGCCGCGCGCCTTGGCGGCCGCAATGGCAATACCAAGGTTTTCCTTTATCCTGCCCTGACCGATGAATTCAGTCAGACTTTTCGGGCGCAGATTGGAGTCCAGTGAAACGTCCTCGGCCAACGGTTTACCCGAAATTACGCGAGCTATGGCGCTTCTCCTTCCGCATTTATGGGGCTATTATAGCACAGGTGTTTTATGCTATCGCAGTCTTGACCTGCAATCATGGTCCGCAGTAAATTCATCAAGGAGAAAGCAACGCGACCGAAGGCTCATGAGGGGAGGCCGGAATGACATGGATGAGAAGAGGAATTTAAAAGTTGACTGCTGATAGTTTCTGTTCTGATATCCCCAATCACCTAAACTGGCACAGGCAATTGACAACCGCGCACATATTGATTAAAGTAACCCCGACCAATCATCGGATTAAGGAGGAAACCGGATGTTCTGCAGTAAATGCGGTACACAGACCACAAACGACAGCCTGTATTGTTCCAACTGCGGCAACAGGCTGGCGGCGTCCACTGCGGCAACTCAGCCGCCGGCTGCCGGAACCCAGACAAAGCGCACTAACAGCATGGCCATCGCGTCGCTGGCACTGGGAATCATCGGCTTTGTCATCCCCATAATCATCACCTCGATACTAGCTATCATCTTCGGTATCGTAGGCATGAACAATATCAAAAATAATCCGAACCAAGAAGGTAAAGGATTAGCGATAGCCGGCATTATTCTCGGCGCTGCATTCTTGGTACTCTTCATACTTATCCTCATTGTTTTTCCGACGATAGCCTATACTACAAGCACATTCGCAACCATTGACGACTTGACACCTGTGACGTTCACACCAATAACTATACCATTTCCGTCTTCCTATCCGTAATCGAAAAGGGGCGTCCAGCCACATGGCTGGACGCCCCTTTCTGTTCAGAAACACCGGTTTACGGCGCGTCAGATTCCGGAAACCCGAAGTTACCACCGCCGCTTCCCGCCATAATGGGACCTCCGGCAAAAATGGGCAGCGTATTTTCTTTCTTGGCAGCTTCCTTCTGTGCCGCCAGCGCGTGTGCCTCTTCTTCAGCCTCGATACAGGCATTGCAGCGCGCCGGTATCAGCTTGCCGATAATCACATTCTCCTTGAGGCCGGACAGACGATCAACCTTGCCATGAATGGCAGCCTCAGTAAGCACGCGAGTGGTCTCCTGGAAGGAGGCCGCCGCCAGCCAGCTCTTGGTGGAAAGCGACGCTCTTGTGATGCCCATCAGTACCGTCTGCGCCGTAGCGGGTTCGCCGCCCTCAACCAACATCTTAGCATTGTCTTCCTCAAAGCGATACCGATCCACCAACTCACGCGGGATAAAATCGGTATCCCCTTGGGACTCGATACGCACACGAGAAAGCATCTGACGCACAATAACTTCGATGTGCTTGTCGTTGATATGCACGCCTTGGGAGCAGTACACTTTCTGCACCTCGTCCACAAGATAGCGTTGCACCGCGTCTTTGCCCAACACCGCCAGAACATCCTGCGGGTTAATCGATCCGTCCGTAAGTTGCTGGCCGGCCTTTATCAGGTCGCCGGTCACCACACGGATATTGGTAGCAGCAGGCACAACATACCTGCGCTCGTCTGATTCTCCGTAGCGAATCACCAGTTTGCCATTTTCGATTTGCACCTCACCGGCCACACGAGCCACCAGCGGCTCGGCCACGATTTCCTCGCCGCCCTCATTGTCGGTACCGGGTGATGCCAGCACCGCACCGGGTTCGACACGGGAACCGTCTTTTACCTGGACATGCCAGCCATTTGGCAAGGTATATTCGTCGGTGAAAATTTCGGACGAAGAAACTGTTATCCAGCGGCCGTCTTCGCTCTCGATAACATCAGCCACACCATCAATTTCGGAGATGATGGCCTGCGCCTTGGGCGTGCGGGCTTCAAACAGTTCCTCTACACGAGGCAAGCCAGAGGTGATGTCCAGCCCCACCACGCCGCCCGTGTGGAATGTACGCAATGTAAGCTGGGTGCCGGGTTCACCGATGGACTGAGCCGCCACGATGCCGACAGCGGTGTACATTTCAATCGTCTTGCCACGGGCAAGGTCCCTCCCGTAGCATTTTTGGCATATGCCATGCTTCGACTGGCAGGAAAGCGGAGAGCGCACATGGGCGCGCTTGATGCCGGCCTCGATGATTTTAGCTGCCACGACCTCGTCAATCTCTTCATTGCAGTCGACGATGACTTCGCCGCTGCGGGGATCGGCGATAGGCGAAGCCGCCAAGCGGCCCACAATGCGTTCGGAAAAGTCCGGGAACATGCTGTTCTCAGGCGGTTTATCAATCCAGGTGCCAATGGTATCGCCGCAGTCGACATCGCGCACGATAACGTCTTGGGTCACGTCCACCAGACGGCGCGTCAGATAGCCTGAACCAGAAGTCCTCAGAGCGGTATCGGCCAGACCCTTGCGAGCACCGTGGGTGGAAATGAAGTATTCCAGAGTCGACAGGCCTTCGCGAAGCGATGACTTGATGGGAAAATCGATAATCTTTCCCGAAGGATTGGTCATCAAGCCGCGCATACCTGCCATCTGGGTAATCTGAGAGATGTTGCCTTTGGCGCCGGATGTGGCCATCATGTAGACTGAACCGTTATGGTTCATGGAGGATGACAGCGCCGATTTAATTCGATCGGTAGTCTGCATCCACACATCCACGATACCCTTGTAGCGCTCGTCATCGGTAATCAGACCTTCGGAATACTGGCTGTCCAGCAACTTGGCACGCTCGTCAGCCTGCTCCAGCAGTTTTGGCTTGTCGCCGGGTACTTCCACGTCCGCCATCGAGATGCTGATACCGCTCTTCATAGCAAATTTGAAGCCGACATCCTTGAGGCCGTCAAGCAGCGAGGCCATAGCCTCGTCCGACCCCAGCATCTTGTAACTGCGCGCAATCAGGTTTTTGAGGGCGCTCTTGTCGATATTCTGGTTTATAAAGCCCAGCTCTTTGGGCAAAACGTCGTTAAAAATCAGGCGGCCCACGGTAGTGCGGACATGCTGACCTTCGCTATTGCGAACATATATTTCGGCGCGCAGGTCGACTTCACCGATGTCGTAAGACAGCTGTGCCTCTTCGGCGGAGCCAAAATGAAGGTTTTCCCCTTTAGCACCGGCGCGAATCGTGGTCAGATAGTAACAACCGAAGACCATATCCAGCGTCGGCGCCACAACCGGATCGCCACAGGAAGGCAGCAACATGTTGCGGATGGAAAGCATCATCTCACGAGCTTCCCTGATGGAAGCCTTGGATAACGGCACATGCACAGCCATCTGGTCTCCGTCGAAGTCCGCGTTAAAGGCGGTACACACCAGCGGATGGATCTGGATAGCCGAACCATCGATGAGTACCGGCTCAAAAGCCTGAATCGAAAGGCGATGCAGCGTGGGGGCGCGATTGAGCATCACAGGCCTGTCCTTGACCACCTCTTCCAGAACGTCGTAGACATCCGGCTTGGCGCGCTCAACAAGACGGCGAGCGCTCTTGATATTGGAGGCCAGCCCATCCACCACCAGCTTGTGCATTACAAACGGTTTGAACAGCTCCAGCGCCATACGCCTCGGCAGGCCGCACTGGTTGAGTTTGAGAGAGGGCCCAACCACGATTACGGAACGACCAGAGTAATCTACGCGCTTGCCCAGCAGGTTCTGACGGAAACGCCCCTGTTTGCCACGCAGCATATCGGACAGCGACTTGGCCTTATGATCACCGGAAACCGATACGGCGCGGCCCCGCCGGCCGTTATCAATCAACGAATCAATAGCCTCCTGCAACATACGTTTTTCATTGCGGACAATGATTTCCGGCGCCCCGATTTCAATCAGGTGACGCAGGCGGTTGTTGCGGTTAATCACACGACGATAGAGGTCGTTCAGGTCGCTGGTGGCAAACCGCCCGCCGTCGAGCTGTACCATTGGGCGAAGATCAGGCGGCAACACCGGAAGGATAGTTAGCACCATCCATGCCGGTTTGTTGGAAGAACGGCGGAAAGCCTCCACCAGCTGCAGTTGCTTTGAAGCCTTGCGGCGACGCTGCCCCGAAGACGAATGCGTTTCCTGTATCAGAATGCTGCGCAGGCTTTCCAGATCAGTAGTATTCAGCAGTTTCAGGATGGCCTCGGCGCCCATGCCAGCCTCGAATACACCGCCGTGAGCCGCCAGCAACTCCTGATACTGATTCTCGGTAAGCAACGTACCCCTGCGCAAATCCTTGAGCTGCTCAATCTTCGCAGGCAGTTCATCTTCCAGCCGGGCGCGCTCGGAATCATACTGTCGGCGCAGTTGATTGACTTCCTCCACCGAGGCCTGGTTGTTTTCCAGTTCGGCCACGCGGGATTCAATCCGGGATTTGCGTTCTGCCATATCCGCGTTAAACTGGCTCTCGATGGTCTTGACAGCTTCCGCGCGCGCTTCCTCGTTTACCGAAATGACAATGTAATGCGAGAAATAGACTACGCGCTCAAGTGAGCGTGCCGACATATCCAGTAGCAATCCGACACGGGACGGAATGCCGCGCGCAAACCAGATATGACTCACGGGACAGGCCAGCTCAATATGCCCCATGCGTTCACGACGCACTTTGGAGCGGGCGATTTCCACGCCGCACTTGTCGCAGATGATACCCTTGAAGCGCACTCGCTTGTATTTACCGCAGGCGCATTCAAAGTCTTTGATGGGACCAAAAATGCGCTCGCAGAAAAGTCCGTCGCGCTCCGGCTTTAACGTGCGATAGTTGATGGTTTCCGGCTTGGTAACTTCGCCATACGACCAGCTTAAAATCTGCTCCGGTGAAGCCAGCGAAACACGGACCGCATCAAAATCATTAACTTCCAGCATTTTTTTCATCTCCCTCGTTAGCATCCGGACTGTTGTAAACATGAATGTTCGTTTCGTCCGCCACCAATCCGGAGGCCTCAACCACCGGCAGTTCACGACCGGCATCACTGGCCTCTCTGACCTTGCCGGCGGAGGTAGTTTTTTCTTCCTCGTTCAGCACCTCAACCGACAGGCCGAGACTCTGCAGTTCCTTGACCAGGACTTTGAATGATTCCGGCACCCCGGGCGACAGAATATCTTCGCCCTTGACAATAGCTTCGTATGTCTTCGATCGTCCAGTGACGTCATCAGACTTGGTGGTCAGCATTTCCTGCAGATTGTGGGCCGCGCCGTAGGCTTCCAGAGACCATACCTCCATTTCGCCAAAACGCTGGCCGCCGAACTGGGCTTTACCGCCCAGCGGCTGCTGCGAAATCAGCGAGTACGGGCCGGTGGCGCGGGCGTGTACCTTATCTTCCACAAGATGGATCAGTTTAAGCATGTAAATGTTGCCGACGGTGACCGGCTGGTCAAACAAATCCCCTGTGCGCCCGTCGCGTAGCTGTGTCTTGCCGCCAATGGGCGAAGGGAGATTTTTCTCGTCGCAAATGGCGTTTACTTTCTTCGTCATGTCCCTGACGCTCAGCCTGCGCGTATCAAAGCCTTGTTCTGCCAACCACAACTTCATGCATATGACACGTGCTTCACCCTTGAGCGACCGGTCAAAAGCCTTTTCGCCATCAGATCCCCTACTGTTGATCCAAGCCTTTGTTTTAGCCTCGTCGAAAGTTGATGTCTGTTTGTCAGTATCCAGCAGCACTGCGTCGGCCTGCTGCGCCATCCACACGCGCCCCAACCCGTCTTCAATATCAATATCGGTGGCGCCATCAAAAACCGGCGTCACCGCCTTGAAACCAAGCATCTGTCCGGCCCAGCCGAGATGTGTTTCCATTATCTGCCCCAAATTCATACGGGAAGGCACGCCGATAGGATTCAGCACGATATCAACCGGTGTGCCGTCAGGCAGATAAGGCATATCCTCCACCGGCGCAACGATGGAGATGACACCCTTGTTACCGTGGCGCCCTGCCAGCTTGTCGCCGACCGAAATTTTGCGCTTCTGCGCCACCCATACCTGCACCCACTTGTTGACCCGCACCGGCAGTTCGTCGCCATCATCGCGGGTAAAGATGCGCACATTGATAACCTTGCCGCTTTCCCCGTGCGGCACGCGCAAAGAGGTATCTTTCACCTCACGCGCCTTTTCCCCGAAGATAGCGCGCAGCAGCTTTTCCTCCGCAGACAGTTCGGTCTCGCCTTTGGGGGTAATTTTGCCCACAAGAATATCGCCCGGCTCGACCTCAGCGCCGATGCGGATAATGCCGTTTTCGTCAAGTTCGCGCAGGTTTTCCTCACCCACGTTGGGAATATCGCGAGTGATTTCCTCGGGGCCGAGTTTGGTATCGCGGGCCTCCACCTCGTGTTTCGAAATATGGATAGAGGTAAATTTGTCGCGCTCCACAAGCCGGTCGGAGACGATTATAGCGTCTTCATAGTTATAGCCGCCCCAGCTCATAAAGGCCGCCACCACATTCTGTCCCAGCGCCAGTTCGCCGCGCTCAGTAGCAGATGAGTCGGCCAGCACCTGTCCTGCTTCCACCTTGTCGCCCTTGTTGACAACGGGGCGCTGATTTATACAGGTACCCTGATTGGTACGCACAAACTTCTTGAGCGGATACACCTCTTCGCGCCCGTCTTTCGTGACAATCGTGATTTCGAAACTGGTAACCGAAGCAACCGTGCCTGCGCTATGGCTGAACAGCACCTGCCCCGAGTACCGGGCGGCCTGGGTTTCCATACCGGTGGCCACCAGCGGAGCCTCCGGCAGCACCAGAGGTACGCCCTGCCGTTGCATGTTTGCTCCCATCAGGGCGCGGTTGGCATCATCATGTTCCAAGAAAGGTATCAACGAGGTAGCAACACTGAATATCTGTTTTGGCGAAACATCCATGTATTCAATTTTGGAAGGCGGCAGAAACAGATACTGGTCGGCGAAGCGCGCCTCGACGCGGGCACCGACGAACTCGCCCAGCTCGTTAAGCTGGGTGTTGGCCTGACCAATATTATATTTGTCCTCGGTGTCCGCTTGCATGTATTCCACTTCGCCGGATACGAAAGGCGGCACGGACACTTTACATACAGGCAGCTTAGCCAGCCTGGCCATGTCATCCCGTGTTACAGCCTCGCCAGCCTTTAGCAACACCTCGCCATTGCCATCCACGACATCCTCCACCGGCTTGCGACCAGGGAGTTCCGCCGAGTGCGTATCCAGTTCATTTTTGACACGGCGATACGGGGTTTCCACAAAGCCATAGCGATTGATGCGCCCGAAGGTAGCCAGCGAACCGATAAGACCGATGTTTGGGCCTTCCGGGGTCTCAATAGGACAGATACGCCCGTAATGCGAAAAGTGCACGTCGCGCACGTCAAATCCGGCACGGTCGCGTGAAAGGCCACCGGGACCCATCGCGGAAAGCCGGCGTTTATTGGTAAGTTCAGCCAGCGGATTGGTCTGATCCATGAACTGCGAAAGCTGGGAGCCACCGAAGAACTCACGCACCGCGGAAACCACGGGGCGGATATTGACCAGCGCCTGCGGAGTCAGCGCTTCGGTGGAGAGAATGCTCATACGCTCACGCGCCACGCGCTCCAGCCTCATCAGGCCAATCCTGAGCTGATTCTGAATTAGTTCACCCACGGTGCGAATGCGGCGGTTGCCCAGATGGTCAATGTCATCAGAATGGTCCTGCCCGTTATTGACCATGATAATGCGCCGCACTATTTCGGCCATATCATCGCTGGTGAGCGCCCTGCCCTCGCCTTCCGCCAGCGGCGGCAGGCCAAGGCGGCGGTTGAGCTTGTAGCGCCCCACCAATCCAAGGTCATAATGCTCCGCCTTGAAGAACATGTTTTCCAGAAGCTTTGCGGCATTCTCCTCATTGGGGGGATCACCGGGACGCATCTTGCGATAAATATCCAGCAAGGCATCGCGCTTGGTCTTGATAGCGCCATCACGGTCGATAGTGGACTGAATGTAATGATGATCGGGCGAATTATCCTCCCCGGCAAACATTTCCAGCAGTTCCTTGTCGGTTTCAAAGCCGATAGCGCGCAAAAGTGTGGTCACCGGAATCTTGCGCTTGCCGTCGATTTTGACCGAAATCACGTCGCGGATGCTGGTTTCAAAATCCAGCCAGGCACCGCGGCTGGGAATAAGATTGGAGTTGCACAAGCGGCGGCCGCTGACCGGGTCTTCCGAAATTGTGAAATAAACACCCGGGGAACGCAGGAGTTGATTGACAATGACGCGCTCGGTGCCGGATGTAATGAAAGTGCCCTGGGCAGTCATCATCGGCATGTCCCCGAAGAACAGGTCGAAAGGCTCTTTTATTTCACCGGTACTCCTGATAAGCAATCTTGCCTTTACATACAACGTAACTGCGTAGGTCTGGTCGCGCTGCGCACACTCCTGTTCGGAGAGATGCGGCCCACGGAATTCATAATCTACGAAACTGAGTTCCAGGCGATTGCCGGTAAAATCCCTGATGGGCGAAAGCTCTTCCAGCAATTGCTTGATGCCATTTTCCTGCAGCCACTGGAAAGACGCCAGCTGCAGGCCGATAAGGTTGGGGACTTCCACGACTTCTTCAATGTGCGCATAAGTGCGGTGCGGTAGAGGCGGACGGATTCCAATAGGAAAAATCGCTTGTTCCAAAGACACTCACTCCTTAAATACATGAAACTGGAAGACCGGTGGCAGCTTCTGGCCGCAGCTCTACAACCAGAAAACTGTATGCGGAAGATAGAAACGGGGGTGATTGCAAAAAACACAAATAGCCTGAAAACATCAGCAAACAAAAATGGTATCACAATATTTTTCGCTTGTCAAATACGCGGCAGTTCATATACACAACTGGCGCGCTTCAGACGCAAAAAATTTCAGGAAGGCGGCCTGCCATGTCTGAATATCAGGACACAGCGTTCATTTCACGCAGCGCCGCCTGCACTTCAGGATGGGCATAAGCCTGCGACTTCAGGTGCCCCAGCCCAGGTACGTCGGAGAGCGCGTCGTAACCCGAGTTCAGTATGCGCCACACCAGAAACGGCATGCTGGAAAAAATGCTTACGGAGGATGTTTTTTCAAAATACGGCATATCCTTGTCGTAATTCAGCTGCGCCTTTAGTAAAAAAACCTCTGCATAACGCGGATGCCCCACCCAACACCACTCCGCGGGAGTCAGCGACACGATGCTAGCGCACACATACGGCCTGACGGGATAAATGGAACAGGCGTCTTTTTCAAGGAAGGGACATGAGTTTCCAGCCAGCGCGTAGGAGCCGCAGGCGGCGTCGAACCGGGATTTTTCATCAGCCGAAGCCTCTCCGGCCGTAATACTGGCATGCAGATCGTTCACACTGCGGAAAGTATCCGCGATTTTAAGGATGCGTGCATTCCAGCGCGCAAAATTACGCTGGAATACCCTCATAGCGGCGGCGTGGTTATACAGGTGGTAAACGATAGCGTCGCATTCCTGAAGCGACGCCACCACAAACATGCAGCAGCAGACTCCGCAGCCGCGCCCGCAGGATATGGTCTTGCCGGCCTCCTCAGATTCCTCAAGCAGTTTTTCTGACATGGCTGGCAGCGCCGTCTCTTTCATGGCGATATACTTTCGGCAAAACTCCTCGCGGCGGCGCCCCGTTTCACCCAGATAGGCTATTCTGCGATTGATTTCGAAGCTGTCAGGCGACATCTCTCTGCTCTCCAAGACTTTTCATGGCGGCGCGCATCGCAGGGTCGTTCATGGCATCTTTCTTGATATCCTTCAAACCTGGAATGCCCGCCAGCGCATCCCAGCCGTCCTTGAGGATATGATGCACCATCAACGGCAACGAGGCATATATCACCTTTTGCAGCGGCAGCCTGAAATATGGGATGTCCTCCCGCATATCAATTTCAGCCCTGACGTATTTCATGTCAGGATGCGCCGGATGCGATGGGTCGCACCATTCCGGCGGACTAATGGAAACCACACCGGCGCAGGCATAGGGACGCGCTTCATAGATGGCGCAGTCGCCATTCATAAGAAACGGACACGGAATACCCTGCCGCTGATAAGCCTCGCCAGCTTCGAGATATTGACGCATGTCGTCCGCGCCGGCCCGCCCGCTGCCCAGACGCGCGCGCAGACTGTTTATCCGCCGCACTATATCATCGGCTTGCTGCACCCGCTCCCGCCATGATGCAAAAGCGGTGAGGAAATGCCGCAGGGCTGCTTCGTGCTGATACAGATAATAGACGATAGCTTCGACCTCAGGCAGAGTAGCCATGATATAAAGCTGGCAACAGGCGATGCAACCCCTGGAACAGGTGACTGCGGTGTCATCCGCGGCGGCTTTTTCCTGCAGTTTGGCTTCAAGCGTGGCAATCGAAAGCTGCTTCGAAGCCAGGTAATTGCGGCAAAACCTTTCGCGCGACTCGCCCACCGCGCCTTTGTAGGCAAGAACACGATTGTATTGAAAACATTCTTCCATATCTGCCTATTGTAGGGCAAGACAACGAAAAACGGCAAACGACTACACCCGTTCAGGCGGTTGATGGTACTAGACTTCACTTTTGCTTCATTAAGCACCTGAGATGGGGCATGTATTGACCAGCCGCATAATTAGAGTTTGCACTGTTGATGTGCCACTACTGCGGCGGCTTGGGATACCGTTCCGTAAAGCGAGCATAGCCAAAATAATGACCTACGTCTACACGTTTTCCAATGTTGTATACATCCGCTTTTGTAATCAAGCCAGCCTCATAAGCCTTGCTAAGAGTGTAAAACATTGAGTCTTTATATACCCATGGTAGCGGGTGCGAGGATCCCGATACAATAACATATCCTGCAACTTCCACCCCAGTCGTGAGTGGGCTGGTAAGGTATGGCCAGCTCATGTAAACCACTTCCAAACCGCTGTAGATTCCGAGATACCACGTAACAATGGCCTCATCAAACCCAAACCGAGTGTAAGCACCTACGTCCAAAAAGCGCCAGAAATCCTCCCGTATTCTTAACTCAAGTTCAGTGTCAAGCACAGGCACTTCCAAGTATGGTGGCGGAGTAGTTGGAAAACCTACACATGCACGCTTTCCAATGTTGTACACATCTTCTTTGGTGATAAGCTCTGCCTCATACACAATCTGAAGGCTATAGAACTTGGAGTCTTTATACATATACAATGGCCGTTCATCTGGAAAGACAAGGGTATATCCAGCAACTTGTTCAGAACGCA
>Ga0123353_10000648_pt1 | contig 42588 bp, 15 predicted proteins | sample TergutLab28metaG_3_FD_92763 | JGI IMG/M metagenome (GOLD analysis project Ga0123353, IMG submission 92763) | Labiotermes labralis P3 segment gut microbial communities from Petit-Saut dam, French Guiana - Lab288 P3 | ecosystem: Host-associated > Arthropoda: Insects > Digestive system > Gut ... | reverse complement strand
CGGGCGGGGCGTGAATATCCGGCCAAGTACGTCATATAGTCCCAGTATATACGAGTGGAAAAATCCGCCTTGCTCCTCTAGGCAGGGCGAACAGGCGTCGCTTATATGCCTGTTATAGTCCCATTTCACATAATCGACGTCACATGTGTCAAGTATCCGCGTCACATTTTCGACGATATAATCGCGGACTTCCGGGTTGCATAGGTCAAGAACCAATTGGTTGCGACCGAGTGCCGGACGCTTTCCCGGCGTTTGCAGCGAGTATTCCGGATGCGCCTTGTACAAGTCGCTGTCTTCATTAACCATTTCGGGTTCAAACCAGAGCCCGAACTTCATGCCCATCTTATGGACGGATTTGACAAAATCGATAAGCCCCCGGGGTAGCTTTTTGCGGTTTACGGAATAATCGCCGAGACCGGCGCTGTCGCTGTCGCGGTTGCCAAACCAACCGTCGTCAAGAACGAACATCTCAACGCCGGTTTTTTTGGCGCGACGGGCCAGTTTCAGGAGTTTTGCCCGGGTGAACTTAAAAAAATGCGCTTCCCAGTTGTTCAGCAATACAGGGCGCTCACGGTCTTTCCAGTCGCCCCTGACTATATGGTTATTGATAAAACTATGAAAGTTTTGGGAAAGGCCGTTAAACCCCGAACAGGAATAACTCATCAACGCTTCCGGCGTCTCAAACTGCTCGTTTTCCTGAAGGCGCCACTCAAAGCAGTGCGGGTTTATCCCTGTCTGTACGCGCACGACGTCGTGGTTTGACAACTCGACGGCACCGTAATGGTTGCCGCTGTACACAAGGTTGAATCCATATACGCCGCCGTGATCCTCGGTCGCATATCCCGACGCCAGGAGAAAACCCGGGTTGTGACGGTTGCTGCTGTCGCCTGTAGTCGACGAGTTGATATGGATACCATATGAGAGTTTTCTTTCGTGCTTGTTAGCTTCCTTGATCCAGCCGCCGTCAAATGTGACAAGCCGGAACGCATCGTCGGTTATGTCCACCGACATGCTCATAAGCTTGCGAATAAAAAGCGGCGTTTTGTTATTATTTCTGAGCACAACGCGCCTTGTGATAACGTTTACAGCCGGATAAACCGTATAATACAGCAATAACGAGACATTGTTGCTTTTGTCAAGCATCGTTATCTCCAGCGTATCGCAGTCCTTATCGTTGCCATAGGACGACGGAAGGGTCTCCATGTTTATATTGCCGCCTGTGATCTTATGGCTTTGATAGATAAAATCTGCGGTAAACGTACCGTCGGGCATTTTGATCTCGGCCGGTGTATTGCGGTAGTCGCCTTTTCCGACGCCCGACCATTCAAGGCACATCGTATCAAGGCTGTATGTGGCGTCGCTCTGGTCATAAAGTATGCTGTCGCCGATATAAGCGGTCCGCTTGACTTCAAGCGGCTTGGCCGGCTGGTCGTCGGGCAGCAGGCGGCCATAATAAATATGCTCCAAATGGCCGAACTCCGTCACCCGGAACATATAACCGGAGCTCAAGGTCGTCAACCTGAAAGTGTTATCCGAGAAAACGATCATCCTTTCACCTCCCCGTTAACCACCCCGGCGCTACGCGCCGCTCCTCCACAGGAGGGGAATTAGGGTACGTTATTTTCATTTTCTATTTTACCTCCCCATTTTTTCGATTCTAACAGCGCTTATGGTAAATTTCAACCAAATGTTGAGAACTGCTTGACTTGCGCTTATAGTTATTAAGTGGTACTATACTTTCACATTAATCATTTATCGGTAATCTGAAGTCTGTGAGGTTTTGTCATGGCAGTTACAGAGTACAAGCAAGGTTCAGTAATTATAGGGGCGGATAAACCGCTTAATAATCTGTTGTTAATAACAAAAGGGGAAGCGGAGGCCTCGCTCAACGGGTATAAGCTCCGTTTGGACAAAGCTGATGTGATCGGGATATGCGACCTTGAAAGAGGCAGTTACAGCTTTACATATACAGCGGTCTCAGACGTCAATGTGATAGCTAATCCATATGAAGGATTCAGCTCACTGGACGCCCTGGTCCAGGATAATGCGGATATAGGATATGTGATCGTAAACTCTATGTGCCGCCAAATCACTCAATGCCTTGAGTACATGGCAAAACTCGGGCAGGAAGCTGAAGAGACGTACGAGATGGTTCAGGAGATATATAACGAATATGTGCGCTTAAGCAAGACATATGCATTTACGCCAAAGAAGCTGCCGGGATTGGAGGAGCTGAGTTCGTTTTCAGAATCAGAACCTATAGAAGGCTGGCTGCGGGACTATTATCTGGAAATAAGTGAGTTGGATTCTTCCGTGCATAACAGGTTCTTTCATAGTAAACCTGGCATATCAACAGGTTTTCTTCACAGGGGCGCGGAAGATATCTTCCGGGTTTTGCAGTCATGTCTGGCTTGTCAGGAATACCTGACCGGTATCTCAAAGCTGTTTCTGGATAACAGTGGCCTCGATCTGTTCGCCCTTGTCTGCGAGCTGCATCTGAACACTATCAACATCAAGGGCGCCGACTCAGCCGTGGAGCAGATCGTTACGCCGCTTACGGGCTTGTTAGCAGGAATGACGGGGATAGATCATAGTTTCTATAATACCCGCCTGAATCAATACTCGGATGAATTGGCTGTCCGGCGGGAGACGCAGGTATTAACTGATGCGCCAAAGCATACGGGACTGAATAAAGATCTGCAGGATTCGATAAACACAATACTTGATTATTCAGAATGCTCAGACGAAATGTACAGCAAGTTTATGGGATATGTAAGCGCTTATACCGAGTTTACCGACAGGAACAGCACCGACGACGACGTATACGATATAAGAAAGGGGCTGACGGCGACTTTTTATGAAGTATATAGGAGTGTGCTGATAAAGAGCCTGGGCGACGAAGCTACTCCGACTATCATCAAGATGTTCCTGAACTTTGGTTATGTCGACCCCACGCTTTCCGGTTATGAGACCGCGAGTTACTTGTACTCGATAGCGGATTCGCTGAAGGGCGATCCTGACGCGGGTATATATACGATCAGCGACTGGCTGGCGTCAATATATTATGGTAAGAATGAACCCAGCCTGAGCGAGTTTGAAATGGATTATCAGGCTTATGTCCGCGACTTGAAGCAAACGCAAAGGTTGGGCGACAGGGAAGTGACGCGTATGCTAGCCGATAATGAAGCCAAGCTTCGCTTCGAAATGGAGAACGCGTTCCCGGTCGTAAACAGGGTCACATTCGGGAATCCGACCAAGTTTTGCCCGGTGCTTTCAGACCATAACATTCAGCGTAATATAGAGGATCTCCTGGTTACGCCGGCTGCGATAAAGGATATCATGGACGAAATCAGAAGTATCGACTTTTCGGCGTTTTACCGCGAAACTTCGTTTTCGGACGTCAAAGCTGGAGTTCCGAGCGAATCTGTCAGCGTCGAAGTGCTTCCGAATATAATTCTCATGCCTAATGCCGGCACCCGCGGGTCCATGTGGCAGGAGATAGAAGGCAGGGTGCGCACTACGCCAGCCCGCATGTTCATGCCGATAATCCTGGAAAACGATTTGAAGCAGGTCCTCCTAAGGCTCACGGGCGAGTTCCGCTGGGAGATGTGCAAACGCATCCAGGGCTCGCGTTGGGGCGATGTAACCGATCCGTCGCTCACCAGCTTTTACAGCGATTACCTGCAGTTCTACATGAATAACCGCAGCATTTCCATGCAGACCATGAACGCGATCAGGAACGAGCTTTCGAGCGCCAGGAACAATTATAAGACAGTGTTTGTCGCCAACTATGCCGTATGGATTCTCAACGAATCAAACGGTTCGTCGCGGCTGAACAATCTGGCAATTGCGATTTTGATGCAGTTTTGTCCGTTTTCCTCTCCGATAAGGGAAAAGCTCGCGACTAACATGCGGTACTCGGAAGCGTTGAACCGTTACAAGATCAAACAGCAAAAACGTGTCGAGCATGTATCGCGCGTAATTAAGATGGTCAGGATGAAAAACAAGGAAGTTCCCAAAATCCTGCTCGATGAGCTGGAGTACGCGAAGCGGTAGGGTGTAGGGTATAGGGTGTAGGGTATAGGGTGTAGGGTGCAGGGTGTAGGGTGCGTTGAACGGTGAAGCTGAACAGTTACGACTGCTTTAACAGTACGACTGCTTCCCAGGGGGACAGAGCGCTGTCGTAAGTCTTGCGGTCCGTGTTTGAGATAACTATGTTGCCATCAAACGGGGCGCGGGCGTTTTTACCCGAGAAGTTCAGAATCGTGATATACTGCTGTGCGTCAAGCGTGCGGGTATAAGCTATTACGTTGGCCTTTTTATGTAGAGGGGCAAAATGCCCATACTTTAATGTATCGCTCGCCGCGCGCAGGGCGATCATTTTTTTATAGTAATTGAGTACCGAATCCGCCCTCGATTGCTGCTCACGGTAGTTAATGCTAATGTGATTACCATTGATGCCCAACCAGGGAGTACCGCCGGAAAAGCCGGCCCCGGGTTCCGCAGTCCACTGCATGGGCGTGCGTGAGTTGTCGCGCGAAGCGGAGCTTATCCAGTTCCACCGCGTGTGTGCAGGTATACATAGCGATCGCATGAGTTTGTCTATATTATGGCTTTCCACATCGTTGAGCTGGGACAGATTTGTAAAATCGAAGTTTGTCATTCCGATCTCCTGCCCTTGATAGATAAACGGTGTACCGCGCAATGTGAACAACATAGTGGCAAGGAGCTTTGCGCTGCGTTCGCGGTAATTCGCGTCGTCACCGTAATGCGACACGATTCGCGGCTGGTCGTGGTTTTCAAGATAAACTGCATTCCAGCTGAGTCCCTGTTGCCATTTTGTGTACACGTCCAGTAGCTTTCCGGCTTTGAATTTCTTTGGGATATAACGGGAGATGCGGCGGTCGATCTCAAGATGATCGAAGTAGAATAACATATCCAGTTCTTTGCGGTCGGGATCGCACAGGAGCTTTGCGTCCGATAAGCCTACGAAAACCGACTCGCCTACTGTGAAGCAGTCATAGTTGTCGAGTACATCGCGCCGGAGTTCTTTGAGTACTTTGTGGGCGCCGTCCTGCGATTTGTAGTGTTCCAAACCCCTGATAGCGACTCTGAACTTTCCGTTATCCAGCGAAGTTTTAAATATAATGTTTATCACGTCGCAGCGGAAACCGGACACGCCTTTGTCAAGCCAAAAAGACATGATATTTTTGACTTCTTCTATTACTTTCGGGTTGTGATAGTTCAGGTCAGGTTGTTTTTTATCAAACAGATGCAGGTAATACTCGCCGCTTTTAGCGTCAAACTCCCATGCGCTGCCCATTAAAAACCCCGTCCAGTTGTTCGGCGGTTTTCCGGCGGGTTTACCCGGCTTCCATATATAATAGTCGCGATAGGGGCTTCCCGTATCGCGGCTTTTTTGAAACCATTCATGCTCGTCTGATGTATGATTGATCACCAAATCCATGATGATCTTTATATCACGGGCTGATGCTTCGGTTATAAGCTCCTCCATGTCGGACATAGTCCCGTACTTCGGGTCGATATCCCGGTAGTCGCTGATATCGTAACCGTTATCAGCGTCCGGCGATCTGTATACGGGAGATAACCATATAACACCGGCGCCAAGCTCTTTGAGTTCGTTAAGCCTGGAGATTATACCCGGAATATCGCCGATCCCGTCGCCGTTGGAGTCCTGGAAACTGCGGGGATATATCTGGTAAACTAGACGTTCCTGCCACCATTTGCTCATGCTGGTTTCCTCCTTCCGGTGATCAAAGGTTACCGATTGCCGCTCACCGGGTTGCCGCTCACCGGGTTGCCGCTCCACTTGTCGCTGCTCCACTGGTTGCTGCTCCACTGTTTGCTGCTACCCGCCCGGTTATAAGCTTCTGTTTTCCGCTGCTTTTGACGTCCGGATCAGGGCTATACTAAACGTGATAAGTCCAAGCCCTATGAAAACGAAACTTACGATTCTCGGCGCGGACATCGCTTCGCCGCTTAAGAGCCCGTAGATCATAGCGAGGGAAGGGCTGATATACTGGAAAAACCCGACTATTATCAGCGGTATAGCATTGACCGAGCTGGAATACATGATGAGAGGCAGCGCAGTCAGGACGCCTCCGCCGAGTAAAAGCAGAAAGTCCGTCGGGTTGACTGCTTTAATACTGTCAGTCATAAAGACCAGCGCGGCTACAAGCGCAAACGGCATCATTAACATGCTTTCGACTGTAATGCTTGCAACCGGGTCTGCGCGCGCTTTTTTCTTGACTACGCCATAAAGCGAGAAGGATACCGCGAGGCATATAGAGACATATGGAAAGCTTCCGTATGCGATTACCGAAACCAGCACGCCTGTGAGAGCCATGGCGACCGCAACGAGCTGGAGTTTTACGTATTTTTCCTTGAATATTATCGTTCCAAGCAGAAAAACAACAAGCGGATTCATATAATAACCCAGACTGCTGTCGAGGATACGTCCGTTGTTGACCGCCCAGATATACAGCCCCCAGTTGAAGGTTATCAAAATAGAAGCCGGCGCCAGAAACCGCATAGTTGCTTTGTTTCGCAGCGTGTCGAGCAGTACGTGCAGCCGGCCGGTGACGGCAAGCAGGCCTATAGTGAATAATGGTGTAAATACGATTCTGCAGCACAGTACAAATAACGGGTTCACGCCTATCAGAAGGTTCCAATAAGCGGGAAGCACCCCCCAAAGTGCGTAACACCCGGCAACTATCGCATAGCTCTTTTTGCTTATTTTCATACTTTATATAACACTTTTCATAGTTTGTTTATCATAATAACATATTCTTCTTCAAACAGCAAAAAAATCAGATGAAAGGTGAATGATTTCGTTTGCGCCCTCTCCGATGCATTTCGCGGACGGATTCTGTGTTGGGACAATATTTTGCTGTGCTAACGCCATTTCAGAAAAATACCATCATTTCGTACACAAATGTTAAGTAATGTACGAATATAATGCGAATTATAGCTGATTTTCAAGAAAAACACACAAATTATTAGAAAAAATCGTACACTACTGGCATTTTGTGTATTATTCCAGGTGTTTTTCTGGAAATTGTATAATTCCGGGGGTGGAATCATCAATTAAGCCCCGAAATAGTACCACCTCCTGACGTATTTGCGGTGAGGACTAAGGGATATGTTGGTGGGGTGAGGCGCCGGGGTGTGCGACGCTGTCAATGGGTCCGCTGCGCAGATGGCATCGTATGCTGCTGTGGCGGGGGCGATGGACGGGGGCTTTTGGTTCCTGCTCGCTCAGGCGCGGACAACTGCGGTGGTGATGGCAACACTCCTACTCTGCCTGCTGCCGCCCTTCATGAACGTCCAGCGCGGGGAAGGACGTTCACTACGGTTGCCATTCATAAGCTTGTTTTTGTTAATGAAAGGCATTTTTTAACTAAGGTTACAGAGTTAACTGGCGGTTATTGCCTACTTAAATTATACTCTCAGGTAAAAAAAGGTGGTTGATTTTGTGTAAAAACCAACCACTTGCGTATAATACTCTTTTTTTGTTTAAAACTGGGCGGGTGATGGGAATCTACCCGCGGGCTAAAAAACCTGCCACTGGCAGCTTTTTTGCGCACTGCGGTGCGCCGCCCTGTTCGATTCCACACACCCGCAATCCAAAACCCCGCACCCATCCTAAGATGGGTACGAGGTTTTGGAGCGGGTGATGGGAATCGAACCCACGCGGCCAGCTTGGAAGGCTGGAATTCTGCCATTGAACTACACCCGCAAATGATCTGCTCGTTTGTGTTTCGTAGTTTAGCAGATAAAACAAAAAAATGCAAGAGCCATGCGGATATATTTTTTACACATGCGGATATTTTTTATTTACAGAATTAGTGCAAAAACGTGTGCAAAATATTGTCATAATAATGTGATTGTATATGCTTACATTTTGAATGCAATAAATAATATTTATGCTAGTAATTTTGTAAACATTACTGATACCAACGGTTAGACGCATAATATTTGTTTTTTTGTTATATGACTAACAAATCTAACTGTTTTACAAACATATTGTGTAGCGTTACTATTAAACCATGGGGGGATATATCCATTATATCGTTATTGCCGATCCGGTAGTAAAAGAAAAGAAAAGAGGTGTATAGAAGTATGAGTACGCGAGCGTTGACCTTGGAAAACGGAAATGGTAAGAAGAAATCTCAGCTTGCATACTTTATAAACAGTTGTATCGGACTGTTCTTCATGTTCGGGTTCCGGTATCTGCCAGCGCCGCCTCCTGTGAATGAAGTTGGAATGCAAGTGGCGGGCGTTTTTATAGGTCTTATCTACATGTGGTCCTCTGTCGAACTGATATGGCCGTCTATCGTCGGGATAATCGCCTTTGGTCTCACTGATTATACGACTGTGGGCGGAGCGATCCAGGCGGGACTTGGCAGTGAGATAATGTGGCAGCTTGTAATGATCATGATGCTGGCGCAGGTGCTGAAAGTCAGCGGCGTGGGCGAGTTTATCGCAAGGTGGCTCATAACACGAAAAGCGCTGAGCGGTAAGCCATTATTATTCTCATTTGTTATGTTGTGGGGTTTCTTCATAATAACCCCGATGATCGACTGCTTTGCAACAGTGTATCTCGGTTGGACGATCATCTACAGTATCGCAGATCTGACAGGGTATAAACACAATGACCGTTATATCAAGTTCCTGCTGCTGGGCGTCCATCTTGCCGCAATCATGGGAGGCGGTATCTTACCGTTCCAAGGCTGGATGCTTGCGCTCAGCGAGGTGTTCCGCGAGACCACCGGAACAAAAATAAACTACGGAATATTCATACTCGTAACCATCATCATAGGTACTGTCATACTGCTGCTCGTCACGCTGAGCTACAAGCTTCTCAAAATCGATATGTCAAAGCTCAATAATATCGATGTGGACAAGCTGAAGGATCCGGCTCTGCTGAAGATGACAGGCCGCCAGAAGTCATATATCGTTGCGTTTTGCTGCATTATCACATTCGTTATATCTACGACGATGCTGCCGGAACAATGGGCTTATGTCAGAGGTCTCAACGTGATCACCACGAGCGGGATATTTGCCTTTGTTATGGCGGCCCTTTGTTCTATACGACCAAAGGGCGTGCCTCTGGTAGACTTCGCGAGTATAGGTGAGAAGGGTTTTAACTTCAACATCGTGTTTGTCTGCGCGGCAGCCATACCTGTTGCTTCAGCACTGACAAGCGCACAAACTGGCGTGCGGGAGTTGCTCTTTAACCTTCTAAGCCCGCTGCTGGCGGATCGCGGTCCGTTTACGTTTATTTTCCTGATTTGCTTCCTGATGCTTTTCCTGACAAGCATCGGCAGCAATATTGGTACATGTATGCTTATGATCCCGGTGGTAGTCCCGTTTGTGGACACTGTCGGCATTAATCCGGCTATCGCGGGAATGGCGTTGTTATTCATAGCAAACATGGGATTCCTGCTACCCGGCTCCTCGGCAATGGCTCCGCTGCTTTACAGCAGCCCGAATATTCAGGTAAGAGATATCTACAGGATCGGTCTGTTGGAGTGCCTGATTTTCCTGATCGTTGTGATTCCCGTATACTACCTCCTCAGTTTCATCATTTAATCTGCTTTCCGATAAAAACCGCGCCATGCCAGGCATGGCGCGGTGGGGAAGCGGTACGGCCGGGAGCGACAGTAGTGAAAAGCAAGCGGTACTGCCTATAAACGGATGCATAAAGGTAAACGGTTCAATCGGGGCAAACCAGCTTTTCGGGAAGCGCGGCATATATCCGGCGAATCTCATCAAGCAAAAATACTTCGGCGGAGTCCAACTGAGGCATATAGATCAGATAGTTGATGAGCTTGTGTTGAAATCCGGTCAGAGGGATGCATCGCAGAGTGCCTTGTTCATAGTAGATATCATTATATAACGCAAGGCCGGGCATCAACGCTATCATATTGTTCTTTGACACCGCCATCTTTATGGCTTCGTTGGTACTGAGGACCGTGAAATCCGAAAACTGTCTTAACACTGGTCTTATGATCGCATCGTTTACAACCGGATAGTAGTGCGCAAAGACCAGGTGTTCTCCGGTGATATCGCTGATGTTGACGCGGCGCCGGCTTGCGTAAGGCGAATCCTTTGATACCACCAGATAAAAGTTGTCGTCAAAAAGCCTCTCGCAAAAAAAACCTTCATGAGCATCGACCATTTCGGCGATGTAAGCGCCGACCGCTATATTGGCAACACCGTCGGACAGTTTTGTGAGCAGTTTGTTGATAGGAACGTCATGCATGATAAATGTCCGGTCCGGATAGTTCTCCTTCAGGCTTTTTGTAAGAGTCGCGCACAAAAGGCCGCTGGCGCTGGGATAGGTGATCAGGTTGATAATGCGGAGGATAGAGTTCTTTGAAGACAGCTTGTCGCGCAGTTCGGCGTCTATTCCGGTCATCTTTCTGGCAAACTCGAGTACCAGTTCACCATCGGGCGTCGGCGTGACTCCCTTTCGAGAACGCTGGAAAATCTTGACGTCCAGTTCATCTTCGAGATTGCTGATAATGGCGCTAAGGGTACTCTGCCTCAGGTAAAGTTTTTCCGCAGCTGCTGTAATAGAGCCGGCGCGGCCGACTTCCAGTAAATATTCCAGATACTCAACTCGCAAATAATCATCTCCTAACTATAGATATAAGTCATCCTGACAATAAAGAATTAAAAGTCACGCATTATGAATCATACTTCCACCATTGTAACATTAGTCAAAACGAAAAAAAAACACACGAAAGGGTGCTTCTGATGAAGAAATATACAAAAATATTAGCGGATTACCTGTCTGATCTGAGATATGAAGATATTCCCCCGGAGGTAATAGAGCGGGCGAAACTGGTAACGCTGCACACTCTCGGCGCGGCTATCTCCGCCATCCGGTCCAAGTCCGGTAAAGATATCATTGAGATAGCAAAGGTCCTGGGCAACGGCGGGCGGCAAGCCACCCTGATTGGGGATGGCGGCAAGGTCGGCATTGGAAATGCCGTATTAGCCAACGGCACGCTGGCTGATTTGCTGGACTGGGAAGACTGCTCATGGACAGGGCACCCTTCGGCGGGTGCAGTGCCGGTGGGTATAGCTGTCTCCGAGGCGTATAATAAGACCGGCAAGGAGTATCTGACTGCGCTTGTCGGCGCGTATGACGTATACCAACGCGTAGCCATGGCGGTACAACCCTCGCCAAAGCGTTTCGAGCAGGGCTGGGGACTGCACTGCTGGCAGATTTTCGCGTCAACAGCGGCAGCCGGCAAACTTCTGGATATAAAAGGCGACAAGATGAACCAGCTTTTTGGCGCCTCTGCGCATATGACTCCTGTGGCTATCAATCTGATCCATTCAAGCTTCAGCGATTTTTACCACTTTACGCACGGCCTCACAGCTCAGTTGGGCGTCGAAAACACACTGATCGTCGAAAAGGGCATATCCACGCTTATGGGAGCGCTTGAGGAAGATATCGGTTATTGGTTCGGCGTATCCGACCAATGCGACTGGGACTGGTATGACAAGGATCTTGGAAAACGCCATATGATTATGGAACTGATGATGAAAAACTGGCCGGTCAACATGTGGATACAGACGCCTATGGATCTTATCCACAGCCTGAAGACCAAATATATGATCGACCCGGATGAGATATCCAGGATCGAGGTATGGCCGTATATCCCCGAGCGCAGCGAGAGCTGCCCGCCGGATGGTTATGACTCGCTGGTCAAGGCGCAGTTCAGTATCGCGTTCTGCATCGCTATGTATCTCAAAGGCCCGACTGTCGGGTATGACTGGCTTGACAAGAAATATCTAACCGATCCCACCATCCTGGAAATGGCGTCAAGGTTCAGGGGAGTAGGCGAAGAGAGCCTGATAAGCCACAACTTCGATACTTTCCAGAAAGGCAGTTATCCCGAATACGGGATGATAATCACCATGAAAGACGGCACAGAGTACAAAGAGACGATGCGGTTCCCGAAAGGCCACCCGTACAATGACTACACCCGCGAGGAGTGTATAGATGTTTTCAAACTGGCTACGAGCGCGGTTATGAATGAAGCCAGCCAGGACGCTTTATGTGATTTTATATTCAACGAGCTTGAAAACTGCAATGATATGGCCAATATCGCAAAACTGCTCAAGGTATAGACTATAAACAACCAAACGGAGGTGAACAATATGTGCGGATTTCCGACAGAAGTGCTGTTTTTGTCAAGACAGGATATAGACGCGATCATTACATACGAGGATGTAGTTGCGGCTGTGGAGAGCGCATTCCGCGCGGACGGAAACGGCGACATGTATGTTCCCCCCAAGGAGATCATGGATGTGGCGCCCGGCACCGCGAACTCTATGTTTGCCATGCCGGGGCTGCTCCGGGACATTGGCGTGGCGGGCGTCAAGTGGACGGGTTTTTACCCGCAAAATCCGGACGGGCTACCGACTTTGTGGGGTCTGGTACTGCTGCTGAGTCATATGCACAACGGACAGTTGTTTGCGATTCTCGACGCCACCACTATCACCGCTATGCGCACTTCGGGAGGACACGCGGTCGTAGCCGCAAAGTATCTCGCCAAAAAGGATTCTAAGACACTTGGGATCCTCGGTTGCGGGGCGCAGGGGCGAAGCGGGATATTGTCCTTCGACAGGCATTTTCCGCTCGAACGCATAATCGTACATGACCATAGTCGCGAGCGGTATGACTTGATTGTTCATGAACTTGGCGGGCAACTGAGGGCCAGGCTCGAATGGGCGGAAAACCCGGAAATACTGGCAATACAGTCGGATATCCTGCTTTGCGCCACAACAAGCGAAGAACCTCTGATAAAAGCGGATTGGATACAGAAGGGCTGCTTTGTAGCGGCTATGTATGCATTTAACGATATAGACCCGGGTTTATCCGCAAGCGCGGACAAATGGGTCATCGGCCACGCCGGGTCTGATCGCATAGAGATATTGGAGCTGCCTGTTTTCCTGGGAAAAATCGATCCGGAGAATGTTTTCGCAACTCTCGGTGAAATAATCACGGGTAAAAAACCCGGGCGGCAGGACGATAACGAACGGATAGTGTTTACCCACATGGGCATGGGGTCGCTCGATATTGCCGTGGGAAACCATCTGGTGAAAAAAGCCCGGGAACACGGTCTTGGGCAAGTATTACGACTGACCTGAAAATAACCACAAGCGGTTATTATATATTGATTTAATGCATATATCATAACGCCGTATATAGTTATTTGAGATTTGTTAGCCATTGCAACGGCTATGATATAATAAACGGAGGTAAACAACAATGTATTCTTGGAGAGCAACGATCGGATTGATCTCGCCGGGTACCGGCGTTAATATGGAGCGGGATTTCGAGCGTTTTGTACCGGAAGGCGTGGGTGTAGCCACTACGCGTATCCCGTTTTCCGGGTTTCCGTCGCCTGACGGATTGATGGATATGGTTAGCCATTTGAGGGACATAGCCAGCATTTTCCGCGACGCGGAACACGATTGCGTTATGTTCGGCTGCACATCGGGCAGCCTCGTAGGCGGTCCCGGTTTCGACCAGAAGTGTATCCAGACAATTGAAGAAGCATGCGGCTGGCCGGGACTGACTACCAGCACGGTGCTCATAAAGGGGTTCAAGGAACTCGGCGTTTTCCGCCCGGCTATCGTCACGCCGTACCCTGACGAAACAAACGATATCGAGGTGAATTTCCTGAAGCAGCAGGGTATACACGCGACAGGAATCATCGGCATGGATTTTCCCGAGGACGATATCGCGCAGATCCAGCCGTCGCGCGTGTACAGGTATGTCAAAAAAATGGACAAAACAAACGCCGACTGCATTTTCATAAGCTGTACCGGGCTCAATGTCCTCGATTTGATCGAAGTGATCGAAACCGACTTTGGGCTGCCGGTTATCACCAGCAACCAGGTGACATTATGGGGCGCGCTGCGCCACAGCCAGGTGGGGACAAAAATCCCTTATCTCGGAAAACTCTTTACTTTATAGAAACGACTACCGCTCATGCGGCAGGGTAAACCGACTCGATAGTGTGGGTTTAATCCCCACACTGTCAGGGTCGCATAGAAAGGATCAATGTTATGACAAGACCGGATACGAGCGCCCTGCTGAAGGCAAAAATACCCGGACAAGAGACAGGTATTGAATTAAAACGTACTTTATGTGATATATGCTGCCCCGGCGCTCACTGCGGAATCGACGCCTATGTGAAGGACGGTGTAGTCATCAAGGTCGAGGGGACGCGTGAACATCCCTTGAACAGGGGCAAGCTATGCACAAAAGGCGCGGCAAACCGTCAGTACATTTACAGAAAAGACCGGCTGCAAACTCCTTTGCGCCGTATCAGCAATCGTGGAGAGGGCAGATTCGAACCGATATCCTGGGATGACGCCTATGAGATAATTGCAAAAAGGCTCGGTAATTATAAGAAGCAGTTCGGCCCCGACAGCGTCGTATTCTTCTCAGGGTACGCCAAGTGGTACCGGCAGTTCTTGCATCGTTTTGCATACTCTTTCGGCAGCATCAACTATGGTTCGGAGTGCTCGACCTGTTATAAGTCAAATGAGATGGCCTGGATGGCGACAGCAGGCACGATCACCGAGGCGGACAAACAAGGAGCGAACACTATTCTTGGGTGGGCCCAAAACGGTTTCCACTCATCCACGCTGGCCGGCGCGCGTTATCTTGCGTTGAAAGATGCGGGTAAAAAGTTCATAATCGTAGACCCGCGCCGGACGCCGGCGACACAAAAGCTGGCGGACATCCATCTCCAGCTCCGCCCGGGAACCGACGGAGCACTCGCTATGGGTATGGCCAGGTTCATTCTGGATAATGGCTGGGAGGACCGGGATTTTATAGAAAAATATACACACGGGTTTGAGCAGTACGCGGACTATATAAAGCAGTTTGACCTAAAGAGGACCGCCGAACTCACAGGCCTCGAAACCAGGGATATAGCGGCCGCCACAGAGCTTTATGCGACAAACGGTCCTGCCTGTATCCATGAATCGTCGTCTCCGGTCACCCACCATATCAACGGGTTCCAAAATTACAGGGCCATAATTTGCCTCAACGGTATCACAGGGAATTTTGACCGCAAAGGCGGCAATATACCCTGTGAATCTACATATTACGACCAGATCGCCGGTTATCGCACTAGAGAGCATGAGTTATACCGTGAAGTACAACCCGGTCCCCGGACAAACGGCGTCGGAGCGGACAGGTTCCCGCTCTGGACAAAAATGATGGACGAGTTTCAGGCTATGGATCTGGCGAGGCAGATACTCGAGGGTACGCCATATCCGATCAAGGCTATCTTTGGTATGGGGTTGAACTTCAGGATGTTTCCGGATACCAAAAGGATGATCAAGGCGCTCAGATCCGTTGAGTTCTTTGTTCAGACGGAACTCTTTATGACAGATACCGCGAAGTTCGCGGATATACTGCTTCCGGCCTGTACATCCTTCGAGCGTGGCGAGTTTAAGGCATATCCCGGGGGATACGCGGCGTTTACAAAGCCGGTCATAGAGCCATTATATGAATGCAAAAACGACGTCGAGATATTAAGCGACCTGGTACGGGTAATGGAGATCGACGATCCGGTTCTGGCGTTGGGTTATGACGCCGGGGCGCGTTTCATGCTGCGGGATTTGAGCGTTTCCATCGAGGACATGAAGGCGGGCGACTTGCCTGTACTGGTTCCCGAAGCGCGTGACCCGGAGCCGGGAGAATACCTGTCGGCAGGGATCAAGACGCCTACCGGCAAGTTTGAGTTTGCGGCTTCGGTTATAGAGGAGTTTAAGGACAGTCACGGGTTGTCGCCGATCCCGACTTACTGTGACCCGCTGTCGGACGAGGAAGAAACTGAAGATTTTCCGTTCGTCCTAAATACAGGAAGCAGGTTACCCCACGCCCTGCATTCACGCCTGCACGATATGCCGTGGCTGCGGACCTTGGGAAAGACCCCCTGGGCTGATATTAGCCTGGCTGACGCCAAACGCCTGGGTATTGACGAAGATGGAGATATCGAAGTATATAACCGGCATGGGAGCGTGACGGTCAAGGCGCGTCCTTCCGTGAAAATCCGGGAGGGAGTCGTCCATATATATCACGGATACCGCGAAGCCAACGTAAACGACCTGGTTGGAGGAGAGCATCTTGATCCTTACAGCGGGTTCCCCGGATTCAAGTCCAACCGGTGTAATATACGCAGGGTGTAGGGTGTAGGGTGTAGGGTGTAGGGTGTAGGGTGTAGGGTGTAGGGTGAAGGGCGCGACGCCCCCGGCGCGCCTGTGAGCACGAACAACATCTTTAGGTAGTGTCAAACTGCTAATGAAAAGCCCGCGTTGACTATTTCTGCATTCTGCATTATTATTTCTTATTTATTTTAGATTGGAGGAAAAAGACATGATACAGAATATTACGATTATAGGCGGAGGCTCGACCGGATTTGCGGCAACCGCATGGCTCACCGCTAAAGGGTTTAAGGTGACGCTGTGCGACAACGAGAGCTTTTTGCCAATTCTTGATGAAATAGAAAAGAACAACGGCATACTGCTGCGCGGAAAAGCCGGACGCAGGGGTCTGTTCAAACCTGAAAAGGTCACATGCGACCCTGCAGAAGCCATACCCGGCGCTGAGCTGATAATCATCTGCGTACCAGCTAAACGGCATGAGGAGATCGCCGAGTTTATAGCGCCGTATGTGACAGCGGGCATGGACATTCTGATATCGCCGGGTAATCTCGGTTCATTTGTGTTCCGCGACGTCTTTGAACGCAGGCGTGTAAGCGGAGTGCGATTGTCCGAGCTGGAGGGCAATATCTGCCCATGCCGGATCACAGGCCCTGCTGAAGCCACCGTAGGCCTGCCGATAAGGAAAAAACGTATCGCCTGTCTGCAAGGCGGGTTGACGGGAAAAGTGATTGCGCGGCTCGATGGAGTTTTTGAATTTGAAGCCAACAGGAATGTGTTCGAATGCGCGCTTCTGAGCGACAACTTTGTACTTCATATCGGAACCTGCCTTCTCTCCGCAGCCCGTATAGAGCAGCTTGGCAAGGAGTTCATCATGTTTCAGCACGCTCTCACACCAGCGTCCATCGACCTGGCCGCTGCCGTTCAAATCGAGCGTAAAGCGCTTCTTGCAAGACTGGGCCTCAAAGAACGTGATTCGGCAAGTGAATTTTTTGAGGAGCTTATTGATCATAAAAACCATCCCGAATACAGCGTTTTCCGTACGCTTGACGGGCCGGACAGTATACAGCACCGCTACATAGACGAGGACTCCCGCGCGTGCGCAGCCCTTGCTCTCAGCCTCGCGGAGCGTTTTGGCATTAAGATGCCGGTTCTCGGCGCGATCGTCACGATAGCGGGGACGCTCAACGGGCTTGACTATCTTGAGATTGGCAGGACGCTCAGGAATCTGGGTTTTGCGGATGACTTGAGCGGCGATGAAATTATCGCCGAAATCTCGAAAGGGGATGCATGATATGCCTGTTGCGACTATAAAAACAAAAAAAGGACGAAGCATACCGCAAAAAGAGGCGCTCATGCGCGCCTTTAAGGAGGCCTTTTCGGAGTCTATCCATAATCATGAAAACGGATTATACATATGGCTGGATGAATACGACGAGAGCAACAGCCTGCTGTTTGAACATGAGCAAGAAAGCATAGTCGTGCAGATTTTCTGTTTTGCGGGACGAAGCGGAAAAGAAAAGGATACATTTTTCCGGTTGTGCGCCGAAAAGCTGTCAGCAGCGGGCGAAGATACCAACGGTCTTGTGATGTTCATATCCGATATTGGCATGACCGACTGGTGTATTGCCGGAGAAAACGCGGAAGCTTTTTTCAGCGGAAGCTGAGGTCACAGGTTTTGTCTGGACTTCTTGGATACCTGATCTATACTTGAAGAAAAACTAAAGGAAACGGAAGTGATTAAGTGAAACAGGTAATAATTGTGGGCTTTGGCTGCGCGGGTTACCACGCGGCAAAGGCGCTGCGCGAAGCGGGGTTTACGGGACTTATCCATGTGTTCACTGATTGTGAAGACGCCCCGGTAAACCCGATGCTGACCACGTATTATATCGACGGTAAGATCCCGCTTGAGACGATGTTACCTTTTGGAGGACTCTCCGGGTTAGCGCTGGAACTGGACCTTATTGTGCACACCGAAGCGAGAATAACTTCCATAGATTTCGATAAAAAACTTGCTGTTTGCGACGATGGAGTATCATATCACTATGACAAGCTGCTTCTGGCAACCGGGGCTTCGGCACAAAGGCCTCCCGTACCAGGCAGCGGGCGATCCCAGGTATATACCATGCGTACCAAAGATGACGCGGTCCGGCTCAATGAACGCCTGGACTCCGGCGGAGTGAAAAACGCGGTAGTGGTCGGCGCTTCAATGGTAGGGATCAAGGTCGCGGAAGTTTTGGTAGACCGCGGTATTGAAACGACTATTGGCGACAATGCTGAGTATATATTTCCGCTGGCTGCCTTGCCTGATACCGCAAAAAAAATAGAAGATATTATCAGGAGCAAAGGAGTGGAGTTGCTCTTTGGATCCGGTATCACCGGGATAATACAAAAAGGAAGCCATCTAAACGCCAGGTTTTCCGGAGATATAGAGCGTGACTGCGACTTGGTTGTCTTGTGTACCGGAGTCAGGGCAAACACGCAGCTGGCAGGGGAGCGGGTCGAAACGCGCCGGGGTATAGTTGCAGACGAACGGATGCGGACAAATGTTCCCGATGTGTATGCCGCCGGCGACTGCGTAGAAAGCTTCAATATACAAAGCGGCGGGACGTCTGTCATCGGGTTGTGGGCGAGCGCTGCGTCGCAGGGTGAAATCGCAGGTAAAAACATGGCGGGTTTGGAAACCCGCTGCGCCGGAAATATAATCCAGCATAACTCGCATTTTTTTGATATGGACTTTGTTTCCTGCGGAGATAATAAAGAAACAGGAAAACAGTTTGGCTATGAGAGCCCTGATGGCAGAATACAGATCCGGGTCGTAGCGGATGATAAAAAAATTCTCTGCTTTAATATTCTGAATCAAGTAGCTGTAAGCGGCATACTCAAGGGTTTCTTGATAAAACGCCTGGTAGCGCCTGAAGCGCCTCTTGGTTACAGCGAGAGGATACGCCTGCGCGACCAGGGGCTTCCCGGTTGGTTTATTCAGGAGCTGGAGTTTGCCGGTTCCGGCGTTAACGCGAATTTTTGAAATGAGGTGTTTGGAATGAGTTTGTTTTTTGACCTGGATCCTGACCGTTGCTGTGCTTGCGGAGCTTGCGTCATAGCTTGTCTGGACCAAAACGATATCGACCCCGACGGGGGAGAACAGCCGCGGCGCTTGTCAAGCGGCGTGGAGTACGGTGAAAAGCAGGCATACTTGTCCGTCTCTTGCTTTCATTGCGACGACGCCCCGTGCATCATGGCTTGCCCCGTAGGTTGCCTTAGCAAAGATGAAGAGACGGGTTTTACTGTCTATGATAACTCCGGCTGTATAGGGTGCCACAGTTGCGCTATGGCTTGTCCTTTCGGAGCTCCTGCTTTTGGAGCCGACGGCAAGATGTATAAGTGCGACGGATGTAACACCCGCGTGCGTTGCGGGCTTGAACCGGCGTGCTTGTCTAACTGTGCAACGGGAGCGATCAGGCTGTTCGACAAAGAAACGCTGGAGGAACAACATGCTAAGCGTTCTCTGCGTATGCTGACCCGCCACTTGCTGAGTTAGTGATATTATCTACCCTATGATACGGTTTGCAACCTGTATTTTAGAAACGGACTTCTAGCGCTTGGTTCCCATGTAAACCAGAGCCATGATGCCGACTCCTGTGTGAGAAGCGATCACAGGCCCTACGAGATGCACGACCACGTCTTTTACCTTGACCATGCCAAGTATCTGCTCTTTCAGCCAGTTCGCGTCCTCGATGCAGTCTCCGTGGGGAATGTATATGGTTTGATCCTCCGGGTCCACGATGGTTTCCTTTAGTTTTTCAGCCATATAGAGTAACGATTGCCGCCTGCCGCGTACCTTGTCCACTTTAGCCAGGCGGCCTTCATTATCAACATGCAAAATGGGTTTGATATTAAGCATCCCGCCGACTGCGGCTGTGGTGGCGGAGATCCTGCCGCCTCTTTTTAAGTGGCTCAGGTCATCTACGCTGAACCAGTGGATAACATGCAGCTTGTTTGCTTCGACCCAGTCGCGGACTTCATCTATGCTTTTACCCAAACGCCGCATTTCGGCGGCTTTCAGGATCAGGATAGCCTCGCCTGTAGAAGCTGCGGTTGTGTCAATAACATATACTTTCCGGTTTGGGTATTTCTTGCCGAGTTCAACAGCCGCATTAAGCAACGCGCTGTAAGTGGCCGATAACCCGGACGAGAAGGCCAGGCAAAGGACGTCGTGCCCGGCTTGCAGGGCAGGCTCAAATGCTTCTATGCCTTCGCCGATATTTGCGGCGCTGGTCGTCGGCATCGCTCCTTCGCGCAGTTTGTCATAAAACTCGTCTATCTGAATGTACTGATATGATTCGTCTCCGATGGTTATCACCAGGGGCATGACTTGAAGCTCATGCTCCTTAATTATTTCTTCAGGCAGGTCGCAGGTGTTGTTGCAAAAAATTTGAAAACCAGACATGTAAGTTCCCCCTATTCTTTCATCAGATTTATTATCCGATATATCATTTCATCGAGTTTTGTCAGGTCTTGCTCTGAAAAAGTCTCATTGATACGGCTCATCAGCTTCGCTATTACCGAGTCGTTGAGGCAGTAATAACTCAGGAACTTGTCTGTAACGGACAAGTGCTGCTCCCGGAGATCTGTCATAGACTGCTCCCTGAGCACATACCCTTTTCTGACAAGGCTGTTGATTTTATAGTTTGCGTTTGGAACAGATATATTCAGGTACATCGCGAAGTCTGAAATCGTCGGTTTTCCCAAAAGATAGATTATCTCCACACAGAAGCTCTCAGTAGCGCTCAGGCTGCCTTCTTTTGTGCCGATTTCTTCAACCACTCGTTTATAGTAGTTTGAGCGAAACAATAAATATAAAGCTTCGAAACTTTTCTCCAGCAAAAGCATTCTCCTTTCATCCTGTTCTTGTGAAATTAGATAAAATAATTTAGATAAAAAATTTTATCTAAATAGTATACTAACGCCTTTCCGGAGCTTTGTCAAGTGATTGTTATAAAAAAGGAAAGCAAGGGGACAGGTACTGTGCTAAAGCAAGGGGACAGGTACTGTGCTTTTTCGCGAAAAAGCACAGTACCTGTCCCCTTGCTTTAGCACAGTACCTGTCCCCTTGCTTTCCTTTTTTATAACAATCACTTGACAAAGCTCCGGAAAGGCGTTAGTATACTATTTAGATAAAATTTTTTATCTAAATTATTTTATCTAATTTCACAAGAACAGGATGAAAGGAGAATGCTTTTGCTGGAGAAAAGTTTCGAAGCTTTATATTTATTGTTTCGCTCAAACTACTATAAACGAGTGGTTGAAGAAATCGGCACAAAAGAAGGCAGCCTGAGCGCTACTGAGAGCTTCTGTGTGGAGATAATCTATCTTTTGGGAAAACCGACGATTTCAGACTTCGCGATGTACCTGAATATATCTGTTCCAAACGCAAACTATAAAATCAACAGCCTTGTCAGAAAAGGGTATGTGCTCAGGGAGCAGTCTATGACAGATCTCCGGGAGCAGCACTTGTCCGTTACAGACAAGTTCCTGAGTTATTACTGCCTCAACGACTCGGTAATAGCGAAGCTGATGAGCCGTATCAATGAGACTTTTTCAGAGCAAGACCTGACAAAACTCGATGAAATGATATATCGGATAATAAATCTGATGAAAGAATAGGGGGAACTTACATGTCTGGTTTTCAAATTTTTTGCAACAACACCTGCGACCTGCCTGAAGAAATAATTAAGGAGCATGAGCTTCAAGTCATGCCCCTGGTGATAACCATCGGAGACGAATCATATCAGTACATTCAGATAGACGAGTTTTATGACAAACTGCGCGAAGGAGCGATGCCGACGACCAGCGCCGCAAATATCGGCGAAGGCATAGAAGCATTTGAGCCTGCCCTGCAAGCCGGGCACGACGTCCTTTGCCTGGCCTTCTCGTCCGGGTTATCGGCCACTTACAGCGCGTTGCTTAATGCGGCTGTTGAACTCGGCAAGAAATACCCAAACCGGAAAGTATATGTTATTGACACAACCGCAGCTTCTACAGGCGAGGCTATCCTGATCCTGAAAGCCGCCGAAATGCGGCGTTTGGGTAAAAGCATAGATGAAGTCCGCGACTGGGTCGAAGCAAACAAGCTGCATGTTATCCACTGGTTCAGCGTAGATGACCTGAGCCACTTAAAAAGAGGCGGCAGGATCTCCGCCACCACAGCCGCAGTCGGCGGGATGCTTAATATCAAACCCATTTTGCATGTTGATAATGAAGGCCGCCTGGCTAAAGTGGACAAGGTACGCGGCAGGCGGCAATCGTTACTCTATATGGCTGAAAAACTAAAGGAAACCATCGTGGACCCGGAGGATCAAACCATATACATTCCCCACGGAGACTGCATCGAGGACGCGAACTGGCTGAAAGAGCAGATACTTGGCATGGTCAAGGTAAAAGACGTGGTCGTGCATCTCGTAGGGCCTGTGATCGCTTCTCACACAGGAGTCGGCATCATGGCTCTGGTTTACATGGGAACCAAGCGCTAGAAGTCCGTTTCTAAAATACAGGTTGCAAACCGTATCATAGGGTAGATAATATCACTAACTCAGCAAGTGGCGGGTCAGCATACGCAGAGAACGCTTAGCATGTTGTTCCTCCAGCGTTTCTTTGTCGAACAGCCTGATCGCTCCCGTTGCACAGTTAGACAAGCACGCCGGTTCAAGCCCGCAACGCACGCGGGTGTTACATCCGTCGCACTTATACATCTTGCCGTCGGCTCCAAAAGCAGGAGCTCCGAAAGGACAAGCCATAGCGCAACTGTGGCACCCTATACAGCCGGAGTTATCATAGACAGTAAAACCCGTCTCTTCATCTTTGCTAAGGCAACCTACGGGGCAAGCCATGATGCACGGGGCGTCGTCGCAATGAAAGCAAGAGACGGACAAGTATGCCTGCTTTTCACCGTACTCCACGCCGCTTGACAAGCGCCGCGGCTGTTCTCCCCCGTCGGGGTCGATATCGTTTTGGTCCAGACAAGCTATGACGCAAGCTCCGCAAGCACAGCAACGGTCAGGATCCAGGTCAAAAAACAAACTCATTCCAAACACCTCATTTCAAAAATTCGCGTTAACGCCGGAACCGGCAAACTCCAGCTCCTGAATAAACCAACCGGGAAGCCCCTGGTCGCGCAGGCGTATCCTCTCGCTGTAACCAAGAGGCGCTTCAGGCGCTACCAGGCGTTTTATCAAGAAACCCTTGAGTATGCCGCTTACAGCTACTTGATTCAGAATATTAAAGCAGAGAATTTTTTTATCATCCGCTACGACCCGGATCTGTATTCTGCCATCAGGGCTCTCATAGCCAAACTGTTTTCCTGTTTCTTTATTATCTCCGCAGGAAACAAAGTCCATATCAAAAAAATGCGAGTTATGCTGGATTATATTTCCGGCGCAGCGGGTTTCCAAACCCGCCATGTTTTTACCTGCGATTTCACCCTGCGACGCAGCGCTCGCCCACAACCCGATGACAGACGTCCCGCCGCTTTGTATATTGAAGCTTTCTACGCAGTCGCCGGCGGCATACACATCGGGAACATTTGTCCGCATCCGTTCGTCTGCAACTATACCCCGGCGCGTTTCGACCCGCTCCCCTGCCAGCTGCGTGTTTGCCCTGACTCCGGTACACAAGACAACCAAGTCGCAGTCACGCTCTATATCTCCGGAAAACCTGGCGTTTAGATGGCTTCCTTTTTGTATTATCCCGGTGATACCGGATCCAAAGAGCAACTCCACTCCTTTGCTCCTGATAATATCTTCTATTTTTTTTGCGGTATCAGGCAAGGCAGCCAGCGGAAATATATACTCAGCATTGTCGCCAATAGTCGTTTCAATACCGCGGTCTACCAAAACTTCCGCGACCTTGATCCCTACCATTGAAGCGCCGACCACTACCGCGTTTTTCACTCCGCCGGAGTCCAGGCGTTCATTGAGCCGGACCGCGTCATCTTTGGTACGCATGGTATATACCTGGGATCGCCCGCTGCCTGGTACGGGAGGCCTTTGTGCCGAAGCCCCGGTTGCCAGAAGCAGCTTGTCATAGTGATATGATACTCCATCGTCGCAAACAGCAAGTTTTTTATCGAAATCTATGGAAGTTATTCTCGCTTCGGTGTGCACAATAAGGTCCAGTTCCAGCGCTAACCCGGAGAGTCCTCCAAAAGGTAACATCGTCTCAAGCGGGATCTTACCGTCGATATAATACGTGGTCAGCATCGGGTTTACCGGGGCGTCTTCACAATCAGTGAACACATGGATAAGTCCCGTAAACCCCGCTTCGCGCAGCGCCTTTGCCGCGTGGTAACCCGCGCAGCCAAAGCCCACAATTATTACCTGTTTCACTTAATCACTTCCGTTTCCTTTAGTTTTTCTTCAAGTATAGATCAGGTATCCAAGAAGTCCAGACAAAACCTGTGACCTCAGCTTCCGCTGAAAAAAGCTTCCGCGTTTTCTCCGGCAATACACCAGTCGGTCATGCCAATATCGGATATGAACATCACAAGACCGTTGGTATCTTCGCCCGCTGCTGACAGCTTTTCGGCGCACAACCGGAAAAATGTATCCTTTTCTTTTCCGCTTCGTCCCGCAAAACAGAAAATCTGCACGACTATGCTTTCTTGCTCATGTTCAAACAGCAGGCTGTTGCTCTCGTCGTATTCATCCAGCCATATGTATAATCCGTTTTCATGATTATGGATAGACTCCGAAAAGGCCTCCTTAAAGGCGCGCATGAGCGCCTCTTTTTGCGGTATGCTTCGTCCTTTTTTTGTTTTTATAGTCGCAACAGGCATATCATGCATCCCCTTTCGAGATTTCGGCGATAATTTCATCGCCGCTCAAGTCATCCGCAAAACCCAGATTCCTGAGCGTCCTGCCAATCTCAAGATAGTCAAGCCCGTTGAGCGTCCCCGCTATCGTGACGATCGCGCCGAGAACCGGCATCTTAATGCCAAAACGCTCCGCGAGGCTGAGAGCAAGGGCTGCGCACGCGCGGGAGTCCTCGTCTATGTAGCGGTGCTGTATACTGTCCGGCCCGTCAAGCGTACGGAAAACGCTGTATTCGGGATGGTTTTTATGATCAATAAGCTCCTCAAAAAATTCACTTGCCGAATCACGTTCTTTGAGGCCCAGTCTTGCAAGAAGCGCTTTACGCTCGATTTGAACGGCAGCGGCCAGGTCGATGGACGCTGGTGTGAGAGCGTGCTGAAACATGATGAACTCCTTGCCAAGCTGCTCTATACGGGCTGCGGAGAGAAGGCAGGTTCCGATATGAAGTACAAAGTTGTCGCTCAGAAGCGCGCATTCGAACACATTCCTGTTGGCTTCAAATTCAAAAACTCCATCGAGCCGCGCAATCACTTTTCCCGTCAACCCGCCTTGCAGACAGGCGATACGTTTTTTCCTTATCGGCAGGCCTACGGTGGCTTCAGCAGGGCCTGTGATCCGGCATGGGCAGATATTGCCCTCCAGCTCGGACAATCGCACTCCGCTTACACGCCTGCGTTCAAAGACGTCGCGGAACACAAATGAACCGAGATTACCCGGCGATATCAGAATGTCCATGCCCGCTGTCACATACGGCGCTATAAACTCGGCGATCTCCTCATGCCGTTTAGCTGGTACGCAGATGATTATCAGCTCAGCGCCGGGTATGGCTTCTGCAGGGTCGCATGTGACCTTTTCAGGTTTGAACAGACCCCTGCGTCCGGCTTTTCCGCGCAGCAGTATGCCGTTGTTCTTTTCTATTTCATCAAGAATTGGCAAAAAGCTCTCGTTGTCGCACAGCGTCACCTTAAACCCTTTAGCGGTGAGCCATGCGGTTGCCGCAAATCCGGTCGAGCCTCCGCCTATAATCGTAATATTCTGTATCATGTCTTTTTCCTCCAATCTAAAATAAATAAGAAATAATAATGCAGAATGCAGAAATAGTCAACGCGGGCTTTTCATTAGCAGTTTGACACTACCTAAAGATGTTGTTCGTGCTCACAGGCGCGCCGGGGGCGTCGCGCCCTTCACCCTACACCCTACACCCTACACCCTACACCCTACACCCTACACCCTACACCCTGCGTATATTACACCGGTTGGACTTGAATCCGGGGAACCCGCTGTAAGGATCAAGATGCTCTCCTCCAACCAGGTCGTTTACGTTGGCTTCGCGGTATCCGTGATATATATGGACGACTCCCTCCCGGATTTTCACGGAAGGACGCGCCTTGACCGTCACGCTCCCATGCCGGTTATATACTTCGATATCTCCATCTTCGTCAATACCCAGGCGTTTGGCGTCAGCCAGGCTAATATCAGCCCAGGGGGTCTTTCCCAAGGTCCGCAGCCACGGCATATCGTGCAGGCGTGAATGCAGGGCGTGGGGTAACCTGCTTCCTGTATTTAGGACGAACGGAAAATCTTCAGTTTCTTCCTCGTCCGACAGCGGGTCACAGTAAGTCGGGATCGGCGACAACCCGTGACTGTCCTTAAACTCCTCTATAACCGAAGCCGCAAACTCAAACTTGCCGGTAGGCGTCTTGATCCCTGCCGACAGGTATTCTCCCGGCTCCGGGTCACGCGCTTCGGGAACCAGTACAGGCAAGTCGCCCGCCTTCATGTCCTCGATGGAAACGCTCAAATCCCGCAGCATGAAACGCGCCCCGGCGTCATAACCCAACGCCAGAACCGGATCGTCGATCTCCATTACCCGTACCAGGTCGCTTAATATCTCGACGTCGTTTTTGCATTCATATAATGGCTCTATGACCGGCTTTGTAAACGCCGCGTATCCCCCGGGATATGCCTTAAACTCGCCACGCTCGAAGGATGTACAGGCCGGAAGCAGTATATCCGCGAACTTCGCGGTATCTGTCATAAAGAGTTCCGTCTGAACAAAGAACTCAACGGATCTGAGCGCCTTGATCATCCTTTTGGTATCCGGAAACATCCTGAAGTTCAACCCCATACCAAAGATAGCCTTGATCGGATATGGCGTACCCTCGAGTATCTGCCTCGCCAGATCCATAGCCTGAAACTCGTCCATCATTTTTGTCCAGAGCGGGAACCTGTCCGCTCCGACGCCGTTTGTCCGGGGACCGGGTTGTACTTCACGGTATAACTCATGCTCTCTAGTGCGATAACCGGCGATCTGGTCGTAATATGTAGATTCACAGGGTATATTGCCGCCTTTGCGGTCAAAATTCCCTGTGATACCGTTGAGGCAAATTATGGCCCTGTAATTTTGGAACCCGTTGATATGGTGGGTGACCGGAGACGACGATTCATGGATACAGGCAGGACCGTTTGTCGCATAAAGCTCTGTGGCGGCCGCTATATCCCTGGTTTCGAGGCCTGTGAGTTCGGCGGTCCTCTTTAGGTCAAACTGCTTTATATAGTCCGCGTACTGCTCAAACCCGTGTGTATATTTTTCTATAAAATCCCGGTCCTCCCAGCCATTATCCAGAATGAACCTGGCCATACCCATAGCGAGTGCTCCGTCGGTTCCCGGGCGGAGCTGGAGATGGATGTCCGCCAGCTTTTGTGTCGCCGGCGTCCGGCGCGGGTCTACGATTATGAACTTTTTACCCGCATCTTTCAACGCAAGATAACGCGCGCCGGCCAGCGTGGATGAGTGGAAACCGTTTTGGGCCCACCCAAGAATAGTGTTCGCTCCTTGTTTGTCCGCCTCGGTGATCGTGCCTGCTGTCGCCATCCAGGCCATCTCATTTGACTTATAACAGGTCGAGCACTCCGAACCATAGTTGATGCTGCCGAAAGAGTATGCAAAACGATGCAAGAACTGCCGGTACCACTTGGCGTACCCTGAGAAGAATACGACGCTGTCGGGGCCGAACTGCTTCTTATAATTACCGAGCCTTTTTGCAATTATCTCATAGGCGTCATCCCAGGATATCGGTTCGAATCTGCCCTCTCCACGATTGCTGATACGGCGCAAAGGAGTTTGCAGCCGGTCTTTTCTGTAAATGTACTGACGGTTTGCCGCGCCTTTTGTGCATAGCTTGCCCCTGTTCAAGGGATGTTCACGCGTCCCCTCGACCTTGATGACTACACCGTCCTTCACATAGGCGTCGATTCCGCAGTGAGCGCCGGGGCAGCATATATCACATAAAGTACGTTTTAATTCAATACCTGTCTCTTGTCCGGGTATTTTTGCCTTCAGCAGGGCGCTCGTATCCGGTCTTGTCATAACATTGATCCTTTCTATGCGACCCTGACAGTGTGGGGATTAAACCCACACTATCGAGTCGGTTTACCCTGCCGCATGAGCGGTAGTCGTTTCTATAAAGTAAAGAGTTTTCCGAGATAAGGGATTTTTGTCCCCACCTGGCTGTGGCGCAGCGCGCCCCATAATGTCACCTGGTTGCTGGTGATAACCGGCAGCCCAAAGTCGGTTTCGATCACTTCGATCAAATCGAGGACATTGAGCCCGGTACAGCTTATGAAAATGCAGTCGGCGTTTGTTTTGTCCATTTTTTTGACATACCTGTACACGCGCGACGGCTGGATCTGCGCGATATCGTCCTCGGGAAAATCCATGCCGATGATTCCTGTCGCGTGTATACCCTGCTGCTTCAGGAAATTCACCTCGATATCGTTTGTTTCGTCAGGGTACGGCGTGACGATAGCCGGGCGGAAAACGCCGAGTTCCTTGAACCCCTTTATGAGCACCGTGCTGGTAGTCAGTCCCGGCCAGCCGCATGCTTCTTCAATTGTCTGGATACACTTCTGGTCGAAACCGGGACCGCCTACGAGGCTGCCCGATGTGCAGCCGAACATAACGCAATCGTGTTCCGCGTCGCGGAAAATGCTGGCTATGTCCCTCAAATGGCTAACCATATCCATCAATCCGTCAGGCGACGGAAACCCGGAAAACGGGATACGCGTAGTGGCTACACCCACGCCTTCCGGTACAAAACGCTCGAAATCCCGCTCCATATTAACGCCGGTACCCGGCGAGATCAATCCGATCGTTGCTCTCCAAGAATACATTGTTGTTTACCTCCGTTTATTATATCATAGCCGTTGCAATGGCTAACAAATCTCAAATAACTATATACGGCGTTATGATATATGCATTAAATCAATATATAATAACCGCTTGTGGTTATTTTCAGGTCAGTCGTAATACTTGCCCAAGACCGTGTTCCCGGGCTTTTTTCACCAGATGGTTTCCCACGGCAATATCGAGCGACCCCATGCCCATGTGGGTAAACACTATCCGTTCGTTATCGTCCTGCCGCCCGGGTTTTTTACCCGTGATTATTTCACCGAGAGTTGCGAAAACATTCTCCGGATCGATTTTTCCCAGGAAAACAGGCAGCTCCAATATCTCTATGCGATCAGACCCGGCGTGGCCGATGACCCATTTGTCCGCGCTTGCGGATAAACCCGGGTCTATATCGTTAAATGCATACATAGCCGCTACAAAGCAGCCCTTCTGTATCCAATCCGCTTTTATCAGAGGTTCTTCGCTTGTTGTGGCGCAAAGCAGGATATCCGACTGTATTGCCAGTATTTCCGGGTTTTCCGCCCATTCGAGCCTGGCCCTCAGTTGCCCGCCAAGTTCATGAACAATCAAGTCATACCGCTCGCGACTATGGTCATGTACGATTATGCGTTCGAGCGGAAAATGCCTGTCGAAGGACAATATCCCGCTTCGCCCCTGCGCCCCGCAACCGAGGATCCCAAGTGTCTTAGAATCCTTTTTGGCGAGATACTTTGCGGCTACGACCGCGTGTCCTCCCGAAGTGCGCATAGCGGTGATAGTGGTGGCGTCGAGAATCGCAAACAACTGTCCGTTGTGCATATGACTCAGCAGCAGTACCAGACCCCACAAAGTCGGTAGCCCGTCCGGATTTTGCGGGTAAAAACCCGTCCACTTGACGCCCGCCACGCCAATGTCCCGGAGCAGCCCCGGCATGGCAAACATAGAGTTCGCGGTGCCGGGCGCCACATCCATGATCTCCTTGGGGGGAACATACATGTCGCCGTTTCCGTCCGCGCGGAATGCGCTCTCCACAGCCGCAACTACATCCTCGTATGTAATGATCGCGTCTATATCCTGTCTTGACAAAAACAGCACTTCTGTCGGAAATCCGCACATATTGTTCACCTCCGTTTGGTTGTTTATAGTCTATACCTTGAGCAGTTTTGCGATATTGGCCATATCATTGCAGTTTTCAAGCTCGTTGAATATAAAATCACATAAAGCGTCCTGGCTGGCTTCATTCATAACCGCGCTCGTAGCCAGTTTGAAAACATCTATACACTCCTCGCGGGTGTAGTCATTGTACGGGTGGCCTTTCGGGAACCGCATCGTCTCTTTGTACTCTGTGCCGTCTTTCATGGTGATTATCATCCCGTATTCGGGATAACTGCCTTTCTGGAAAGTATCGAAGTTGTGGCTTATCAGGCTCTCTTCGCCTACTCCCCTGAACCTTGACGCCATTTCCAGGATGGTGGGATCGGTTAGATATTTCTTGTCAAGCCAGTCATACCCGACAGTCGGGCCTTTGAGATACATAGCGATGCAGAACGCGATACTGAACTGCGCCTTGACCAGCGAGTCATAACCATCCGGCGGGCAGCTCTCGCTGCGCTCGGGGATATACGGCCATACCTCGATCCTGGATATCTCATCCGGGTCGATCATATATTTGGTCTTCAGGCTGTGGATAAGATCCATAGGCGTCTGTATCCACATGTTGACCGGCCAGTTTTTCATCATCAGTTCCATAATCATATGGCGTTTTCCAAGATCCTTGTCATACCAGTCCCAGTCGCATTGGTCGGATACGCCGAACCAATAACCGATATCTTCCTCAAGCGCTCCCATAAGCGTGGATATGCCCTTTTCGACGATCAGTGTGTTTTCGACGCCCAACTGAGCTGTGAGGCCGTGCGTAAAGTGGTAAAAATCGCTGAAGCTTGAATGGATCAGATTGATAGCCACAGGAGTCATATGCGCAGAGGCGCCAAAAAGCTGGTTCATCTTGTCGCCTTTTATATCCAGAAGTTTGCCGGCTGCCGCTGTTGACGCGAAAATCTGCCAGCAGTGCAGTCCCCAGCCCTGCTCGAAACGCTTTGGCGAGGGTTGTACCGCCATGGCTACGCGTTGGTATACGTCATACGCGCCGACAAGCGCAGTCAGATACTCCTTGCCGGTCTTATTATACGCCTCGGAGACAGCTATACCCACCGGCACTGCACCCGCCGAAGGGTGCCCTGTCCATGAGCAGTCTTCCCAGTCCAGCAAATCAGCCAGCGTGCCGTTGGCTAATACGGCATTTCCAATGCCGACCTTGCCGCCATCCCCAATCAGGGTGGCTTGCCGCCCGCCGTTGCCCAGGACCTTTGCTATCTCAATGATATCTTTACCGGACTTGGACCGGATGGCGGAGATAGCCGCGCCGAGAGTGTGCAGCGTTACCAGTTTCGCCCGCTCTATTACCTCCGGGGGAATATCTTCATATCTCAGATCAGACAGGTAATCCGCTAATATTTTTGTATATTTCTTCATCAGAAGCACCCTTTCGTGTGTTTTTTTTTCGTTTTGACTAATGTTACAATGGTGGAAGTATGATTCATAATGCGTGACTTTTAATTCTTTATTGTCAGGATGACTTATATCTATAGTTAGGAGATGATTATTTGCGAGTTGAGTATCTGGAATATTTACTGGAAGTCGGCCGCGCCGGCTCTATTACAGCAGCTGCGGAAAAACTTTACCTGAGGCAGAGTACCCTTAGCGCCATTATCAGCAATCTCGAAGATGAACTGGACGTCAAGATTTTCCAGCGTTCTCGAAAGGGAGTCACGCCGACGCCCGATGGTGAACTGGTACTCGAGTTTGCCAGAAAGATGACCGGAATAGACGCCGAACTGCGCGACAAGCTGTCTTCAAAGAACTCTATCCTCCGCATTATCAACCTGATCACCTATCCCAGCGCCAGCGGCCTTTTGTGCGCGACTCTTACAAAAAGCCTGAAGGAGAACTATCCGGACCGGACATTTATCATGCATGACGTTCCTATCAACAAACTGCTCACAAAACTGTCCGACGGTGTTGCCAATATAGCGGTCGGCGCTTACATCGCCGAAATGGTCGATGCTCATGAAGGTTTTTTTTGCGAGAGGCTTTTTGACGACAACTTTTATCTGGTGGTATCAAAGGATTCGCCTTACGCAAGCCGGCGCCGCGTCAACATCAGCGATATCACCGGAGAACACCTGGTCTTTGCGCACTACTATCCGGTTGTAAACGATGCGATCATAAGACCAGTGTTAAGACAGTTTTCGGATTTCACGGTCCTCAGTACCAACGAAGCCATAAAGATGGCGGTGTCAAAGAACAATATGATAGCGTTGATGCCCGGCCTTGCGTTATATAATGATATCTACTATGAACAAGGCACTCTGCGATGCATCCCTCTGACCGGATTTCAACACAAGCTCATCAACTATCTGATCTATATGCCTCAGTTGGACTCCGCCGAAGTATTTTTGCTTGATGAGATTCGCCGGATATATGCCGCGCTTCCCGAAAAGCTGGTTTGCCCCGATTGAACCGTTTACCTTTATGCATCCGTTTATAGGCAGTACCGCTTGCTTTTCACTACTGTCGCTCCCGGCCGTACCGCTTCCCCACCGCGCCATGCCTGGCATGGCGCGGTTTTTATCGGAAAGCAGATTAAATGATGAAACTGAGGAGGTAGTATACGGGAATCACAACGATCAGGAAAATCAGGCACTCCAACAGACCGATCCTGTAGATATCTCTTACCTGAATATTCGGGCTGCTGTAAAGCAGCGGAGCCATTGCCGAGGAGCCGGGTAGCAGGAATCCCATGTTTGCTATGAATAACAACGCCATTCCCGCGATAGCCGGATTAATGCCGACAGTGTCCACAAACGGGACTACCACCGGGATCATAAGCATACATGTACCAATATTGCTGCCGATGCTTGTCAGGAAAAGCATCAGGAAGCAAATCAGGAAAATAAACGTAAACGGACCGCGATCCGCCAGCAGCGGGCTTAGAAGGTTAAAGAGCAACTCCCGCACGCCAGTTTGTGCGCTTGTCAGTGCTGAAGCAACAGGTATGGCTGCCGCGCAGACAAACACGATGTTGAAGTTAAAACCCTTCTCACCTATACTCGCGAAGTCTACCAGAGGCACGCCCTTTGGTCGTATAGAACAAAGGGCCGCCATAACAAAGGCAAATATCCCGCTCGTGGTGATCACGTTGAGACCTCTGACATAAGCCCATTGTTCCGGCAGCATCGTCGTAGATATAACGAATGTGATAATGCAGCAAAACGCAACGATATATGACTTCTGGCGGCCTGTCATCTTCAGCAGAGCCGGATCCTTCAGCTTGTCCACATCGATATTATTGAGCTTTGACATATCGATTTTGAGAAGCTTGTAGCTCAGCGTGACGAGCAGCAGTATGACAGTACCTATGATGATGGTTACGAGTATGAATATTCCGTAGTTTATTTTTGTTCCGGTGGTCTCGCGGAACACCTCGCTGAGCGCAAGCATCCAGCCTTGGAACGGTAAGATACCGCCTCCCATGATTGCGGCAAGATGGACGCCCAGCAGCAGGAACTTGATATAACGGTCATTGTGTTTATACCCTGTCAGATCTGCGATACTGTAGATGATCGTCCAACCGAGATACACTGTTGCAAAGCAGTCGATCATCGGGGTTATTATGAAGAAACCCCACAACATAACAAATGAGAATAATAATGGCTTACCGCTCAGCGCTTTTCGTGTTATGAGCCACCTTGCGATAAACTCGCCCACGCCGCTGACTTTCAGCACCTGCGCCAGCATCATGATCATTACAAGCTGCCACATTATCTCACTGCCAAGTCCCGCCTGGATCGCTCCGCCCACAGTCGTATAATCAGTGAGACCAAAGGCGATTATCCCGACGATAGACGGCCATATCAGTTCGACAGAGGACCACATGTAGATAAGACCTATAAAAACGCCCGCCACTTGCATTCCAACTTCATTCACAGGAGGCGGCGCTGGCAGATACCGGAACCCGAACATGAAGAACAGTCCGATACAACTGTTTATAAAGTATGCAAGCTGAGATTTCTTCTTACCATTTCCGTTTTCCAAGGTCAACGCTCGCGTACTCATACTTCTATACACCTCTTTTCTTTTCTTTTACTACCGGATCGGCAATAACGATATAATGGATATATCCCCCCATGGTTTAATAGTAACGCTACACAATATGTTTGTAAAACAGTTAGATTTGTTAGTCATATAACAAAAAAACAAATATTATGCGTCTAACCGTTGGTATCAGTAATGTTTACAAAATTACTAGCATAAATATTATTTATTGCATTCAAAATGTAAGCATATACAATCACATTATTATGACAATATTTTGCACACGTTTTTGCACTAATTCTGTAAATAAAAAATATCCGCATGTGTAAAAAATATATCCGCATGGCTCTTGCATTTTTTTGTTTTATCTGCTAAACTACGAAACACAAACGAGCAGATCATTTGCGGGTGTAGTTCAATGGCAGAATTCCAGCCTTCCAAGCTGGCCGCGTGGGTTCGATTCCCATCACCCGCTCCAAAACCTCGTACCCATCTTAGGATGGGTGCGGGGTTTTGGATTGCGGGTGTGTGGAATCGAACAGGGCGGCGCACCGCAGTGCGCAAAAAAGCTGCCAGTGGCAGGTTTTTTAGCCCGCGGGTAGATTCCCATCACCCGCCCAGTTTTAAACAAAAAAAGAGTATTATACGCAAGTGGTTGGTTTTTACACAAAATCAACCACCTTTTTTTACCTGAGAGTATAATTTAAGTAGGCAATAACCGCCAGTTAACTCTGTAACCTTAGTTAAAAAATGCCTTTCATTAACAAAAACAAGCTTATGAATGGCAACCGTAGTGAACGTCCTTCCCCGCGCTGGACGTTCATGAAGGGCGGCAGCAGGCAGAGTAGGAGTGTTGCCATCACCACCGCAGTTGTCCGCGCCTGAGCGAGCAGGAACCAAAAGCCCCCGTCCATCGCCCCCGCCACAGCAGCATACGATGCCATCTGCGCAGCGGACCCATTGACAGCGTCGCACACCCCGGCGCCTCACCCCACCAACATATCCCTTAGTCCTCACCGCAAATACGTCAGGAGGTGGTACTATTTCGGGGCTTAATTGATGATTCCACCCCCGGAATTATACAATTTCCAGAAAAACACCTGGAATAATACACAAAATGCCAGTAGTGTACGATTTTTTCTAATAATTTGTGTGTTTTTCTTGAAAATCAGCTATAATTCGCATTATATTCGTACATTACTTAACATTTGTGTACGAAATGATGGTATTTTTCTGAAATGGCGTTAGCACAGCAAAATATTGTCCCAACACAGAATCCGTCCGCGAAATGCATCGGAGAGGGCGCAAACGAAATCATTCACCTTTCATCTGATTTTTTTGCTGTTTGAAGAAGAATATGTTATTATGATAAACAAACTATGAAAAGTGTTATATAAAGTATGAAAATAAGCAAAAAGAGCTATGCGATAGTTGCCGGGTGTTACGCACTTTGGGGGGTGCTTCCCGCTTATTGGAACCTTCTGATAGGCGTGAACCCGTTATTTGTACTGTGCTGCAGAATCGTATTTACACCATTATTCACTATAGGCCTGCTTGCCGTCACCGGCCGGCTGCACGTACTGCTCGACACGCTGCGAAACAAAGCAACTATGCGGTTTCTGGCGCCGGCTTCTATTTTGATAACCTTCAACTGGGGGCTGTATATCTGGGCGGTCAACAACGGACGTATCCTCGACAGCAGTCTGGGTTATTATATGAATCCGCTTGTTGTTTTTCTGCTTGGAACGATAATATTCAAGGAAAAATACGTAAAACTCCAGCTCGTTGCGGTCGCCATGGCTCTCACAGGCGTGCTGGTTTCGGTAATCGCATACGGAAGCTTTCCATATGTCTCTATATGCCTCGCGGTATCCTTCTCGCTTTATGGCGTAGTCAAGAAAAAAGCGCGCGCAGACCCGGTTGCAAGCATTACAGTCGAAAGCATGTTAATGATGCCGTTTGCGCTTGTAGCCGCGCTGGTCTTTATGACTGACAGTATTAAAGCAGTCAACCCGACGGACTTTCTGCTTTTACTCGGCGGAGGCGTCCTGACTGCGCTGCCTCTCATCATGTATTCCAGCTCGGTCAATGCTATACCGCTGATAATAGTCGGGTTTTTCCAGTATATCAGCCCTTCCCTCGCTATGATCTACGGGCTCTTAAGCGGCGAAGCGATGTCCGCGCCGAGAATCGTAAGTTTCGTTTTCATAGGGCTTGGACTTATCACGTTTAGTATAGCCCTGATCCGGACGTCAAAAGCAGCGGAAAACAGAAGCTTATAACCGGGCGGGTAGCAGCAAACAGTGGAGCAGCAACCAGTGGAGCAGCGACAAGTGGAGCGGCAACCCGGTGAGCGGCAACCCGGTGAGCGGCAATCGGTAACCTTTGATCACCGGAAGGAGGAAACCAGCATGAGCAAATGGTGGCAGGAACGTCTAGTTTACCAGATATATCCCCGCAGTTTCCAGGACTCCAACGGCGACGGGATCGGCGATATTCCGGGTATAATCTCCAGGCTTAACGAACTCAAAGAGCTTGGCGCCGGTGTTATATGGTTATCTCCCGTATACAGATCGCCGGACGCTGATAACGGTTACGATATCAGCGACTACCGGGATATCGACCCGAAGTACGGGACTATGTCCGACATGGAGGAGCTTATAACCGAAGCATCAGCCCGTGATATAAAGATCATCATGGATTTGGTGATCAATCATACATCAGACGAGCATGAATGGTTTCAAAAAAGCCGCGATACGGGAAGCCCCTATCGCGACTATTATATATGGAAGCCGGGTAAACCCGCCGGAAAACCGCCGAACAACTGGACGGGGTTTTTAATGGGCAGCGCATGGGAGTTTGACGCTAAAAGCGGCGAGTATTACCTGCATCTGTTTGATAAAAAACAACCTGACCTGAACTATCACAACCCGAAAGTAATAGAAGAAGTCAAAAATATCATGTCTTTTTGGCTTGACAAAGGCGTGTCCGGTTTCCGCTGCGACGTGATAAACATTATATTTAAAACTTCGCTGGATAACGGAAAGTTCAGAGTCGCTATCAGGGGTTTGGAACACTACAAATCGCAGGACGGCGCCCACAAAGTACTCAAAGAACTCCGGCGCGATGTACTCGACAACTATGACTGCTTCACAGTAGGCGAGTCGGTTTTCGTAGGCTTATCGGACGCAAAGCTCCTGTGCGATCCCGACCGCAAAGAACTGGATATGTTATTCTACTTCGATCATCTTGAGATCGACCGCCGCATCTCCCGTTATATCCCAAAGAAATTCAAAGCCGGAAAGCTACTGGACGTGTACACAAAATGGCAACAGGGACTCAGCTGGAATGCAGTTTATCTTGAAAACCACGACCAGCCGCGAATCGTGTCGCATTACGGTGACGACGCGAATTACCGCGAACGCAGCGCAAAGCTCCTTGCCACTATGTTGTTCACATTGCGCGGTACACCGTTTATCTATCAAGGGCAGGAGATCGGAATGACAAACTTCGATTTTACAAATCTGTCCCAGCTCAACGATGTGGAAAGCCATAATATAGACAAACTCATGCGATCGCTATGTATACCTGCACACACGCGGTGGAACTGGATAAGCTCCGCTTCGCGCGACAACTCACGCACGCCCATGCAGTGGACTGCGGAACCCGGGGCCGGCTTTTCCGGCGGTACTCCCTGGTTGGGCATCAATGGTAATCACATTAGCATTAACTACCGTGAGCAGCAATCGAGGGCGGATTCGGTACTCAATTACTATAAAAAAATGATCGCCCTGCGCGCGGCGAGCGATACATTAAAGTATGGGCATTTTGCCCCTCTACATAAAAAGGCCAACGTAATAGCTTATACCCGCACGCTTGACGCACAGCAGTATATCACGATTCTGAACTTCTCGGGTAAAAACGCCCGCGCCCCGTTTGATGGCAACATAGTTATCTCAAACACGGACCGCAAGACTTACGACAGCGCTCTGTCCCCCTGGGAAGCAGTCGTACTGTTAAAGCAGTCGTAACTGTTCAGCTTCACCGTTCAACGCACCCTACACCCTGCACCCTACACCCTATACCCTACACCCTATACCCTACACCCTACCGCTTCGCGTACTCCAGCTCATCGAGCAGGATTTTGGGAACTTCCTTGTTTTTCATCCTGACCATCTTAATTACGCGCGATACATGCTCGACACGTTTTTGCTGTTTGATCTTGTAACGGTTCAACGCTTCCGAGTACCGCATGTTAGTCGCGAGCTTTTCCCTTATCGGAGAGGAAAACGGACAAAACTGCATCAAAATCGCAATTGCCAGATTGTTCAGCCGCGACGAACCGTTTGATTCGTTGAGAATCCATACGGCATAGTTGGCGACAAACACTGTCTTATAATTGTTCCTGGCGCTCGAAAGCTCGTTCCTGATCGCGTTCATGGTCTGCATGGAAATGCTGCGGTTATTCATGTAGAACTGCAGGTAATCGCTGTAAAAGCTGGTGAGCGACGGATCGGTTACATCGCCCCAACGCGAGCCCTGGATGCGTTTGCACATCTCCCAGCGGAACTCGCCCGTGAGCCTTAGGAGGACCTGCTTCAAATCGTTTTCCAGGATTATCGGCATGAACATGCGGGCTGGCGTAGTGCGCACCCTGCCTTCTATCTCCTGCCACATGGACCCGCGGGTGCCGGCATTAGGCATGAGAATTATATTCGGAAGCACTTCGACGCTGACAGATTCGCTCGGAACTCCAGCTTTGACGTCCGAAAACGAAGTTTCGCGGTAAAACGCCGAAAAGTCGATACTTCTGATTTCGTCCATGATATCCTTTATCGCAGCCGGCGTAACCAGGAGATCCTCTATATTACGCTGAATGTTATGGTCTGAAAGCACCGGGCAAAACTTGGTCGGATTCCCGAATGTGACCCTGTTTACGACCGGGAACGCGTTCTCCATTTCGAAGCGAAGCTTGGCTTCATTATCGGCTAGCATACGCGTCACTTCCCTGTCGCCCAACCTTTGCGTTTGCTTCAAGTCGCGGACATAAGCCTGATAATCCATTTCAAACTCGCTCAGGCTGGGTTCATTCTTACCATAATATATTGACGCCAGCCAGTCGCTGATCGTATATATACCCGCGTCAGGATCGCCCTTCAGCGAATCCGCTATCGAGTACAAGTAACTCGCGGTCTCATAACCGGAAAGCGTGGGGTCGACATAACCAAAGTTCAGGAACATCTTGATGATAGTCGGAGTAGCTTCGTCGCCCAGGCTCTTTATCAGCACACTCCTATATACTTCATAAAAAGTCGCCGTCAGCCCCTTTCTTATATCGTATACGTCGTCGTCGGTGCTGTTCCTGTCGGTAAACTCGGTATAAGCGCTTACATATCCCATAAACTTGCTGTACATTTCGTCTGAGCATTCTGAATAATCAAGTATTGTGTTTATCGAATCCTGCAGATCTTTATTCAGTCCCGTATGCTTTGGCGCATCAGTTAATACCTGCGTCTCCCGCCGGACAGCCAATTCATCCGAGTATTGATTCAGGCGGGTATTATAGAAACTATGATCTATCCCCGTCATTCCTGCTAACAAGCCCGTAAGCGGCGTAACGATCTGCTCCACGGCTGAGTCGGCGCCCTTGATGTTGATAGTGTTCAGATGCAGCTCGCAGACAAGGGCGAACAGATCGAGGCCACTGTTATCCAGAAACAGCTTTGAGATACCGGTCAGGTATTCCTGACAAGCCAGACATGACTGCAAAACCCGGAAGATATCTTCCGCGCCCCTGTGAAGAAAACCTGTTGATATGCCAGGTTTACTATGAAAGAACCTGTTATGCACGGAAGAATCCAACTCACTTATTTCCAGATAATAGTCCCGCAGCCAGCCTTCTATAGGTTCTGATTCTGAAAACGAACTCAGCTCCTCCAATCCCGGCAGCTTCTTTGGCGTAAATGCATATGTCTTGCTTAAGCGCACATATTCGTTATATATCTCCTGAACCATCTCGTACGTCTCTTCAGCTTCCTGCCCGAGTTTTGCCATGTACTCAAGGCATTGAGTGATTTGGCGGCACATAGAGTTTACGATCACATATCCTATATCCGCATTATCCTGGACCAGGGCGTCCAGTGAGCTGAATCCTTCATATGGATTAGCTATCACATTGACGTCTGAGACCGCTGTATATGTAAAGCTGTAACTGCCTCTTTCAAGGTCGCATATCCCGATCACATCAGCTTTGTCCAAACGGAGCTTATACCCGTTGAGCGAGGCCTCCGCTTCCCCTTTTGTTATTAACAACAGATTATTAAGCGGTTTATCCGCCCCTATAATTACTGAACCTTGCTTGTACTCTGTAACTGCCATGACAAAACCTCACAGACTTCAGATTACCGATAAATGATTAATGTGAAAGTATAGTACCACTTAATAACTATAAGCGCAAGTCAAGCAGTTCTCAACATTTGGTTGAAATTTACCATAAGCGCTGTTAGAATCGAAAAAATGGGGAGGTAAAATAGAAAATGAAAATAACGTACCCTAATTCCCCTCCTGTGGAGGAGCGGCGCGTAGCGCCGGGGTGGTTAACGGGGAGGTGAAAGGATGATCGTTTTCTCGGATAACACTTTCAGGTTGACGACCTTGAGCTCCGGTTATATGTTCCGGGTGACGGAGTTCGGCCATTTGGAGCATATTTATTATGGCCGCCTGCTGCCCGACGACCAGCCGGCCAAGCCGCTTGAAGTCAAGCGGACCGCTTATATCGGCGACAGCATACTTTATGACCAGAGCGACGCCACATACAGCCTTGATACGATGTGCCTTGAATGGTCGGGCGTCGGAAAAGGCGACTACCGCAATACACCGGCCGAGATCAAAATGCCCGACGGTACGTTTACCGCAGATTTTATCTATCAAAGCCATAAGATCACAGGCGGCAATATAAACATGGAGACCCTTCCGTCGTCCTATGGCAACGATAAGGACTGCGATACGCTGGAGATAACGATGCTTGACAAAAGCAACAATGTCTCGTTATTGCTGTATTATACGGTTTATCCGGCTGTAAACGTTATCACAAGGCGCGTTGTGCTCAGAAATAATAACAAAACGCCGCTTTTTATTCGCAAGCTTATGAGCATGTCGGTGGACATAACCGACGATGCGTTCCGGCTTGTCACATTTGACGGCGGCTGGATCAAGGAAGCTAACAAGCACGAAAGAAAACTCTCATATGGTATCCATATCAACTCGTCGACTACAGGCGACAGCAGCAACCGTCACAACCCGGGTTTTCTCCTGGCGTCGGGATATGCGACCGAGGATCACGGCGGCGTATATGGATTCAACCTTGTGTACAGCGGCAACCATTACGGTGCCGTCGAGTTGTCAAACCACGACGTCGTGCGCGTACAGACAGGGATAAACCCGCACTGCTTTGAGTGGCGCCTTCAGGAAAACGAGCAGTTTGAGACGCCGGAAGCGTTGATGAGTTATTCCTGTTCGGGGTTTAACGGCCTTTCCCAAAACTTTCATAGTTTTATCAATAACCATATAGTCAGGGGCGACTGGAAAGACCGTGAGCGCCCTGTATTGCTGAACAACTGGGAAGCGCATTTTTTTAAGTTCACCCGGGCAAAACTCCTGAAACTGGCCCGTCGCGCCAAAAAAACCGGCGTTGAGATGTTCGTTCTTGACGACGGTTGGTTTGGCAACCGCGACAGCGACAGCGCCGGTCTCGGCGATTATTCCGTAAACCGCAAAAAGCTACCCCGGGGGCTTATCGATTTTGTCAAATCCGTCCATAAGATGGGCATGAAGTTCGGGCTCTGGTTTGAACCCGAAATGGTTAATGAAGACAGCGACTTGTACAAGGCGCATCCGGAATACTCGCTGCAAACGCCGGGAAAGCGTCCGGCACTCGGTCGCAACCAATTGGTTCTTGACCTATGCAACCCGGAAGTCCGCGATTATATCGTCGAAAATGTGACGCGGATACTTGACACATGTGACGTCGATTATGTGAAATGGGACTATAACAGGCATATAAGCGACGCCTGTTCGCCCTGCCTAGAGGAGCAAGGCGGATTTTTCCACTCGTATATACTGGGACTATATGACGTACTTGGCCGGATATTCACGCCCCGCCCG